>Ga0136604_1001105_pt1 | contig 12412 bp, 11 predicted proteins | sample AntRauFillE10628_FD_104928 | JGI IMG/M metagenome (GOLD analysis project Ga0136604, IMG submission 104928) | Saline lake microbial communities from Rauer Islands, Antarctica - Metagenome Filla E10 #628 | ecosystem: Environmental > Aquatic > Non-marine Saline and Alkaline > Saline | place... | reverse complement strand
TTTCTTGACGTTGCGGGACGACTCGTTGAAGAAGAAGTGCTCGAGGGGCGAGGCTTTCTCTCTACCGCGCTTTCACGAGTCGGCTTCCACTGATAATATTCTGTTGTGTTACCGTTTTCACGCTCTACATTTCCAGATCCTGCAGTTGGTTTTCTAGGTTCGAAGTTTTGAGAAACATCATTGGCAGGAACGCGCTCAGGTCTTAGCTGATCTCCGGTTGGCTTTTGTACAGGGCGCTTCTCAGAATACGCAGATGGCACGTTTGTATTTCCACGATCTTTTATGGGGCTGTCTGCAGCGTTGCGGACGGCATAAATAGATCCACCTTCGTAGTTTGAGTTTACGTTTGAATTGCTGGTGATTGGAGTACGGTGTCCGTAGTGATAACCAGTAGAGCCACCGTCATAATAGTTGTGGTAGCCGGTGTATCCGTAGCCATATCCATAGTATCCCGAGTTGTAGGGTGAATAATAAGTTCCTGCGTAAAAGGGATCATAAGGGCTCCAGTAAGGAGTGTATGGGTTGTGCGCCCCCCACATAAAGCAAGGTCTGCGATACCACGAGTAACAAGGTGATCCCCAATTGTAACCTACATTCCACCCAAAGCTAATGTTCCCACCGTAGGTCGGGCCGTAGTTATTGTAGGGGCTAAACCAAGCCGAAGAATAAACTGGGTCGTAGTATCCATATCTTGAGAATGGGCTTTGCTGATACCTATAATAGTTGTAGGTATTGTAGGTATTGCCATTTCCGTTTTGTGTGTAGCCTTGGTTCTGCTCGTTCTCAGCCATTCGGTCTTCACTGTAATAATCGTCTTGTACGGTTTCTTCAGTTTCGCCTTCCGTTTCGTATTCGCTGTAGCGGGGGCGATCGGCTTCACCAGGGGTATAGTAGATGTCATCATTTTCATACCCTTCTGCAGTGTATAAAGCAGACCCACAAGAGGAGAGTAGTCCGACAATGCTAATTAGAAATATGTAAGTGAAATTTTTCATGGTATATTTTCCTTTCTTTAAGGTGGTGCTAAAGCGATTTGAGTGTGATCGTGCACAGGTCTAAGATAATAAAATTCCTATTTTTGTGCACCTCATCAGAAACAATTATTATACCAAGATTCATATGGCGGCAAAGCTAACAAGCAGAGACAAAGATTATTCCAGGTGGTACAACGAATTGGTGCTGAATGCCGATCTCGCTCAACACTCCGATGTGAAGGGATGTATGGTGATAAAACCTCATGGATATGCTCTGTGGGAGAAGATGAGAGATGTGCTTGACAGAAAGTTCAAAGAAACGGGGCATCAGAATGCTTATTTCCCTCTATTTATTCCTAAATCGTACCTGAGCAAGGAGGCCGCCCACGTGGAAGGCTTTGCAAAAGAATGCGCGGTAGTCACTCATTATCGTCTCATGTCTGACGGAAATGGCGGTGTTAAGGTAGATCCAGACGCGAAACTTGAAGAAGAGCTCATTGTGAGACCTACTTCAGAAACGATCATCTGGAACACTTTTAGAACCTGGGTTCAGTCATACCGCGACTTGCCACTGAAGATAAATCAATGGGCGAATGTTGTGCGTTGGGAAATGCGAACGAGATTATTTTTGAGAACAGCGGAATTCCTATGGCAGGAAGGTCACACCGCCCACGCCACAAAAGCAGAGGCTATTGATGAAGCTGAGTTGATTTTGGATCTCTACGCGAAGTTTGCTGAAGAATACATGGCGATGCCAGTTTTGAGAGGACTGAAAACCGAAAGCGAACGATTTGCAGGTGCTGTAGAAACATACTGTATTGAAGCGTTAATGCAGGATGGTAAGGCTTTACAGGCGGGTACCTCCCATTTTTTGGGGCAGAACTTTGCCAAGGCATTTGATGTGAAGTTTGCCAGCAAGGAAGGAACTCAAGAGTTGGTTTGGGCTTCATCATGGGGCGTTTCTACCAGGCTCATAGGAGGGTTGATAATGACTCATTCAGACGATCAGGGGTTGGTGCTGCCTCCAAAATTGGCTCCTATTCAGGTAGTCATCGTTCCAATTTATAAAACGGACGAACAAAGAGCTGCAGTAGCACAAAAAGCAGAGGAACTTCAATCTGAACTTTCCTCTAAAGGTCTTTTTGTGAAGTTTGATAACGATGACACGAAGAAGCCCGGCTGGAAATTCGCAGAACACGAAATGAAGGGAGTTCCTGTAAGAATTGCCATTGGCCCGCGCGACCTTGAAAACCAAACTGCCGAAGTTGCTAGAAGAGATACAGGAGTCAAAGAATCAATTTCTTTCGACTCGATTGTTGATCACTCTGTGCAGTTGATGACTGACATTCAGGAAAACTTGTTTCAGAAAGCGCTTGAATTCAGAGAGCGTGAGACCAGGGAGGCCAGTACCTACGAAGAGTTCAAGGAGATTATCAAAAAACAAGGTGGCTTTGTCAAGGCACACTGGGACGGTACTGCTGAAACGGAAGAGAGAATTAAAAAAGAGACCAGCGCGACAATCCGATGCATTCCGCTTGATGACGATGTTCAGGAAGGAAAGTGCATGGTGACTGGCCAGCCATCAGCGCAAAGAGTGATTTTCGCCAAAGCATATTGAGTATGGAAGAAGCAAAGAAGGATATTTTCCGAATTGTTGGTGAGAAATCGGCTTTGAAACAAGACGTGTTTGACATCACCAAAGAGCGGTTCGGTGAGTTTAAGCAAGTTTTAGCGGAGCTGATCGATGAGCTTAAAGTCCGTTTCGAATCTGACCCGAGGCTTGAGTTTTATATGAAAGACAAAGGAGACTTTGAAGCCGAGGTGAAGATTGCAGGAGATATTCTCTACTTCAACATGCACACTAATATTTTCAAATTTGATGGTTCGCATCAGCTTTGGAGGAGTAGCTATCTGCGCGAAAATGAACTCAGAGGCTTTGTGGGAACGATTACGGTCTACAACTTTTTATCCGACAGCATAAAGTACCAAAGATCGCAGGATCTGGGGTATCTTATCGCTCGTGTTTTCATAAATATGGACAAGCATTTCTTCGTTCAGGGAAAAGGTAAAATGGGTTTTTTACACAAAGATTTTTTCGGTACTGTATTGGATCAAAAACACATCAAAAGCATTGTTTCTGAAGTGATTCGATTCACTCTTGAATTCGATCTTTTTACACCACCAAACAAGAATATTCAGCAAATTTCGGTGGGGCAAGTTCAGGAGCGCAGCCAGCAACTGACGGTGGCTACAGGGAAAAGGCTTGGTTTCAGATTTGAGTTTGAAGAAGAAAATGAATAATTTTTTGAGGAATGTTTTGCGGAATGAAATTGCTTGCTATATTTGCACTCCAATTTTGAACAATGGCCCGTTCGTCTAGGGGTTAGGACGCCAGGTTTTCATCCTGGTAGCAGGGGTTCGAATCCCCTACGGGCTACTTTTAAAGGGAAAAACCCGCATCTGATAAAGATGTGGGTTTTTTGTTTTCTAAAGGTTTCGGCTAATAAATGAATGCCGCCTTGCAAGATTCCTTATCGACTGATTTTTCAGCATTAGCATCCAGGTGATCCGAGGTTGAATTCCTATCGTATTTTCTTTCTAGATGTATTTACTTTCTAGTCTCTATAGGGTAACTCATTGATAGCGGTAGTGACTAGTCGAGAGTGCCGTTATTCTGCTAACATTTTTCAGTTTTTGCCGTATCAAAGAGTAGATAAACCTTTGATTATGCTCAGAAGCCTGTAAATCAGTAGAAGTAATCTACTTCGTGCTGTTAATTCTTTCTGCTACAGAAATGTTTCGGTGAGTTCATTCTTCTTAGTTTTATATTTTAATCCAAACCAAAAATGTCCGTTGACTCTGCATCAGCCTACGAGTTTTTCAAAAACTCAGAAGAATATGGCCTGTCCTTTACATATAGGGGGCCATTCTTCGATGAGATAACCACCCGCATTCTCGACATCAGTGAGAATACGATAGCTGTCAACCAACAACTTCCCAAGATTAATAGAAAGGTTTCGTTTCTGCTCGTAGAGTGTTTTCAAAATATTGTCAGACACGGGGAGCTTGCAACGGAGAATAACCACGACAAAAACGATGACGGTGTGTTTAGCCTGAAAAACCTGGGGACGGCATATCTCATCAATTCTATAAACCTGGTGAAAGAGGATCAGATCGAGGCGCTCAAGCAGACTGTAGAGTCAGTTAACACAAAGGATAGAGATGAGTTGAAGGCTCTATATAAAGAACGCCTGGAGCAAAATGAGGTAAGTGAAAAAGGAGGGGCAGGATTAGGGTTAATCGAATTGGCCCGGAAATCTGGACAAAAAATCCTTTACGAGGTAGAGCCGTGTGGAAATGGTCTTTATCATTTTCATCAGCAGATCCTCCTGCTTAACGATAAGGACCAACAACCTGATCACTACAATCACATTCCCACCCTGAGAGAGAAGTACGAAATGATGGATCGCAGTGATGTGATTCTGGAATATAAAGGTGACTTCTCTCAGAAATCAGTGTTGCCTATTATCAATATCATAGAAAGCACGTTTGCCTCTGAGGCAGGCAGTGTTCGCACACTCAAGAGGCTAATCCATATTTTGGTGGAGGTGCTTCAAAACATATCCAAACACGCCCTTGAAAAAAATGGTTCAAAAGAAGGAATCTTCATGATTGGCCGGAAAGAAGGGCGAGTATTTTTGCAGGCCGGAAATACGCTTGAGAACTCTAAAAAGGATGAACTTGTGGAGAAGCTTAAAGATCTTGAGTCTAAGGATGCTGAGGAATTGAAGCAGATGCACATGAAAAGAATTAAGGAAAGTTTAAATTTGGCCGACAAAACTAACTCAGGTCTTGGATTACTTGAAATAGCCAAGGCCAGTTCTGAAAATATCAAATTTGAATTTGAAGATATCGATCGTGACCGGTCTTTCTTCTCAATGTACATAACGGTGTAATAGCAGTAAAATGGATCAAGAACCACTAATTCTCGAACAAACTGAGGATACACCAGCAGTAAGTCTGGATCCAAATGAGGAGATGTTCTTTATTAAGGGTAGGTCTCTTCCAGAGAACCCTTATCAATTTTACAAAGACATCATCAAGTGGTTGGATGTTTACTTGACTGACCAGCCGAACAAACCCGTTACTTTTCTGATCAATCTTGACTATTTCAACTCGTCATCAGGCAGATTTTTACTCGAAATATTTTCACTCCTGGAAAAATCCAGCAAGAATGGCTGCGACATAGAAATTGTGTGGGAAGTAGATAAGGAAGACGAATTGATGTTGGAAAAAGGAGAGGAATATCAGGAGCTCTTGTCCGTTCCGGTTAAGATCAAAGAGATATAAAGGTCACACTCTGGGAGTTTCTTTTCAGGGATTCACAAAGAAATTATAAATAGGTTTTGAGCAAAGCTGCGGAGTAAGGGGAAGCCTTACTTTGTGGCTTTTTTTGTCTCTGGGGTGTAGAGAAAAAACAGGGATTGGTGAAAAGAATGCTAATCTAGACGAGTGCCTATCAAAAGCACATCATCTAGTTGCGGAGTGCTACCCATCCAGTTGTTGAGGTATTCTTCAAGATGGTTCTTTGCATCTTCGGGGCTGTGTTCTGACACCTCGAGAAGTAAGTTCTTGAAACGCTTTTTGTTGAGTTTCTTGTTCTGTTCTCCACCAAATTGGTCGATGTAGCCGTCAGTGTACAAAAACAGTTTGTCACCTGGTGTGTAATCCAAGGTTTTGCTGTTAAAGCTAGAGTCGCCATAAAGTCGACCTCCAATGGAAAGCGAGTCCGCTTTTATCTCAGTGATGTCTGATCCGTTCACGAGCATCATAGAATTGTGCGCACCAGCAAATTCTATCTTCTTGTTGTCAGGATCGATGATGCAAATGCTCATGTCCATTCCATCCTGTGCATTCTCGTGTTCGTTGTTTTGGTGCAGGGAGTTTACTATCTCACTGTGCAGCTTATTCAACATTTCTGAAGGATCTGTGATTCTCAGCTCGTTGATCACCTTGTTGAGCTTTGAGTTGGCGATGAGGGACATGAAAGCTCCCGGTACTCCGTGGCCTGTGCAGTCTATTGCTGCCATGATAATTTTGTTTCCTTGCTTACTAAACCAGTAGAAATCACCACTTACGATATCTTTGGGTTTGAAGAAAACGAAAGAAGAAGGTAGGATTTTTCGAATTTCCCTCTCTGGAGTGAGAATAGAATTTTGAATCTTCTTGGCGTAGTTTATACTGGAAATAATCTTGTGTCGCTGCTCCTTTATTTCTTCATTTTGAAGGTTGAGGAGCTTGTTTGATTTCTTTTGCTTAAGCAAGAATGAAATAGAAAGCAAAGCAACAATGAGGATGGCGGCAATCACTATTGCGAAGATGATGTTTCTCATCTCCTCGGCAGCTCTTCGCTCAGCCATGAGTCTTTTGTTTTCTGCTATTTCACGATCTTTTTTGGCCGTCTGGTATTTAGCATTTAGCTCATTGATCTGTTCAGTATTGTTGACCTGATTCAGGCTATCCTTCAATTCGATAAATCGCTGTTGACTTTCGAATGCAGATCCGTATTGACCTTTAGCAGCTTGCATTTCTGCTGTTAGCTCGTAGTATTTTTGAATAAATTCCCAGTACTTGTTTTTGTTTGCAATGTTAATAGCGCGTTTTAGACTCTTTTCTGCTTCCTGGTAATTTTTGAGGTCAATTTGGATTTCTGCCAATGCGAGCAGAATATCATTCTCGTGAGCGAGGTCATTCTCCCGGATGCCAACTTCCAGCGTCTTTTTAAAGTAAAATTCGGCACTATCGAGTTTTTCCTGCTTGAAGAAAATGTCAGCTAAAACATCATAGGCCGGTGAAATATCTGGGTTTGTCCTGCGGAGATTTTCCAGCGTATCGATGTACATCATAGCTGAGTCGTAAGAAGCCACATCAGAGTAGTTGGATGCAATGTTATAAAGTGAAGTCCCGATCCCATCATAAGACTCGAGTTCCTGATAGATCTTGTAAGAAGCTTTGTACTGGTCGATTGCTTTTCGAGGACGCTCGAGTTTGTTGTAAATGACACCGATATTATTCGTGGTTTGCGCTGCTCCAAGGAGAATTCCCACCTCCTGGAAAAGTGCCTCTGCAGCCTGAAAATTTTCTAGCCCTTTGAGGTTGTCTCCTTCAAGTACACTTTGAATACCGTAGTAATTATAACACTTAGCCGCACCTTCTTTGAAATCTGAAGCTTCGGCAATGCCAAATGCGCGATCTACAAAATAGATTGCGCTATCCGGGTCATTAAAGATCAAGCCATCGGCAGCTTTGAGCAAAGCCAACACCTTGGTAGAGTCCAGTTCAGCAGTGTCTGCTACGACTATTAGACTGTCCCGGTTGATTTTTTGACCAAAGGAAGAAGCCGTAAATAGCAGTAATGCAGCAACTATGAAAAAATATTTGTGCAATAGGTAAGGCATTTTTACTTTAGGGTGTATGCGAGTTTCTGCTTAACGTTTACTGAATTGATTTCTAAAAGTTTCCAATAATGCAGCTAAAAATAGAAACTCTCTTTGAAGATCTTGGGAAATTATTATATTTGCAGCCTCAATTTTGGAAAAAAACAAGGTAAGAAATGGCCAATCACAAATCAGCACTTAAGAGAATTCGCTCGACTGAGAAGCGTAGAGTGAGAAATAAGTACTACTACAAAACAGCTAGAAATGCTGCACGCAAATTGCGTGAATTGACTGACAAGAAACAAGCTGAAGAGCAAATGCCTGAGGTATTTTCTATGTTAGATAGGTTGGCAAAGAAGAATGTAATTCACAGCAACAAAGCCGCAAACCTCAAGTCTAAGATCGCTAAGCACGTCAACGCGCTGTAACCCCGATCTTTGTATAGATATTTTCTAAAACCTTCCCCTAAACGGGAAGGTTTTTTTGTGCTATATTGAGGCGCATGAAGCCTTATACTAAAACCTCAACCAATGCAATCTCGACCTGGGCAGAAGAAGACAGGCCCAGGGAAAAGCTAATGCTCAAAGGTAAGCCAGCATTGAGCGATGCGGAGCTGATTGCGATTCTCATCGGATCTGGAAATGCCAGCGAGAGTGCTGTCGAATTATCAAGAAGAATATTAAAGTCAACCAGTCAAAACCTGGATGAGCTCGGAAAACTTGGAGTCAAAGATCTTTGCAGTTTCAAAGGCATTGGTGAAGCCAAAGCGATTTCGATTATCGCAGCTCTCGAGCTAGGTAGAAGGCGGAGATCTGCAATAGCCCAAAAGCGAGAAAAAATTGAGAGTAGCAAAGATGTCTATGAGATATTTCATGGTGTTTTGGAAGACCTGCCTCACGAAGAGTTTTGGGTGCTACTTTTGAACAGGGCAAATAAAATTATTGCAAAAAAGATGATCAGTAGAGGAGGCATCAGTGGCACCGTTGCAGATCCCAAGTTGATTTATTCTTCGGCTCTCGATAGCAAAGCTTCATCACTTATCTTAGTTCATAATCATCCTTCAGGAAATTTAGAACCGAGCAATGCTGATAAAGCGTTGACGCGAAAATTGAAAAGCGCGGGTGAATTTTTAGATTTGCCGGTCTTAGACCACCTTATTGTCACCGGTTCTGGATTTTTCAGTTTTGCTGATGAGGGGTTGATTTGAATATTAAGCATGAAGAAAATACTCACGATCATAGGGGCGAGGCCTCAGATAATAAAAGCTGCTGCTATCAGCAGAGCCATTAAAGAACACTTTTCAAATGATTTGTCAGAAGTGATTTTGCACACCGGTCAACACTATGACCAAAACATGTCGCAAGTGTTTTTTGAAGAACTCAAGATTCCGCCTGCAGACATTCAGCTTAGTGTTGGTTCGGGAAAGCACGGTGAGCAAACAGCAAAGATGATCGCAGGAATAGAAAAGGAACTTCTCGAATTGAAGCCTTCAGGAGTTTTGCTCTATGGCGATACCAACTCAACTCTCGCAGGTGCGATTGCCGCGTCAAAGCTTCATATTCCTGTTATTCATGTGGAGGCAGGGCTCCGCTCGTTCAACAAGTCAATGCCTGAGGAGATAAACCGAATTATGTGCGACCACGTCAGCACTCTATTGTTTTCACCTACCGAACAGGGACTGAAAAACTTAGTGTCTGAAGGTTTTGATAAAAGCACATCAAGCCCTTTTAGCATCGACAATCCAAAAATCTATCACAGTGGTGATGTGATGTACGACAACAGTTTGTTTTTCTCAGAACTGGCAAAGGACCAATCAAAAATTCTGGATGAAATTGGTGACGTTAGCAGCGGCTTTGTTTTGGCTACGGTCCATCGAGATCACAACACAGACGATCCAAAGCGTTTGAAGAGCATTTTTGAATCCTTTGTAAAAGTGTCAGAGAGAAGCGGATTAAAGATCATTTTGCCACTGCATCCCAGAACACGCAAGATGCTTCCCCAGAACCTCGATGAAGATCTTCTGAAGAAAATTGAATCGGGTGATTTTGTCAAGTTAATTCCCCCGGTGTCTTTTCTAGATATGGTGATGCTTGAAATGAATGCAAGACTGATAATTACCGATTCTGGTGGTGTTCAAAAAGAAGCTTACTTTTTCCAAAAAGGATGTGTAATTCTGAGGCCACAAACTGAGTGGGTGGAGCTCGTGGAACAAGGTGCAGCGGTGATTGCCGATGCCGATAAAAATATCATTGTCGAACGCGCACTTGGGTTTTTGGAAAATAGTGAACGCAACTTTCCACAGATCTTCGGGGATGGACACGCTGCAGAATTTATTTGCAGGGAAATGATCGATCATTTAAGTTAGCCTATGATTCTGATCTACTCAGAGAAAATTAATAATCGGCTCAGCTACACTTGCAAAGTGATTTTTGAGCTTATCCTTGAAAAACCTTTTGAACTCACTGATGAGCTTGAAAAGTTTGAAGAATACGATGGAGTAAAGTTCAACTACTCCAAAGTAGAGGACTTGCCAGGGATTCAGATTTGGCCCTCGGGACTCCTTGCTGAGAGGGGTTTGAAAGAGCAAAAAATCGACTACTGCAAGTGGGGCGACCTGCCTGCGCTGTTCCCAACCTCTTCGGAATTGCCAGTGCCCTTCGATTTGTTTTCGTCTGCCTTTTATCTAATCACCCGATACGAAGAGTACCTTCCTCATGCCAGCGATGAATATGGGCGATTTAAGGCAGACTTGTCTATCGCCTACGAATACGACTTTCTGCACCTGCCGATTATCGATCTATGGGCTTACAAGCTGCGCGATCTCATCTGCTCGATTTACGCGTCTGCCAAGTTTCAGGAGCGTCAGTACAAGTTCATTTCAACCATTGATATCGATAGTGCTTTTGCTTATCGGCACAAGGGATTAGTGAGGACCTTAGGCGGTTTTGCTAAAGACGTGTCGCAGCTTGATCTTGAGAATTTCACCGCGAGGATGCGCTCTTTGCTAGGTAAGGACCCAGATCCTTTTGATACCTATGAGGAGCTCCAATTTCTCCACGATGAGTTCGATATCGAAAGCATTTACTTTTTTCTACTGGCAGACTATGGTCACAATGACAAAAACGTTTCGGTGAACAGTCGTCCGTTTCAATCCTTGATAAAATCTATTGCCGATCATGCCAGAGTGGGAATTCACCCGGGTTTTATGAGTAATTATCAGCCAGAGAAATTACCCAAAGAAGTGAGCAGACTTTCTCAAATCGTAAAGCGAGAAATAACTGTTTCCAGGCAACACTTTCTCATGCTTCAGCTTCCGAAGACTTACCGTAAGTTGATAAACCTGGACATAAAAGAGGATTACACAATGGGCTTTGCTCAGCGAGTGGGCTTTAGAGCTGGTACTTGCACACCGTTCCCATTTTATGACCTCGACCAGGATTTTACCACGAAGTTGATGCTCTATCCTTTTGCAGCAATGGATGCCACGCTGAATTTTTACATGGAACTCACTCCAGACGAGGCCTACCAGGAAATCTGTAAGCTGTCAAACGAAGTGAGAAAAGTGAACGGGACTTTCATCAGCTTGTGGCACAACGAATCGCTAAGTGACAAATGGCATTGGAAAGGTTGGAAAGACCTTTACCAACGGATGATTATGAATGCCCGGGAACACGAGGAACAGCAGGAATAATTGTGATCGAAATCCTATTGCTTTCCATTTCAATGTGTACTTTTGATTGAGAGCAAAATTGGTGAATAGAATACAGTCAGCATGGTACACAACTTAAGTAAAGGTAACTCCATTTTAAATCAATTCATTTCTGAGATTAGAGATGAAACTGTCCAGGGAGATCGGATGCGGTTTCGTAGAAATATGGAGCGCATAGGCGAGGTTATGGCTTACGAGATTAGTAAGAAACTGGAATACGAGAAGCGTGAGATCACATCTCCACTAGGAGGAGCAGAGGCGAACGTACCTAAAGGTTATCCGGTTTTGGCCACTATCCTCAGAGCGGGATTACCCATGCACCAGGGGTTTCTAAACTACTTCGATAAATCTGAAAACTGCTTTGTGTCTGCTTACAGACGATATCATAAAGGGGGAGATTTTGAAATCGAAATTGAATACATGTCCGGACCAGAGATTGACGGGAAGACACTGATTATTGCCGACCCTATGCTAGCTACTGGCTCAAGCATGGTGCTCGTGTACAAGAATATTTTACAGAAGGGAAATCCGGCACATATTCATATTGCTACTGCAATCGCCAGCGTTCAGGGGATCAATTACGTGAAGAGTAAGCTTCCTGAAAATGTCACCATCTGGGCGGGAGCCATAGATGATGAACTTACGGCTCAGGCCTACATTGTGCCTGGACTGGGTGATGCTGGAGATCTCGCGTTTGGAGAAAAATAAACGGCCCTTTGCATATTCTAGAAATCATCGGCTGGTTTTTGATAACCATCGTAAAGTTTCTATTCACTCCTTCCGCTATGGTTGGATTGGGGTATGGCTTTCTTGAGACTTTTGCGATCACTGCAGCAGCTTCAGTTGTTGGCGTAACTCTCTTTTATCACGGAGGAGAGTGGTTTTTTGCATGGGTAGAGAGCAAACGTAAATACCCACTGCGTAAAAAGAAATCCTCTGCACGAAAGCGCAGATTAATAAAAGTGAAGCGCAATTTTGGACTGCGTGGTTTAGCACTCATCGCTGGTCTCATATCTATTCCCCTGGCTTCGCTGCTCGCAGCCAAATATTTTAGAAACAGGAAGAGTACATTGACCGTGATGATTGTTTCTTTCGTTAGCTGGGCGTTATTTCTCACTGCTGTTTCCACTTTGGTCAAAAACTTTTTTTAGAATGAAGAATTACGAACATCTCTTTTTCGATCTCGACCGAACTCTTTGGGATTTTGAAGCCAATTCTGAGGCAGCACTCAGAGGGTTGTTTGATGAACACCAGCTGAGTAGTAAAGGAGTGAAGGACTTCAGTGTGTTTAT
>Ga0136604_1001104_pt1 | contig 12419 bp, 5 predicted proteins | sample AntRauFillE10628_FD_104928 | JGI IMG/M metagenome (GOLD analysis project Ga0136604, IMG submission 104928) | Saline lake microbial communities from Rauer Islands, Antarctica - Metagenome Filla E10 #628 | ecosystem: Environmental > Aquatic > Non-marine Saline and Alkaline > Saline | place... | reverse complement strand
TTATCCCAACTCCGTTTCCAGCACGGCAGAGTATTCGCCGCGACGCGCCATGCGGTTGCATTCGGCGCGATGCAGTAAGGCACTCTGGGCGGCTGACACATTGGCCTCTTTACCCTGCCAAATTCCCAAAGCGGGTTGTTGGATCGCTCGCCCATAGGAAAAAGATAGCTGCCAAGGCATTTGTGATTTGAATCGAACATTCATCAGGTTCAGACGCTCGGAGGCCAGCTCAGCGCTTTGGCCGCCAGAGAGGAACGCGATTCCGGGAACGGCGGCGGGGACGGTGCGAAAAAGGCTTTGTACCGTGGCGTCGGCCACTTCGTCCACCGATGCTTGTTCCGTGCATTTTAAGCCAGGCAGTATCATATTCGGTTTTAAGATGATGCCTTCTAGTAGGACGCGTTGACGATTCAGTTGAACGAAAACTTCGCGCAAGGCTTCTTCCGAAACTTCACGGCAGCGTTCCAAACTATGGGTGCCGTCCATCAGCACTTCCGGCTCTACGATGGGGACGAGTCCTGCTTCTTGGCAAAGCGCCGCGTAACGGGCAAGGGCATGCGCGTTGGCTTCGAGGCCGCTGTGGCTTGGGAGATCGTCATCGATCACAATCACTGCCCGCCACTTAGCGAATCTTGCCCCCATTTCAAAATACTCCTTCAGTCGCTCGCGCAAACCATCGAGACCCTCGGTTACTTTTTCGCCTGGATGTCCGGCAAGCGCCTTTGCTCCCATGTCCACTTTGATGCCTGGAATGATGCCCGCTTCGGTGAGCACTTTGATAAACGGGGTGTCGTCCTCAGTCTTTTGGCGGATAGTCTCGTCAAAGAGAATCATGCCGCTGATCGACTTGGCTATGCCAGGCGTGGTGATGAGCAATTCTCGATAGGCCCGCCGCATCTCTACGGTCTGTGGGATGTCGTGCTCTGCGAAACGTTTATCGCAGGTCCCCGTGCTTTCGTCGATAGCGAGCAAACCCTTGTTGTCGGCGACCATCGCCTGAGCGGTATCTATTAATTTTTGTGTATTCATGCGGCTGAGTTTTTATGGGTTTTCATACTTTTCGAGAGGCTCTCATTCGTTGGATGAATAGTAAATCCATTCTTTTTGTTAGAGTTATACAGGCACGCCATTGGTAGGGCTATGGGGTATTACCCGCCCACCGATGAAGTCATAAGCCGACCACTTACTGGATCGGAGTTCGTTTACAATATCAGCACATACTAGAACACACGCTGAAAGCGTGAACTTCTTTTTGGTGCTGATGACTCCCTGAACAGACCATTCAGGGGTAGAGTAAGACCCTGTAGCTTGATAATTAAGGAAAGAGTCAGGTTTGGAATGAACATGGGTTCGAAGAGGTCATGCCCCCCATTCGAGTTACCGACCCCCTCCGAGTGACTAGAATTAAAATCAGAGTTCGTTACATAAATTTAAAATTTATGTATTTTTGCTTGACTCCCGTGGCTAATGCCCCTTATAAATTTCTCTAATTTAATCATGTCTGCTCCGTAGGAGAGTATTGTGGCTCTAGCATTATCGCGTGAAACACTGCTCCTGTTCTTCTGCAGCTCCCTCATGAAGGTATTAATAGTGCTGCTGGAGGAACTTAATCATGATACAGTCATTCGCCCTGAAGGGCATTAACGCGGGTCGTTTATCCACCCCGGTTGCTAAAAGAGCTTTCGGCATTCAGGCCATGCTGCCCATGCTGCTCACTGCGAAGTGTTCGCAGCTATTTTTCTCCGCTCTTGTGCGGACATCATCTGCCGTTTCTGGTCGGTGCAACCCAAAGCAATCACGATGAAAAGGGTCTCCATCATATTCACTTTTCTCTGTGCCGCTGCGGTCTCCATGCTGCAGGCTTTTCCGCCCGCGCCGTATTACACCCTCTATGGGATGGTGCGCGATCAGGTGGGGCAACCATTGGATGTAGATGGGGCGATTTTAATTTTGCTTAAGGATGGCACTGAAGTTGGGCGCACGCCCGTCACCACTCCGGTGGTTGATCAAAACTACGAGTTACGGGTCCGCATCGATGCGAATAAACCAAACACGACCCTATATTCGTCGAGCGCGATCGAGTCGGGTGGATTTTTCAGTCTGGTGGTGGAGATGAATGGTAATTTCTTCTACCCGATTGAGGTATCGGGAGACTTGACCGCTGGTATCGGTGCTGAGCGCACACGCTTGGATCTGACCCTAGGCGCGGATCTGGATGGAGACGGCTTGCCCGATGCGTGGGAAGAGTGGCAATTGTATCAGGCGGGCATTTTCCCGAATGATAATTATGAATGGCCGATTGATCTGATTACCCGCAATGGTGATTACGACGGCGATGGCACGAGTAACTATTTTGAATACATTGCCGGCACCTTTGCCTTGGATGCTTCGGAGCGCTTTAGTCTTGAGATCAAAGAGAAGACGGCGTCGCGGGTTCGTTTCGAATTCTACAGCATCACGGGTAAAGTGTATACCATCGAGCGCAGTGCCACCCTCACCGGAAACGATTGGGCGCGGGTGGCCTTTACCATCGGTGCACCGGGCGTCGGCAGTGAAGTCTACCAGGCCGATTCGGTCGGTATCCGCTCTGCTTTTGTGATTCCTGATAGCAGCACCAAAGAATTCTACCGCCTTACCGTGCGCTAAGCATCAGCACCAAGCAAAAATATTACGATCCCTTTTGGCCCATGAAAATCTCACCCCAGAACCACTCTAAACGCTTATTTTTGCTTGTCCTCGGATTGTTATTCTTTGCTGGGGCCGCTCAGGCTCAGTGGCGCTCCGTCACTTACAGTCTGCAGACTGGCTGGAATGCAATCTATCTACACGGCGACGCCAGTCACGATACGATTGCCAATCTTTTTCCCGAGAATGAAAACGGGGAGGTCACCGAAGTCTGGGCCTGGAATCCCGATGCCGATCAAGTGCAGTTTACCGCCACGCCATTGGCTCCTTCGGCAGGAGCGGTCGAGTGGGCTGTCTGGAGGCGCTCGGAAGGCGGCGACATGCGACTTGCGGGACAGACAGCCTACTTGGTTAAATGTAGTGCGGATGTCGATGTTACTTTGGTGCAAAAAGCAATGCCGCCACGTGCGACTTGGGTGCGCAGCGGCGCGAATCTCCTAGGTTTTCCAGCCAAAGCCTCGCCGCAGCCCATCTTCGGCGCTTACTTCAGTGCGTTTCCGGTAGCGATCGTTAATTCGAGCATTTACAAATATATCGGTGGTGAATTCGGCACGAACAATCCGTTCAAGCTGACAAATAATTCGGGCGAGCCGCTTGATCGTAATCAGGCCTACTGGTTTTCGGCCGATGTCGTGGATAATTTTTACGGTCCGCTAGAGTTCACGGTGAGCCAGCCCGATGGCCTCGTTTTCGGTCGGACGGGGTCGGTCGTCACGGTTCGGGTGCGCAACCGCACATCGGCGACTCAAGCCATCATTTTGGCGGAGCAGAGTTCGCTACTCGATCCGGTGACGTCGTTGACGCCAGCCGATGTTCCTTTGACCTTACTCACGGTGAACCCATCGACCTTGCTTTACGAACCCAGTGCGATCGACTCCACGCCGATTCCGATCAATCCGAATAGCACGATTGAGCTGCGCTTCGCGGTGGACCGCGCGGATGCCACGATGTCTGAAGCTGCCGACAACACGCAGTTTGGTTCGATCCTTCGAGTCACTGACAGCGCAAATCTGATGGATGTCTACTTACCGGTGACGGCAGAAAAAGGCTCGCTCGCAGGGCTGTGGATCGGCGACATCGAACTGACGGGTGTCGTCTCGCGCGTCTCGAACGGCGCGACGGCAACGGCCACCGTGGTCGGCGGTGTCATTACCGAGATTGAAGTGACTGGCACCGGTGGTTTCGGTTACGGCGCAGCACCCGACGTCACCATCGCGGTGCCGGCCGAGGGTGGCACGCAGGCGACTGCGACCGCCACAGTGGAGAACGGCTCGGTTACTGAATTTACAATCACCAATGGCGGCAGCGGCTATGCGGTGGACGCGCCGAGCGTGGCGATCACTTCGCCGCCACCCCTGGAGGGCACTAGCACGCCGAAAGCCTTTCCCCTGCGCACACTGCTGCACGTGGCGGACGATGGGTCGAATACGACCAGTCTTTTGTCCCAAGTATTTATCGGGCAACTCGCTGCCGACCCGTATCCGCTGGGCCTGACGACTAAAGAATCGCTGTTGAAGCAGGACGCACTCGCCACTGCGCAGCGCTTTGTCGCCGCTCACATGCCGCTGGATCAAGTGGCGACCAGCGGCAGTGGCGGCGTTGATGTGCCGGGCACATTGGTGCGCACCATCACGGTGCCTTTCAACCATTCGAGTAATCCCTTCGTGCATCAGTATCACCCCGACCACGACAACAAAGACCGCCGCTTTGCCAATCTCGAAGCAGGGGACGAGAGCTACGACATTACGCGGACGTGCACCTTTACCTTCACCGCGACACCGCCTGCCGGTAGCGCAGCGAGCGTCGCCAGTTGGGGCAGCACTATCATTGGCGGCACTTACACCGAAACCATCACCGGCATTCATAAAGACCCGATCGAGATGAGCGGCAGCTTCGAGCTGCGTCGCGCATCCGAAGAAGGCACCCTCGTCATCACTGAGAATTTATAACCCTTTAATCCAACCACTTTTAAAATGATCTCACCACTTCAACCGAACACTCGTCAAATCCGCCCGCTCATATCTATGAAAAAAACAGCCATCCTACTCGCCACACTCGGCCTTGGTTTCAGTGCGTTGTCCGCGCAAACCGTGCCCGAATTCCTCAACTATCAAGGCACCGTGACTGACAGCGCCGGATTGGGCTTGGGCGATTCCCCCCCGGTCAACCGCAAAGTCCTGTTCCGCGTTTATGATGCGGCGACTGCGGGCGGTCTGATCTGGACAGAGGAGCAGACCGTGACGATTTCCAAAGGCGAGTTCAGCGTCTTACTCGGCCAAGGCATACAGTTTGCATCGGAGCCGCACGATTCGCTGCTCGATGTTTTCGGCGAAGGCACCTCCAATCGCTATCTCGAGATCACCGTGGATAACGGCGATGACGCGCTCAACGCAAGCGATCTACCGATCACACCGCGCCAGCGTATTACCAGCACGGCCTACAGCTTTCGAGCCGGCACAGCAGATTCGATTGCATCCGGTTCGAGCCTCCAACTGAATACCACTGACAGCGGTCTCGGTTATTTTGACGCCGGGCGCACCTTTGGTGGGTTTAACATGAGTGGTCCAGTGCTCTACGGTGCGGGTGGCGGTGCTTTGGGTGCAAAAACCGGAGCAACCGAGACCAGTGCGCTCCGTTGGGATGGTGCGGGTAATGTCGGCATCGGCACCAATTCGCCGCTTAACGGCAACAAGCTGCATGTCGTCGGCGATAGTTATTTCGATGGCAAGGTCGAAATTGGCTCAGTGAGCCAGCAGTATCCAGTCAAGATTATTTCAGCCGCTGCGACAGCGCTGACTATTGAGTCACCTGCGGCGGGCGGATATGGCCTGAGGCACACGACCGGTCCGACTTTAGCTTCCTTTGATACTTGGGTAGGGGGGACGCAGGTCAATCTGGAAAGCAACCGTGCACTCAATCTTCTCGCGGCTTACTCGCTGAGTCTCTCCACTAACGGTAGCTCACGGATCGTAATCAGCTCGACGGGCAATGTAGGGATCGGGACGAATCCTTTCGTATCGTCTAAGCTCGCAGTCTCGGGGGGATACAGTAGCTTGAATGGCCTGCGAATTTCTGGCAGCGATACCGCAAACACCATTTATCAGGCGACCGGAGATCTCGGTATAAGCACCGCTCAACCGAGCCAAAGTGTGAAGATCGGAAGCAGTGCAGCTGGGACTGTCTTGACTGTTAAAAACAGCAAAGTCGGCATCGGGACGAGTGCTCCAATTTCGACTCTAGACGTGGTGCGTCCAGATAATGAGATTTCTGTGATCTCTGCGCGTGGCGATGCGCAAGGCGCTGGAATGGTTTATGTCGGACAGTCTGACGCCACTGGAGGCGGTATCGCCTTCGATGGCGATAACTCGCCAGCCACAGGTTTTATCGCGGATTACACCACATTCTTTCGCCGCTGGAATGGTGCCGATACGGCAGTGTTTCAATACGCTTGGAACAGCAACGATGTTTCTTTCAATGGCAACGTCGGCATCGGCACCGGCACAAGTTCGCCGACGAAGGCAAAGCTGGAGGTCAGTGGTGCCTCTGGAGGAGGGCCGCAGCTAAACGGCTTTGGTTTCCTAGGTAAGATAGGGATAGGGAATACCACCGGCAGCAGTACGACCGGACAGCTTTCCATCTACGCCTCCGGTCGCATTATTGCTAATGACTTTATCGCTTTCTCCGACGAACGCATCAAAGATGTTCAGGGTCGTTCCGACCCTAGCGCCGATCTTTCCACGCTCCTTAATATCGAGATTACTGACTACACCTACATCGACACTGTCACTAATGGCTCTGGGGCTCAGAAGAAGGTTGTCGCGCAGCAGTTGGAGTCTGTTTATCCGCAGGCAGTGCTTCAATTCACAGACACGATTCCTGACATTTACGCAAATGCAGACGCCAAGGATGCTTGGATACAACTCGCGACCGACCTAAAAGTCGGCGAGCGCGTCCGACTCATCAGTGAGAAGGAAGACGAGGTATATGAAGTCCTTGAAGTGTATAGCGACAAGTTCCGCACTGAGTTCGTTGGCGAGGACGGCCCTGTCTTTGTCTTCGGCCGTGAAGTCGATGACTTTCGCAGTGTCGATTACGACGCCATCGCCATGCTCAACGTCTCAGCGACACAAGAGTTGGCGCGCAAGCTGATGCCTCAGTCATCTGATTTGGCATCACTCAAGGCGGAGAATCGTCAATTGAAAGCCCGTATCGCTGAGCTCGAAGCCAAAGACGCCGCCCGCGACGCACAGATCGCCAAAATCGAGCAACTGCTCTCCGCTCAATAACCGCTGCCTCTGTTCGCTAAGTGTCCAACTCGCACGATGTATTCAACTTTCCACTTTCGCTCATTATGATGAACCGAACGCACCTTTTCCTCTTGGCTCTCGGCTCACTCTTTTTGGCGACGTCTGCCCAGGCGCAGCTTGAGCTGAAAGCGGGCAATTTTAACAGCATCTACGTCGCGCAAGATGCGACGGGCGAGGATGCGCCAGCCTCTGGACCATCCAGTTTAAACAATCAGACGCTGACAGGTGAACAGTTCGCTGCGGTTGGACAGGTTGCGGGCGCTTCGGGGCCGATTGATTCGCGCTCGACCACGACGCTAGGCTATGGCGCGGTTGCGGGCACGATCAGCTCCGATTTTGCCAACCAATATCCATCGACTTCCGATAATGGGTTTGTCCTTAAACGTTCGACGATCGGCAGTTCATTTACGTCTGGTATCCCGCGTTACTTCATGGGCGATGAGATCACCCCACCAGTGGTCCAGCTAGACGGGGTCACCCCTGCGGATGCCACTTATTGGCGAGGGAAACCAGTGCTACCGGGCGAGAGTATTCTCGGCGTGGCACTGCCCGTTACCGTGCTCAGTGCGAGTGGTAACTCTGTGTTCGTCGATGTCGTGCCCACACCGTTGGTTGTCGGGTCGACCCTTTTGGGGCAAACAGTCGATTCTATCTCTGGAACGACTTTAACTTTATCTGGTAGTGTGGCCACCGTTTCCACGACGACGCAGGCATCCTATATACCACCCACTCCTCAGGTCCTGTTTCCGCTGGGCTTAGTAGTAGTCACCGAAGCCGACACGACCAGCACCACGGTGACGGTCACCACCGTGCCAGCTGAACTCAAAGTCGGTGCCTTCATGCTTGGTCAGCCGATCACAAAGATTGACGGCTCTGGGCCTGCGACGGTGACGCTTGCGGGTAAACCTAATGCCAATATCACGTTCGCGACGGACGTCGATATCACCCCGACGACGAGTTTCTACTACAGCCCACACGCGGAAAAAGTCTTTGCTTCTCAACCTGGCAGAGTTTCGATCACTTGGGTCACTTTATTGCCGGTCGACGGTGCGGGTAATTACGGACTGAAATCTGAGATTTTTGCAGTCTCTTCCAACACACAGCAACCAGTTCGCACGATTTTTTGGACGGAAGGCAGCTTCGATGGGCCGAAGGTCCAAGTCACTGACGGGCGTATTACCACCGTCAATCCGGTCTACAATCCAGCGGTTCCGCTAGCGGTTGGCCAAGAGGTGAGCATCCCCGGCTTTAATCCGACCGCGGCGAATCTCTCGACGCTCTCGTTTGAAAAGTTTAACGGCATCGGGCAGATCAAAGCCTATAATGTCGAAGGGCGCATCCTCGTTGAATATTTAGGTAACGTCCGGCTTGCAGGGAATATCTATGAATTTATCGGCCTAGATGTGGTCGACATCAAGCGCGTGCCAACGGTCGGCACCGGGCCGGTCTATTTGGGCAGCGAGATTCGCCCCTTGACCGAAGCGCCCGCAGGAGAAGCGCGTTATGAGGCGTCTCCTGTGCTGGCAAACATTCAAGATGCCGCTTCCTTCTACGGCACCTCAACCCAAGCCGATGGCAGCCTTGTCTATTATGCCGAGCGCGAAACCAGTGTGGCCAATGATCCGGATAACGGTGCCCCTGCTTCTGTCGATGCCTATAACAAAGTTGTTTTCTATTGGCTTCAGGAAGGCATCTTCGGCATCAAGTGGCCACAGTTCCAGAACCGCTATTGGCAGCGTTGGTCGCCGGAGTTGGATGACTACGCGCATTACACCGTGGCAGCGGGCGGTAGCACGCCGGATACGGGTGTCGCGTTCTCTGGTGGCTTGTTACCGGAAATTATTTTCCAAGACGATCCCGCTCAAGCCGAAGCACAAATCGATTTAGCGACGCAGCGTCTCTTTGTGGACTTTTCCAACGGAGCCCAGAGCAACCGCTCTCTCTTAAAGTTCAGCACCAGCGAAGATGTCTGGTATGTGAATATCTATACGCAGACGGAAGATCGTTCGACCACGCGTCAATCAACCAGTAGCACGCCGACGACGAGTCCGACGGTTGTGACAGTGCCCAGCACCGCAAACCTGACAGTAGGCATGGAAGTCTCCGGCGCAGGAATTACCGGCACGGCAACCATCATCAATATCATTAATGAGACGCAGTATGAACTCTCTAAGCATGTCTTGGATGCAACGGTGCCGTTATACTATCTGGTTGGAGTTCAAAGCGACACCGAGATATGGACTCCCGCTGATTTATTGATTACAATACCTTCTACGGTTGGTTTCGAGAACATAACCTATGCAGATTTCCCGATTTTTGATGATATCACGGCAGTGCTCAGTCCGACCGAGCTTTCCTACGTCGGCGGCACCTATCAACTCGATGGCACTTACGAGGTTCAATACTATCTCGATGATTTTAATGGTGATTATCCTATGGTGACGAGTGAGATCACTTTTATCCCGACAGGGCCAACCAAGTTTTTCATTTGGTCTTTTGCCTTGCCTCAGCCGCTCGAGGTCGGAATGTTTATTTCAGGCTCAGGGTTCGACGGATTCGTCGAGATTACCGTATTGGATGGATCAATTTCGGGGACGCTTGATTTGCCGCCAACGCCTACACTTCGAGGTAGCTATACGTTTAGTCGGAAGCTCACCTCCACCTCTCGAACAGACTTCCCAGCAACAGTAGTGACCGTTTCTAGCACTACTGGGCTTGAAGTCGGTATGGTCGTTAGTGGTCCCGGCATCATGGGCTTGAAGACGATCCAAGAAATTATCAGCAGCACAGAGTATGTTTTATCTGAATACACTCCCGACGGTTCTGGCGAATTCACTTATACCGTGGAGTCGGATGATCTCACGCCGATCAATACCACGGCGACGGTTGGCACGCGTCTCACACCGCCCGCAGGGCATGAGGACGCTGGCTATATTTCCGGTGGCACAGGCTACTTTCCGGAGGGCTATCTCAATCCGTTTGTGGTGGGAGTCGAAGCGGCCAAGCAAGGCGCGATCATTCCAGTCAATGCATTGCCAGACGACAATGTATTAACGGTTCATTGGTATAAGAAGTTTAACCTCAATAAGCCCAACAGCGGTTTTCAGGACATCTATGTGCCGGGCAAAATCGGCCGTTACACGGTTTCCTTCCCGACCAATGCCGATCAGATTGTGATCGCGCAAGGGATCGGCACGGGTGATCTACCCCCGGCCCAAGCCGCAGGCACGATCTACTTTCAAAATGACCCTGCGCAAATCGGCTACAATCCGAATGAAGAGCACGCACCGTCGATCCTCGGGGGCCGCGCCTACGCGCTGCGCGACGATTTAAATTCCAAGTTCATTAAGCTGATTGCCGCGGGGTGGGACACCTTTTTACAGGTTGATGACACCTCCACCCTCAGGGTCGGGATGACTGTGATCATGCCGGGCGATGCGGGCGAGGCCACCTTGGTGGAAATTATCAATGGGAGTCAGATGGAACTCTCCAGGCCGGTTGCAGGCGATGGGGAGTATGTCTTTACCACAGGAGAATATACCTCCGAACCATTTGTTTTACTGGCTTACACCGACCCGACGGACGACCGTCCGGCCATCCACGCCTACGAGGTCGTCCGTGAAAATGCGGAATACGATTTCGATTACACTGCCACTGCAGGCACGCTTTTGATTAAGCCGTATCCGTTGCCACTGCTACCTCAACCATTGGTTGGCACGGGCGTGAATCGCACCACCAAGGATATTGAAATCCTCGGTGCCGATGATCCAGATAATGCGACCGTCTCGACTGATATTGCCTACGACCGCTTCACCTTCAAAGACCGCAATGGTTTCACTTGGGTGCATCGTGGTCCACACGACGATGGTTCGCCGACGCTGACGATGAAGCTCTACTACTTGAGTCAGCCTGGCTTCTTCCTTCCTGGTCTTGGCGAGCCGACGGACGGCACACTCTTGCCGTTCCTCCGTAACGCCCCGCGCAGTGGAGAGAGTCTGAACCTTAGCCAGATCGACAACGGCCAAGTCGATGAGCCGCTCGCGATTATCTATCGTCCCGTCTGGCCCGATGATGCGCCGGAGCTCCGCGTCGCGGAAACGCTCACTTTGCCTAAGTTCGGGCTACCACAAGTGCGCGGCCAATCCAGTGCGCAGATTCTTTATCAGCAATCGATTGCCAATGCGTTGACTGCTACGGAGCTGACCAAGAACAGTGTGACGCTGCATGACCCGACACGGGAAAAGACCGTCGTGCTGGGTGCTGCGGGCATCAGTCTCGAAGAGATCCCTGACTCGATCAGAACGACCGACTACCAAGGGAAAGTCTATTTCCAGAACTTGCCACCGCACCTACAACAGCGCTTCTACTTTGATCCGCTGCGTGAAGCGAAGGGCACTCTGATCTTAATCGGTGCTTTTTACGATGTGCTCGCTGGCGAAGATTATCTTGATCTCAATGTTTTAACCGCGAATGAGGTGACGCAGCTTAAAGCACTCGATAATGGAGTCGACGAGAATGCACCAGCATCTGATTGGGATGCGGCGATTGATGCGCTCAGTAGCACCGTTGAAACCTTCATCCCCGATCCCGCACAATTCGGTTCCTATATTGCAGACCCGAATTTGAATGCGACTGCGGGCGAAAGTGAATTGGCAATCATCAGCAGCCCCAACACTGCAGTCGATAGCTATGCGATCACCGCGACCGGGCAGGGCACCGGCTTTGTCACGATGGTCTTCGGCAATGGCGGTAACCCCGACCAGCAGCCGCAAGGGGATCCCGTCCAAGTGCAAGTCTTCAAAATCGCGGACGAACTCTACGTCGGCGACCTCAAGGTCGTGCTGTCGAGCAATCCGCTCGACGAACAGGTCACGCTGCGCCACAGCGGCGATTTCGCGGGCAAGCCAGAAGACTACAATTTCGAATGGCGTTGGGCGACTGGCGAGGCCAGTGCGCCGGCTACGTATTCATTTATCATGACTAAGCGGATCGGCAAACCCGCTGAATCGACCAATGAATCGACCAATGAATGGTTGGTTGTGAGCGATCCCGGCGCGCTTAAGCCCACCGCGGATCAATATACCGCTGCCGCACCTGCATTGCCGTTCGCTCGTTCGGAAAATGTGAACCCAGTTCAGTATGATGTGGACGTCACCACGGTGATTGAAGCCAGCAGCTATACCGCCGCAGAAGCAGCGGCGGGGTATCCCAGCCTCGTCTTAAAATCAGACAGCGGCGTCGACTTCTCTGTCGGTGTGGATTCTCCGTATGGTGTGCCTGGCTCGATTGTCTTCAGCGCCAAGACTGGCAGCTTCGACGGTTTCGTGCTCTATGTGAATAATCGAATCGCGCTGGCTCACAATGCGCCGACACCGCAGTTCACGTTGACCAATGCAAGCAGCGGGTTGACTGATTTTGGCAAGGGCG
>Ga0136604_1001103_pt1 | contig 12420 bp, 14 predicted proteins | sample AntRauFillE10628_FD_104928 | JGI IMG/M metagenome (GOLD analysis project Ga0136604, IMG submission 104928) | Saline lake microbial communities from Rauer Islands, Antarctica - Metagenome Filla E10 #628 | ecosystem: Environmental > Aquatic > Non-marine Saline and Alkaline > Saline | place... | reverse complement strand
TGAGCCTGAATCCGTCGTTCTGATCGGTCAGGGTTGACCGGAAAGTGCCTCCTGCGAGGCAAGACTCGTGGTTCCTACACCAAACGAGTACCCACGCAGGAGGCACCTTCAGGATGCCAGCATCTTCGCACACCGTCGACCGCATCGGCGTGAGGTTCGACGACAACAACGTGGTCGCGGACGCGGGGCTGGTGCTGACCGGCACGGTCCTGTCCCGGCTCGGTCTGGAGCAGGCCACCGACCAGTTCTGCACGGTCGGCTACCGACCCGGCCGCAAGCTCGCGACGTTGGTGTCGTCGCTGGCCGCGGGCGGCACGTGCATCGACGACGTCGACGCGCTGCGGGCCGGCGCCACCGCACGGGTGCTGGGCCATGACACGGTTGCGGCGACCACCGTCGGACACTGGCTGCGCGACATCAGCTTCGGGCACGTGCGCCAGCTCGACCGCGTGTCCGAATCGATGCTGGCGCGTGCGTGGGCTGCCGGCGCGGGCCCGGCCGATGGGCAGCTGGTGGTGGATGTGGACTCCACGATCGTCCAGGTCCACGGCAAGAAGAAGCAGGGCGCGTCCTACGGCTACACCCGGCAGCTGTCGTTGCATCCGCTGGTCGCGACCAGGGCGGACACCGGTGAGGTCCTGCACCTGCGCACCCGCAAGGGCTCGGCCAACACCGCCCGGGGTGCGCTGCGGTTCGTCGCCGAAACGGCCGGGCGGGTCCGTCGCGCCGGGGCGACCGGCCCGATCCTGTGGCGGTTCGACTCCGGGTTCTGGAACAACGACCTGATGACACGCCTCGAGGACAACGGCGACCGCTACACCGTCGGGATCCGCATGCAGAAGCCCATCGTCGCAGCGATCGGCACGATCGACGAGGGCGACTGGGTCGACATCGAGGACTACGTCGGCGCCCGCGCGCAGGTCGCCGAGGCCGTCTACAACAAGCGGCGGCTGATCGTGCGCCGCACGCTGAACCTCGGGCAGCAGCCCACCATCTTCGAGGACTGGCGTCACCACGCGTTCCTGACCAACCTGCCCGGCGAGGTGCTGGAGGTCGACCGGACCCACCGCGCCCACGCCGTGGTCGAGCTCGCGATCCGGGACCTGAAGCACGACGCCGGGATGATCCACATGCCGTCGGGGATCTTCCAGGCCAACGCTGCATGGGCCGTCGCCTGCAGCCTCGCCCACAACCTCGTGCGCTGGACCCAACTCCTCACCGGCACGACCGGCGACCGGGACGTGCTGCGGTCGGGCGCGACGTTCCGCCGACGGATGCTGCGCATCCCCGGCCGGCTCGTCCGATCGGCACGGACCTGGACCCTGCGGCTGCCTGCCCGCTGGCCCTGGCGCACCGCATGGCAGCAGGCCCTCGCCGATCTTCGAGCACTCCCACAGCCCTGCTGACCGACCCCGCACCGGGTCGTCCCGCGTCGGACGGCGGGCGTCAGCCTGCCCACACCACGGCCCCGACGACCGCCACCGGGCGCTTCCGCGGGAGCGCTCCCGCGGAAGCGCCGCACGGCCGCTCACCGACGCGTGCACGACCGCCCCGGAACACGAACGACGGATTCAGGTTGAGTGGTGGGGGTAGCTGGGACTGTCCGTGATGGCGGCAACCGATGCCGCGTCGAGCTCGGCGGGCCCCCTTGGTGTCGGGTTGGGTGAGCTTCTCGCGTCACCCGGTCGTGTCCTCGGGGCGCGAGGGGACCGCCCCCTCAAGCAGCCACCCGACCGCCGCGTCCATGAGTGCTGCGGTGGTGGGGACGTAGCGGGCGTCGACATCGTCGGCCGCCAGCGCTAGCTCGATCTCGGTGCAGCCGGCCACCACAGCCTCCGCCCCTCGGTCGACCAGCGCAGCCGCCGCGTCCTTCATGGCGGCTTTGCAAGCGTTCGTCACGCGACCGTGGACGAGTTCGTTGTAGATGTGGTCGTGCACCCGCTGCCGCAGCTCGGCATCCGGGACGAGCACCTCGCGGCCGTGCGCCTCGAGACGGTCCCGGACGCCCTCCTCCTCCATCGTGAACCGCGTCCCGAGCAACCCGAGCACGTGCGCGTCGCCGGCGGCTGCCACGGTCGCGTCGGCCACGTGGAGCAGCGGGATGGCCACGGCCGCTTCTATGGCCGGGGCGACGCGGTGCATCGTATTGGTGAGCAGCACCAGTGCGCCTGCGCCCGCTGCTTCCAGTCGGGCGGCGGCGTCTGCGAGCATGTCACCCGCCGCGGCCCAGTCACCGACGGCTTGTAGCGCTTCGACCCGGGCGAAGTCGGCCGACCACAGCAGCAGTTCGGCGTTGTCACGGCCACCTCGCTTCTCGGCAACGGTCTCGTTGACATGGGCGTAGGCGGCGGCAGTCGACGGCCACGCCATCCCGCCCAGCATCCCGAGCACACGGTCGCTCACACTGACTCCAGTCGTAGTTCGGGGGCGGTCGCTGGTTCAGCCTGGACTCTAGGGAGGCTCCACTGAAGCGAGACACGACGACGGGGCGGTCGGGGGTACTCGGACTCATGTCCGCTGCGGGTTTCGACGTCGGACGAGCGCGGTGCAGGTGGCGGTGAAGGCCCCGACCGTGGCGATCGTGCGCGCAAGGTTCCAGGCGTTCCACCGGGTCTCGAACCACAGCCGTGCTGTGGTTGCCGTGTCGTCGGTGATCGCGACATCGGCGAGTCGCTCGTTGAGGGGGATGCTGCCGCCAACGGTGATCGCGACGACCGCGACGTGGGCGAGCAGTGCGACGCCAAGCAGCACTCGGGCGAGTGGGTCAGCCCGCAGGAGGTACAGCGCCAGTGCCGTCAGCGGGGCGGCGCCGGCGAAGATGACCATGAAGGTCGGTGTGCGGACGGCCTCGTTGATCGCCTGGAACGTGGTGGCATAGGTCGTGTTGTCGAGCAGTGCCATCGCCGGGGTGATCGAGATCTCGTAGGTCAGGAAGAAGCCGGCGTGCAGCCCTGCCACGAGCAGGGACGCGACGAGCGAGACGTGCGAGAGCAGGTCCCGAACGCCGCGCGTGTGGTCGGCATCGGCAGGCTGCGGCCGATCGGGGAGGGTGGCGGCGTCGGGCATATACGTACTCCGTGGTTCGGTTCGGTGCCGAAGTATCCGTACGCAGACGTACGGATACAACCCCTGGACCGAAGATGTGGCGTGAGCGCGCGACGAGGGCGCCTGCCGGGCGCGGGGCAGGGGGCTCATCGCACGGAGGTCGCCCCGCACGGCGCAGGCTCCCACCGGTCGTGGTCGCAGCAGCGCGAGTGATCGCACCTCATCGCTTTTCGGTGCGAGTAGCATCAGTACGTGCACGTACGGATACGACCCTTGGGACCGGAGGTGCGGCATGGGCGCGCGACGAGGACGTCTGCCGGACGCGGAGCGGGAGGCGCGTCGGACCGAGATCCTCGACGCTGCACTCGAGACCTTGGTCGGCCATCGGTACGAGGACGTGACGATGCTCGACGTCGCACGGCGTGCCGGGGCCTCGAAGGAGACCCTCTACCGCTGGTTCGGTGACCGCGACGGACTCTTCGCAGAACTGATCGAGCGCAACGCCGCTGCAGTCACCAGCACGGTCCAGGACGCACTCAGCGCCGACGCCGAACCGCGGACGTCCCTCACCACGTTCGCGTCCCGGCTGCTGCGCCTGCTCACCGGCCCCAAGTCCGTCGCGCTCAACCGCGCGGCCATGGGATCCCCCGACCTGGCACACGTCCTGCTCGACAGCGGCCGCCACACGGTCGGCCCCCTCGTCGGCCGGTACCTGCTCTCGCTCCGCGAGCGCGGGATCGTGACGTTCGACGATTCCGAGCAGGCCTTCAGCGTCCTCTACGGACTCATCGTGCGCGACACACAGATCCGCGTGCTGCTCGGCGAGTCCCCACCGGACCCGGGCACCATCGACGCCACCGCCGCGGCGGCCGTGGACCACTTCCTCGCTCTGCACCCGACCGTCCCGGGATCACCATGAGCGGCCCCGGTGTGATCCTCGGCCGCGTCCCTGCCGACGCGACCCGGACGTGCGAGGGCCCCAAGACGTCGAGCTGCTTGTGGGCGACAACCCGGGTCGGCCCCGAGCCCGGTTGACATGGTGGGGCGGACCCATCTCCGCGGATGGAGCAGCGCGCCGCCGCCGGGGCCTCTCGGTGGGCCACGGCGCCGTGGTTACGACTGACTGTCGTCGACGTCGACGAGTGCGTGATGGAGAACGCGGAGCAACTCGACGAACGTCTCCTCCTGCTGGTCGTCGAAGCACGAGAGGATGCCGCGTTCGTTGGCGGCGTGGTCGATGAGTGCGGCGTCGACGACACCCATGCCGGCATCGGTCAGGGTGACCAGAACGCGACGTCCGTCGTCCGGGTCGGGGCGACGTTCGATGAAGCCGCGGCGCTCGAGCCGGTCGAGCCGGTTGGTCATCGCGCCGGAGGTGATCATCATCGAGGCCAGCAGCTCCCCGGGTGTGAGCCGGTGGGGAGGGCCGTTGCGCAGCAGGGTGGCGAGGACGTCGAACTCCCACGACTCCAGCCCGTGCTCCGCGAACACCTCGTCGAGCCGTCGCCGGATGGCCTCTCGGACCCGCGTCAGCCGGCCGATGGCGGACATCCCGGAGACGTCCACGTCCGGTCGTTCACGCGCCCACTGCTCGATGATCACGTCGACCTGATCCCTGCCATCGTCCGCATCGCCAGCCATGCCGTGGTCCCCGATTCCTCGACGCCGAGAGAATTCTCTTGACATTGAGAGAACACGCTCTACGATTTCTCTCATCATCAAGATACATGGACGCTCGATGGACACCAGGGAAACTGTGCTCGTCATGGCGGGCAGCACCCGCACGGGCTCGCTCAACCAGGCACTCGCGCGGCAGGTCGCGGCCGCGCTCGGGGCGATGGGAGGGACTGTCGATCTCGTCGATCTCGCCGACCACCCGATGCCGTTGTACGACGGGGACCTCGAGCTGCGTGAGGGTGTGCCGATCAGCGCTCGGCGACTTGCTGGACACGTCGTCGCAGCCGACACGGTCGTGATCGTGTCACCTGAGTACAACGGTGCCTTCACGCCCCTGCTGAAGAACACCGTGGACTGGCTGACCCGCGTCGACTCGTCGATCCTCGCGCACGCCCGAGTGCTGTTGGCGTCGGCGAGCCCGGGACGCGGGGGAGGGGCGACCGGGCTGCAGCTGCTGCGGACGTGGCTGTCGTCCATGGGGCTGGAGGTGGCGGCGGAGACCTTGTCGATCGGCCGGGCCAGGTTGGGTGAGGCAGGCGGGATCGAGCCCATGGCTGACCACGCGCTGCGGTCGTTCGTCGCGCAGGTGGCCACTCCTGGCGCCCGGGGGCGGTGCGCATGACGGCCGCCGACTCCGCCACCCGCCTCCGAATCGCAGCTGTCACGGCCCTGACCCCGGCGGTCTGGGGGACGACGTACATCGTGGCGACGGAGCTGCTGCCGCCGTCCCGGCCCTTGTTGGCCGCGACGGTCCGGGCGCTCCCGGTTGGTCTCGCGTTCGTGCTGTGGTCGCGTCGTCGACCGCAGGGGGCGTGGTGGTGGCGCGCGGCACTGCTCGGGGTGCTCAACATCGGGGCGTTCTTCGCGCTGCTGTTCGTCGCTGCATTCCGACTCCCGGGCGGGGTCGCGGCGACTGCCGGCGCGATCCAGCCGCTCGTTGCTGCCGGTCTGGCCGCGGTGGTGATCGGTGAGGCCTTCACGCGACGCACCGCGGCCGCGGGTGTCCTGGGCGTCCTCGGCGTCGGTCTGCTCGTGCTCGGACCCGATGCTGCACTCGACCCGATCGGCGTCGCAGCCGCCATTGCCGGCACGGTCTCGATGGCCACCGGCGTCGTGCTGACCAAGCACTGGGGGCGCCCCGTCGACCTGATCACCTTCACCGGCTGGCAGTTGACGGCGGGCGGGCTCGTACTGCTGCCCGTCGCGCTCGCATTCGAAGGGCTCCCGGCCGCGATCACGTGGACCAACGTCGGTGGCTTCGCCTGGCTCGCCGTCATCGGGACCGGCCTGGCCTACGCCAACTGGTTCCGAGGCATCGAGGCACTCCCCGTCGCGGCGACGAGCTTCCTCGGCCTGCTCAGTCCGCTGGTCGCCACCGTCGTGGGCTGGTTCCTGCTGTCAGAGACGCTCACGCTGCTCCAGCTGGTCGGGATGGCGTTCGTGATCGTCGCCGTCCTGCTCCCGCAGCTGCAGCAGCAACCCTCGGCCGACAACGCCGTGCGCGTCCTGGCACCGCGGTGATCGGACGCGCTCAGGGCCGGGACCGACCCGGCGTCGACACGACTGTGTGTCCCCGGCGGTGGGAACTGCCAGACGGTGGGCAGCGGCTGCCTGCCGACGGACGGTTGCTTGGCCGGTCGGCTGCGGCCCGTGGGTGTCGAAGAGCCCGTCGTGGGGCCATGCCAAGTCTTCGTGGTCGTCATCGACGTAGAGGACCAACAGATCACCAGATCCAGACCTGACGAAGGGTGTTCATATCCGAGCTTCATCCCAGGAGACCATCATGACTACGTTCCCAATGCTCCGCCGATTCACCGCATTCACCACTGACCCGTCCGGCGGCAACCCGGCCGGCGTCTGGGTCGGCGACGAGTTGCCCTCCACCGACGAGATGCAACGCATCGCCGCCGAGGTCGGGTACTCAGAGACCGCCTTCGTCGCCCCGAGCCACGGACCGGATCGGACGGTCCGCTACTACAGCCCCCAGGCCGAGGTCAGCTTCTGTGGCCACGCCACCATCGCCACGGGTGTCCTGCTGGGGGAGCTCGACGGCGTGGGAACGTTCCGTCTCCAGACCTCGGTTGGTGAGGTGTCCGTCGTGGTCCGGCGAGCACCGGAGGGACACTTCGAGGCCTCGCTGACGTCGGTTGAGACCGAGCACCGAGCCGCCGGCGACGCACTCCTGGGCGAGGCGCTCTCGGCGCTCCGCTGGACGCGCGACGACCTCGACACCTCGATCCCACCGGCCGTCGCCTACGCGGGCGCCTGGCACCTGGTGCTGGCCGTGCACGACGTGGCAACGCTCACCGACCTCGACTACGACTTCGACCGGCTCACCGAGGTCATGGGTGCAGCAGACCTCACGACGCTCCAGCTCGTGTTTCGCGAGACCGAGACGCTCTTTCACTCGCGCAATCCGTTCCCTCCCGGCGGCGTCGTCGAAGATCCTGCCACTGGTGCATCCGCGGCCGCCCTTGGCGGCTACCTGCGTGACGCCTCGCTGTTGGAGGCGCCCGCGACGTTTCAGATTCGCCAGGGCGAAGCCATGGGACGGCCGAGCCTGCTGCGCGTGGACATCCCGGCGTCCGGCGGAGTCTCGGTGTCTGGGGCCGCCGTCTCGCTCGGTGCCGAGGAGGTGACGCCGGGCCACCGCTGATGGAGTACGTCGAGCACGCGGCGTGCGGCCAAGGCGTCGGCGGCAAGGTTCGCGTGGATGCGCAGCGACCCGTCGGCTGCGCGGTAGTTGCCGGACAACGGTGCCCATGGGTCAGCTTCGAGTCGTTCTGCCGCCAGCAGGCGCTCGCTGCGAAACGACACCGCCGCGGGTAGTCCGTCTACCGACGCCCTCACGGCGTGGCCAGTCCGGACCGACTGCAGGTGGCCACCCCCGCGACGAAGACGCTCGCGGACATCTGGGCGGCTTCGGTGACCTGGAACGCTGACCCGAACACGTCGGGTGAATGTTCCAGGTCGACTCGACGCACTTGGGGATGTCGAGGTGATCATGCAGGTTCACGGACAGCCCTTCCACGCGAACGGCAGGTTCGGGAGACAACTCGCCGGGAGTTCCGGCGCAGGGCATGCATGCCAGGCCGACAACTCGCCGGGAGTTCCGGCGCAGGGCATGCATGCCAGGCCGACAACTTCCATACGCACGCCGTCCGGGAGCGTTCGCGCGCTGCCGCGGGCATCCGACCGCCCACACAGAACCACTGCGATGCTGCTTTCGGCTGCCGCCGTGCCATGGTGGCGGCCCGAGAGGTTCGGCGTCCCGTTGCCGATGTGTGGTCATGTCTCAGGCGATCCGACTTGCGAGCGCGAGGGCCAGGTCGAGGCCGAACCGGCATGTCAGGGCTCGCCGAGCCAGCAGCTCGTGCCGGGCGCTCTGGTCGAGGTCGGCGCGGTGGTCCACGATCAGGGCCGAGAGCACCGAGCGGACAGCAAGGCCGGCCTGCATCTGCTGGTCCCCCTGACACTGATGACGGAGACGAGCCCCGACTCGCGGCGCTGGCGACGAGCTGAGGCCTCGATGCTCGACCGCTGAGGGGCCACCGGATCGCCCAATTGAGGGGGCGTCCCTCCATGTGCAGCGTCTCGCCTGGCGTCTCGCCCGGGACGTCGCAAGTGAACGGCCGGAGCTGGAGGAGACGCTCACCCCGAGTCCTGGCGATCGTTGCCCGGTGCATCATCCGCGTCAACTGCCCGGCCCCGACGATGCCCAGCACACGGGTCTGGTCATCACATCGCCCTACCTCCGGAGCGGGGCCGGCGCATGCTACGGCGGCGGTCCCGCCGCTCCGTTCCGTCAGCAGGCGGGGGCCGACCGGCTCGCCGTTGCGGGCTGCGCTGGGGCCCGGACGGGCACCACGCGGAGGTCGTCGAGGAGCGTCGGGGCATCGGCACCGGCGTCGTCGCGGTCGAGGACCGCTGCTGCTGCGGCGATGGTTGACGCGTCGACCCTGCGGAGCGCCCAGACAGCCAGGCGGGCGACCAAATTGGGAGCCTCGCCCTCACGGGGCAGCAGCCGCTCCGCGCGGGCCGGGGCGGCTGCCGCGGTCAGCAGGCCGACAGCCTCGCGCAGTGCCGGTGTGGTGTGATCGGCGCCGTCGGTGCGAAGGTGGATGCGGGCCAGGAGGGCGAATGCGGTGGGTTCCATGGCGGGTTCCGTTGGTTGGTGAGGACACCGTGCCGCCATCCGGGCGTGCTGACGGGTGGCAGGATTGACACGCTTCGAAGAATTTCTGCCATACCCTCTCCACCCCAGCGCTCGGCTGCTCGTCAGGAGCCCCCATGTCCGTCCCGGTCGTCACGGCACTGGCACTCGACGGTGCCAACCCCTTCGAGGTGGCCATCGCCTCCGAGCTGTTCGGGATTCGGAGGGGGGAGGTGGCGCGCCACCTCGGCACCGACGAGTGGTACGACTTCCGGCTCGTCGGCGTCGAAGCCGGTCAGATCGTGAAGACCCTGGGTGGCGCCACACTGACCCTGCAACACGGGCTCGAGGCCATGGCAGAGGCCGACCTGGTTATCGTCCCGGTGTGTCCGAGACCGGCCTCACGCGAATCCAAGGACGCGGCCATGGTCGTCCCGGGACGGACCGCGGACGTCGTCCTGGACGCCCTCGCCCGGGCACATGACCGCGGGGCGCAGGTGATGTCCTACTGCTCGGGTTCCTTCGCGCTCGCGGAGGCCGGGATCCTCGATGGCCGCCCGGCCACGACCCACTGGCTCTATGCCGACAACTTCCGCGAACGGTTCCCGAAGGTGGAGTTCGTCGAGGATGTGCTGTACGTCGACGATGGTGACGTCCTGACCTCGGCGGGCTCCGCAGCCGGAATCGACCTGACGCTGCACTGGCTGCGCAGGCAGCACGGCGCCGAGGTCGCCGATCTGATCGCCCGACGGATGGTCGTCCCGCCGCACCGTGACGGTGGACAGGCTCAGTTCGTGCGTGTTCCGGAGCCGGAGATCATGGCCGACACCTTTTCCGAGGTGCTCGATTGGGCGTTGTCACGCCTCGATCAGGAGCTCACGGTCGAGACGATGGCCAGCCGTGCGGCCATGAGTCCTCGGAGCTTCGCTCGACACTTCCGCGCGGCGACGGGCACGACACCGCACCGGTGGCTCATCGACCGCCGGGTCGACCAGGCGCGACGTCTGCTGGAAACGACCGGTCTGTCGATCGATCGCGTCGCGGAGGCCTCGGGGCTCGGAACGGCGACGAATCTCCGGACGCAGTTGCGTGCCTGCGTCGGGGTGACGCCAACGGCCTATCGCCAGCGCTTCGCCCGCTGAGCGACGCGGTTCATACGCCCAGCGACCGTCGGGCACGATCGGCCGCGCACGCTCGCGACGCGGCACGGTCGCGGTGGTTCGGTCCTCGGCCGCCGCGAACACTCCATGCCACGGCCCACCATCGGCAGGTACGTCGGGGTGATCTCGGCGAGCGCCCCGTCGGCCACGAACGCGAGGCCGGCTTCACCATGGAGCACCCCGATGGGAGGTGCGTCGACCACAAGGTCGTAGAGGGACAATCCAAGCGGTCGCTGCAACGACTGCGCGAGCCAACCCACTCGACGCCGATCACGTGTCGAGGGTCAGCTGCTGACTGCAGGCGTCGAACGGTGCGGTCGAGCGCGTGGCCTTCGCGATCACGAACGCACCCTCCAGCGCGCACAGGACCAGCGTGGCCCGCGGCCCGGCATGGGCGGGCTCGACGCCGGCCCGGACCAGGTGGTCCGCCAGGAGCTGCTGCCACGACTCGAAGGCGTCGGCGCACGCGCCGCGCAGCGGTTCGGAGATCGGCGACTGCTCGAGTGCGACGGTGGTGATCGGGCAGCCCTCGGCGTAGCCGGAGCGTTCGAGCCACTCGGCGAATGTCGCGGCGAGCGCCCGCACGGCGGTGGCGGGCTCGGGGTTGTCCGCAAGCAGCCGGTCGATCAGTGCACGCATCTGGGCGTCGGAGAGCCGTACGGCCTCGGTGGCCAGCTGCTCTTTGCCCTGCGGGAAGTAGTGGTAGAACGAGCCCTTCGGTGCGCCGCTCTTGTCGAGGACCTGGCGCAGGCCGGTCGCGGCGTAGCCCTGGCGCTGGAACAGCCGGGCGGCGGTGGCGACGGCGCGCCGGCGCCCTTCGGTGGAGTCGGACATGCCGTGAGTCTAGGCGTGGGGGCCACCGACGTCTCTATGGCATTCGTCATACTCTGGCTCTATGGTGATCGCCATACTTCGCAGGAGGGGCCCGTGCGCCAACTGACCTACCTCGACACCCGCCGGCTCGAGTGGCGGGAGGTCCCGGCTCCGCGGGTCGACTCGCCGACCGCAGCCGTCGTCGAGCCGCTGGTCGTGTCAACCTGCGACATGGACGGGGTCGTGATCCACGGCGGGCTGCGGATCCGCCGGCCCACCGCGCTCGGCCACGAGGGCGTGGGTCGCGTGGTGGACGTCGGTGACGCCGTGGCCTCGGTCGCGCCGGGGGACCTGGTGCTGCTGCCGTGGAAGATCGCCTGTGGTACCTGCCGGCACTGCCAGCGTGGCCACACCGCGCAGTGCGCGGGCGTGCCGGCCGAGGCGGCGTATGGCTGGGGGCCCGATCCGCGCTGGGGAGGGTTCCTGTCCGACCTGGTGCGGGTGCCGTTCGCCGACGCGATGCTGCGGCTGCTGCCCGAGGGGCTCGACCCGGTGCTGGCGTCCGGTCTGGGCGACAACCTCACCGACGCGTGGCGGGCGGTCGGGCCGGCGCTGGGCGCCCGCCCCGGCGGTTCGGTCTTGGTCGCCGGGGGGCCGCTGCCAGGAAGCATCCCGCTGTACGCCGCGGGCCTGGCCGTCGCGCTCGGTGCCGGGCGGGTGGTGTTCGTCTCGGGCGACCCTGACCACCGACGTCGGGCCGCGTCGATGGGCGCCGAGCTGGCCGACCCGGCCGGGACGGACCTGGAGGACCTGGGCGACTTCGACGTGACCGTCGACGGCTCGGGTGACCCGGAGACGTTCGTGCGCGTGCTTGAGCGCACCGGCCCGGCAGGGGTGTGCACCTCGACCACGGCCGCGGTCTACGCCTTCGGCCCTGTCCCCGTCGACATGCACCGGCTGTACCGCAGGTCGGTGACGCTGCAGACCGGCTGGGTCCACACCCACGCGCTGTGGGACGCGCCGCTGGCGCTCGTCGCCGACGGCACCTTCGACCCCACGCCGGTCACCAGCGCGCAGGTCGGCTTCGACCAGGTGGCCGAGGCGCTGTGTGAGCCCTTCACCAAGGTCGTGGCGGTCCGGGGTGAAGCGCCCCGGTCCGTGCACTGGCCTCAGGTGTGAGTCTCGCCGGGCCGGCGTGCGCTCCTGGGTGCTTCACAGATCGGGATGGTGCGGAGTGACGTGGGTCCAGGCTCGCGTCGTTGTTGGCACGCGGTAATGAGTGGGCGGATTCAACCGGTGAGCGCACTGGTTGGATCCGCCATCTCGTTGGCCCGTCGCAGCTCGGCGTTGTCGCGCCGCAGCTGCTTCAGCTCATCGAGTTCCTCCGACGTCGGCCCTGGCCGCCGTCCCTCGTCGGTTTCGGCCTGCCGGACCCAGTTGCGAACGGTCTCCGCCGTGCAGCCGATCTTGTCGGCCACTGAACGGATCGCGGCCCACTGCGAGTCGTGGCTGTCCTGCTGGGCGAACACCAGCCGGACCGCACGCTCGCGGACCTCCTGCGGATACGGACCT
>Ga0136604_1001100_pt1 | contig 12428 bp, 15 predicted proteins | sample AntRauFillE10628_FD_104928 | JGI IMG/M metagenome (GOLD analysis project Ga0136604, IMG submission 104928) | Saline lake microbial communities from Rauer Islands, Antarctica - Metagenome Filla E10 #628 | ecosystem: Environmental > Aquatic > Non-marine Saline and Alkaline > Saline | place... | reverse complement strand
TGATTGTTTTTTCACTGATCATCATTCGTTTTCTACTGAATGATCTGGAAATCAAAAATATTCGCCATTCGGCCTATGCGCTAAAGGAAGGGGCACTCTTCGATTTGATGAATGAATAAATTTGATATCAAGAAGAGTTTTAAGCCGAACCTCATAGAAATTGAGTACCCTTCGATCATATTTTGAGGAAGACATTTTTTCTTAGCCCTTCTTCGCATTCTCTCGACTCCGTTCGAGAAACTGCCAACGCGCGCCAGACGGTTGTCGAGCGGAGTCGAGACAAGAAGAAATGAATTGAGATCAAAACATTTATGCATTCTATTCTGACTTAGTAGAATTGTTTGAGGAAACTTGCAGATAAGCATTATATCTTTGGAATAAATTTTGACTCAAGAGCCGTCAAAATCACCAAACAAGAAGAAACACATGTCGAAAATCCTGATCATAGATGACGAAGCGGCCATTCGCAGTTCGCTCAAAGAAATCCTCGAATACGAAGACTACAAGGTAGACGATGCTGAAGATGGACCTTCGGCTATCACCAAAACCACCAAAACAAATTACGATTGCATCTTTTGTGACATCAAAATGCCCAAGATGGATGGAATCGAAGTTTTGGAGAAGCTCAAGGAAAAGAACGTGGAGAGCCCGGTTATCATGATCTCTGGCCACGGCACAGTGGAAACGGCCGTGGAGGCGCTCAAAAAAGGAGCTTTCGACTTCATTCAAAAACCGCTCGATCTCAATAGAATCCTGGTCACTCTACGCAATGCTCTGGATCAGTCGTCACTCATCGAAGAGACCAAAGTGTTGCGTCAAAAGGTGAACAAGAAATTCTCCTCAATCATAGTTGGCGAATCGGAGCCGATCATGAAGATCAAAGACATGATTGAAACGGTGGCCCCTACTGATGCCCGGGTTATGATTACCGGAGCAAACGGAACGGGAAAGGAGCTTGTGGCACGTCAACTTCACGAAAAAAGCAGCCGCGCGAAAAGTCCGTTTATCGAAGTTAACTGTGCGGCAATCCCATCTGAATTAATTGAAAGCGAACTTTTCGGTCATGAAAAAGGAGCTTTCACCTCTGCAGTAAAACAGAGAAAAGGAAAATTTGAGCAAGCCAATGGCGGCACTCTCTTTCTCGATGAAATTGGTGACATGAGCCTCCCCGCCCAGGCCAAGGTTCTTCGCGCTCTTCAAGAAAATAAAATCAGTCGGGTAGGTGGCGATAAAGACATAAAGGTAGATGTGCGCGTGATTGCTGCCACGAACAAAAATGTAAAGAAAGAAATCGGTGAAGGAAACTTCCGCGAAGACCTCTACCACCGCCTCAGCGTTATTCTGATTCAGGTTCCTTCTCTAAGTGATAGAAAGGAAGATATTCCACTATTGACAGACTTCTTCATCAATCAGATTTGTAAAGAATACGGAACAGCGAAAAAGGAAATTACCGATGCAGCTGTGAAAGAATTGCAAAAAGGAGCGTGGACAGGTAATATTCGTGAGTTTAGGAATGTAATTGAAAGACTCATCATTCTGTGTCCCAACAAGATCGATGTAACGGACGTAAACGCCTATGCCCAGCCGTCTCTATCCTGATTTTCGATTATTGAAAACCTTATTCTTACGCAAGAATAAAATTAAGGTTTCACTTCATTAGGCAACCTCGGGAATTTGTGCTCGTCTTATTAGTAGAAACAAAAGGTACTGACTACTAAACCGATACAAAACCTTTAAAATTATTTTGCCATGGAGACTTTAAGTAACATTTATAACTTTTTCGAAAACACAGTAGGCCCAGGCGGGATTCTGCTAATTATTTTCATGCTTCTCATTGGTGCTGTTGCCAAGTGGAAACTTTTCTTAAAAGCAGACCAACCGGGATTAGCTGCGTTCATTCCAATTTACGATGTTATAGCAGCGTTGAGAATGGTCGGTCGTCCCGACAAGCATATTCTCTTATTTCTGATTCCAGTTTATAATATCTTCTTCGCATTCAAGCTTTTAGTAGAAGTAGCTCAAAGCTTTGGAAAATTTCAGAAAGTTGATTACTTCCTGGTAGTGCTCTTCAACATCTTTTACATGTTCAACCTTGGGTTGTCATACGAAGAGGAATACGAAGGACCTGTCTACGGTAAGCCTATCGCAGACCTGAAAATAAGACACTCGCAACAACTAGCTTAAATACTGTTTAGCTTTACTCAGGGCTGAGGCCAACCCTTCCGGATCTTTACCTCCGGCAGTGGCAAAAAACGGTTGTCCACCTCCACCTCCCTGAATTTCTTTGGCCAGCTCGCGGACAATATTGCCCGCGTGCAGGCCTTTTTCTTTTACAAGGTTTTCTGAAATGCCGCATGTGAGCAAAGCTTTACCTTCTTGCTCCGTTCCGAAAATCACGAAGAGATCCTCTTTTTGCTCATTCTTCAACTGAAAAACTAAATCTTTCGCATCTGCCGGAGAGAGGTCGACTTTCATCGACAAGAACTTAACTCCACCGATATCCTCAAATTTGTCCAGCAATTCGCCCTTCAGATTCCTGGTCTTTTCTCTATTCAGCTTCTCAATCGTCTTAGAGAGTTCTTCATTTTTTGAAATAAGATCCTGCACGGCTTTAGGCAAGTCATTGCTTCCCTTAATCATCGATCTGATTTCTTCCAGCATCTTCTCGCGTCTTTTTACGAACTCATCTGCACGTTCTCCCGAGAGTGCCTCTACTCTTCGAATCCCTGCAGCCACGGAAGTTTCGTTGGTAATTTTGAAGTAGCCGATGTTTCCAGTTGCCGGCAAGTGCGTTCCTCCGCAAAGCTCGTGCGATTCGCCAAACCCGATTACACGCACGAGGTCACCGTATTTTTCTCCGAAAAGCATCATCGCTCCCATTTCCTTTGCCTCTTCAATCGGCACGGCACGATACTCGTCTTTGTCGTGGTTTTCACGAATCCTTCGGTTGACAAGTTGCTCTACTTTTTCAAGTTCTTCTTCACTCATCTTTGAAAAGTGAGAGAAGTCGAAGCGCAGATACTCTGGATTAACCAGTGATCCCTTTTGCTCTACGTGTTCACCCAAAACTTCTCTGAGCGCCTGGTGTAGCAAGTGAGTTGCCGTGTGGTTTCGGGCACTTTCGTTTCTGCGATTGCGATCAACCTTGGCCTGGAAAGAAGCTTCAGGCTTTTGCGGCATTTTCTCCGCGAAATGGATGATCAGGTTGTTCTCCTTCTTAGTGTCGACAATGCGAATGGTCTCGTTTTCATTTTCGATCACTCCGGTATCGCCAACTTGGCCACCTCCTTCAGCATAAAATGGAGTTCGATCGAAAACCAGCTGAAAGCTTTTCTTCTTTTTGGCTTTTACTTCTCTGTACCATGTGATGTGTACTTCAGATGAAAGCTGGTCGTAACCAACGAAGTCTTCCTGTTCGTCAGGCTTTATTATTACCCAGTCGCCCGCTTCAATCTTTGTTGCCGCCCGCGATCGGTCTTTCTGTTCTGTCAAATATTTTTCAAAACTCACCTGATCGACTTCCATTCCCGACTCTGCGGCAATCAGTGCCGTGAGGTCTACAGGAAATCCATAAGTGTCGTAAAGCTCAAAAACTGCCTTGCCATCGAGTTGTTTGCCTTTGGTGTCGGCAATCAATTGCTCCAGGCGGTGGATTCCTTTCTCAAGTGTGCGCAAGAAGCTCTCTTCTTCTTCCTTCACAGCCTTCTCAATCAGACTTTTTTGAGAGGTGAGCTCTGGAAAGAAATCTCCCATCTGGGCTTCCAGAACTTCAACAAGCTGGTAGATAAAAGGCTCTTTCATCCCGAGGTAGCTGTATCCATAGCGGATCGCTCTTCTCAGGATTCTGCGAATAACGTAGCCGGCACCAGTGTTTGAAGGCATTTGACCATCAGCCACAGAAAAAGCTACTGCTCTAACGTGATCACTAATTACCCGGAAAGCAACGTCCGCTTTATTATCCGAGCGTCCGTATTTTTTCTTCGAAATCTCCTCAACTCTGTTGATCAGCGGTGTAAAAATGTCGGTGTCGTAGTTCGACTTTTTATTTTGAAGTGCCATTGCCAGGCGCTCAAAGCCCATTCCGGTGTCAATGTGCTTTGCAGGCAGACTCACTAAGGAACCATCGGCTTTTCGGCTCATCTCCATGAATACCAGATTCCAAATCTCGATCACCTGTGGGTGGTCGTGATTCACGAGAGTTCGCGCATCTACCTTTTGGCGTTCTTCATCACTCCGCAAATCCACGTGGATCTCTGAAGCCGGACCGCAAGGACCTGTGTCGCCCATCTCCCAGAAATTATCCCTTTTGTCACCTGAAAGAATTCGCTCTTCGGGGACAATCTTTTTCCAGATGTTTTCAGCTTCTTCGTCTCTCGGCAAACCATCCGAATCGTCTCCCTCAAAAACAGTTACATAAAGTCTGTCTTTGTCCAATTTGTAGACATCTGTGAGAAGCTCCCAGGCCCATTCGATCGCTTCTTTTTTAAAGTAATCTCCAAAAGACCAGTTACCCAACATCTCGAACATGGTGTGGTGATAAGTGTCGACACCTACTTCCTCCAGGTCGTTGTGCTTGCCGGAAACACGAAGACATTTTTGAGAGTCCACTACCCGCTCACTCTTCGGGCTGACGTTCCCCAAAATCACGTCTTTAAACTGGTTCATCCCGGCATTAGTGAACATGAGTGTAGGGTCATCTTTTACAACCATTGGAGCCGAGGGCACAGAAGTGTGGCCTTTTGATTCAAAAAATTCGATGAATGTTTTTCTGATATCTCTGGATGTCATAGAGCTGAGAGCATTTTGCGTTTTGTGAATCTCTGGGAGTTAAAATCCGTTAAATAAAGGCAGCCCTTTTTGGGCGATTGCAAATGTAGCTGATTTTGGATAATTTTGATCCTTTGTATCTCGAAGGTACATCCTTTAGAATATGGCGAAAGCGAAGTATAAGTACAACCCTCAAACTCTCACTTACGACAAGGTAGAGCGGACTTTTAAAGATCGCTTGCTTGTCGCTATGAAATACCTGGCGGTCTTCGCTCTCATTTCGGCAATCTCTGTCACCGCTTTCAATGCCTTGTTCGAAAGCCCCAAAGAAGTAGCACTTAGAAGAGAGGTTCAATACCTCAGCAATCAGGTTGATGTGATGAATGCTGAACTCGACACGCTCAATAGTTTTGCCGTGGACCTCAGACAAAAGGACGATGATGTCTATCGAAATATCTTCGGTGCCGACCGCTATCCGTCTCACCTTCGTAAACCAGGAATTGGTGGAGTAGACCGATACAAAAAGCTCAAGGGACATGACAACAGCGAAGATATTATCGAGACGAAAAAGCGCATTTCCAAACTTCAGCGTCAGCTCGTAGCACAGTCGAAGTCGCTTGAAGAGGTCTTTGAAATGGCTCAGAAAAAAACAGAGATGCTCTCTTCCATTCCGGCCATCCAACCAGTGCGCAACGAAGATCTACGAAGAGTGGCATCAGGTTACGGCCGAAGAATCCACCCGATTTACAAGATTCCTAAAATGCACTACGGTCTCGACTTTTCTGCAGGAACAGGAACAGAGATTTACGCAACCGGTGATGGTGTTGTGGACGATGTGCAATACGACAGAACTGGATTTGGAAAACACGTAGTTATTCGCCACGGTTACGGTTACGAAACACTTTACGCTCACATGAGCGAGCCAAAAGTTAGACGAGGCCAAAAGGTCAAACGAGGACAAGTGATTGGTTTGGTGGGCAACACCGGTACATCAGTCGGTTCTCACCTTCACTACGAAGTGCGCAAAGACGGAGAGCGCGTAAATCCGGGATACTACTTCTTTAACGACCTCTCGCCAGAGCAGTACGAAAAGCTGCTGAAGAAAGCATCCGAAGCGAATCAGTCGCTGGATTAAAAAACCTGCCGAGTAGTGGACTGAACCGAGCAGTGATCTTAGAAACAAAAAGCCAAGAGGGATAAGCCCAGTTTCCCTTCTCTTTTTTTAACTCATTCCGATATGCCGGACTCTAAAGCGTGTAAAAGCCGTGAAAGTTGCCAAACAACTTTTACCTAATTAATCACACCTTCTCCAACCTGGAAACTCTAAGAATGCCTCAAGTGAGATTGAATCCGTTTCTTCAATTGGTCTTAGGGTTGGATAAACTAGTTCATTATCGGATCTTATTATCAAGGAATCTTTCTCAGCTTTATAATTTGAAATATGCCTCCAATAAAATTCTTCAGTATTGTAGATAAAAACTTCTAGTCTTCCTGTTTCTTGAAGCAACACCATGCTACTATCACTCTTATAGTACTTCTCGACTGCCTTCTTATTTCCAACCAAAAAGATTGTATCGTTTTCACAAACAAGATGAGGACGGACCCAAACAAATCCAGGTGTCCGGGTCGAGAAGTCCGCTTTTGCCAAAACAAACCCCGGGGCCACTTCTTTAAATTCTGTAATTTGGTAACTTGGTACTAAATTCTGACTACAACCGCCATAAATTAATAATACAAATGCTAAAACAATAAATCTCATTATTACCTCCTTTGTCTGAAATCAAAAAGACTGTCATGCCTGTGACCATAGTCCCCTCTCATTTTACTCCTTCTAAAATTGATATTTAGTATTAAACTGTAGCGATACTCCCCGCTGGAGCACATTTTTAACGTGTGCCCCACTTGACTTTATTTTTAAGTGTTTTCTTTTCAGTTCATTCCGGTATACCGGACTCTAAAGCGGGTAAAAGACAGGGAAGGTGCCTCGCTCGTTAGTCTTCGGGAGGTGGCAAAGTCCTTGATTTTATCTTACCATTGTATGCAATAAAAAGACTGATGTACTCCATTTTAAGATATCTTCGGAAAGATTGACTACTAAAGGTTTCTTTCCTGACTTCAGAGATTAAATTCAAGAGATACTCTTCACTTTTTCTGTAATCTGGATAAGCAGTTAATGTACTAATCGCATAAACTTCATTAACTAAAAGCGGATCATTTAATGTGTCCGCACTACAAACATCTTGAATACATATACTAGCTTTACCTAGTGACCAAAAATAATCTTCATAAACGCTGCCTCGTCTTAAGCTATCTGAAATTGTCAGTAACTCTTCGCTGTTGAGCACCTGAAAAAGATTCAGAAACTCAGGTTTTGAATTTGCCCCTTGTAAAACCTCATTTTCACTTAAAATCTCAGTATAAAAATCAAGCAATAGCTTTTCAGACAAACAGGAATCTATTTTATTAAAGAAAACAGCATCTTCCTGTACTTGCTCTTCTGTATCCCCACTAACAGTACAACCAGTAAAAACCTTAGTCATTATCAGGCAGCAAACCGTTAAAGTCATAATTTTCGAAAAGATATTCATTCCAGGACATTTTGAATTGATCAAACTGTTGACTATTCTCAGTATTATATTCCCCCACGCTGGCGCACGTTTCTAACTTTTGCCTCAACATCAGTCAAAACCGAAAAGGTATTGAAATCTATTCAAACTCAATTAGTGTCTGAAAAACAGAACTTTTCAGAAGGAGTGTTTCCTGACTTGTTTAAGTGAATTTGAAATGGCGAGGCCGGAACCTCATTTGCAACCAACCTATTGTTGAACCGAAGATTGTTGAAAACGTTGGGGTTTCCATCAAAATAAATCTCAAAACTCAGGGTCTTTTAAAGGTCGCCCTTATTTTTTGGATATTTGTTGGTTCAAAAGCCAAAAGCAACTCATGCCCTACAAAGAGAAAGAAGTCGAAAAGAGATACTACTCCATCAGTGAGGTGGCAGAGGTTTTTGATGTGAACACCTCGCTCATTCGCTTTTGGGAAAAGGAGTTCGACATCATAAAACCGAAGAAAAACAAGAAGGGTAACCGGCTTTTTACTCCTAAAGACCTCGAAAATTTTCACGTGATCTATCATCTGGTGAAAGAGCGGGGATTCACACTAGAGGGAGCTCGCAAAAAACTTCGCGACAACAAGGAAGAAACTTTTGAGCAAGCTGAAATCGTGAAAAGACTGAAGACGATAAAAACTTTTTTGATCGACCTTAAAGAAAATTTATAACCCGTCACGTTTCTTTTTAAAGAAGTCGAGGATCAGTGAGCGGCATTCTTCTTCCATCAAGCCTCCACTCCACTTAGTCTTTGGATGAAGCACTTCTTTTCCGGCAGCTGTCAAAAAGCCTCTCTTTTCATCGTGGGCTCCAAAAACAATTCTTCCAACTCGTGTCCAAAAAGCTGCTCCGGCACACATCACACAAGGCTCGAGGGTGACGTAAAGTGTACACTTGTCGAGATACTTCCCATTTAGAAATTCCGATGCTGCCGTGAAAGCCTGCATTTCTGCATGAGCAGTGAAGTCGTGCAGTCGCTCGGTGTAATTGTGCGCCCGGGCGATGATCTGCCCATCGATTGCAATGACTGCTCCCACAGGGATTTCGTCCATTGCCATCGCTGCCTCGGCTTCTTTCAGCGCCATCTTCATAAAATGCTCATCGGTGGGTTTTTCCAACATCGGTAGACTAGGTTTTTGATTTTTTTACTCTGTCGAGCCAGCTGTCAACCTGGTTTTGCAAAGATGGAGTTTCGCGTTTAGGAAACTGCTGCAACCCTCCCACTTTTTCAAAATTCATCGATCGCTGATTCTGCACTTCAAAATACTCTGACCAGTGTTTCGCCAAATACTTTTGCTCTGTCTGACCCGGGGTGGGAACCAGCACCGCTGGCTTTTCCAATGCGTAAAGATCCATCAGCGTAGAATAACCCGGTCGGCAAATGATCACTCTCGCTCTACTCAGGTACGACTCCAGTTCAGCTCCATCCAGATAACTGATTTGCTCAATTCCGGAGGTTTCACTTTTCGTGTTTTTGTCCGGCTTTCCGCAAATCATCACTCGCTTTCCTTTGAGGCCGAGTAGCTTTTTAAACACCTCTTTTTCAAAATGGGTGCGCTGAGGCTCAGGACCAGAAATCAATGCCAGAAAATCGATAGGATCCTGCATCGGCTCTGTATCAGACAATTCATCAAACCGACTCAATGGGCCAATGAACCGGACGTTTTCCGGTAATTTCTTTCCGTGAGAAAGTTTTCCCGACAAGCTTGGAGAATCTTCAAAATCGGGCACCCAGCACTCCGAAAATTTAGACACGAAGCCTTTGACCATTTTCCTAAGCCAGCCACGAAGAGGCAACGGTGACTGAATATTTAATTGGTGGGTGATCAAAACACATGGAATGTCCTGATGGTGGAGTCCGTAGCGATTGTCACTTATAATTGCGTCAATATTGTGTTCGCGAACGATGACTTTCAACTGCTCATGTTCTTCGCGAATCGCTCTAAAAACTGCCCCACTCTTTTTCAGCAAATGCCAGGCAAAACTACCTTTCACCGGGTGCGTCATTCCATAATCGGAAAATTGGATCAGCTCGAGGTTCGGAAAGCTGAGTCGCAAAAAATCTGCTGATCTTCCGCTCGCAGCCAGGATTACCTTTGCGCCACTGTTTTGCAAGCAACGAACTATCGGCACACATCTGGTGGCGTGGCCCAGTCCCCAATTTAAAGGAGCTACGAGTATTGTGGGAGATGAATTCACTCCAACAAATCTACCAGTTTGAAAGCAATAGCGCTAAAAAAGTCAAATGGCTAAATTTGCAGGCTGAGGAATAAACCATGGGAAAAGACAAGCTGAGAAAATTCGCTGAAAACAAGACTTTCGATCACGTTATTGAGCCGGAAGTAAAATCATTTATCGATAACGACCACCCCAAAAAGGGAAAGTGGAAGTCAGAAGTTTTTGGAAACGACAACCCAATAACTCTGGAGCTCGGCTGTGGAAAAGGAGAGTACACGGTAGGGCTGGCGAAACGATTCCCCGACCGGAATTTCGTTGGGGTCGATATCAAAGGAGCCCGGATTTGGCGCGGTGCAAAAACTGTCGAAGAGGAACAGCTCGACAATGTCGCTTTCCTGCGGACCAAAATCGAGTTTATAGATCGGTTTTTTGCTGCTAGTGAAGTCGAAGAAATTTGGCTGACTTTTAGTGACCCACAGCCCAAGGATGAAAAAGGTTCGAAAAGACTTTCGTCTCCAAAATTCCTTGAGCGATACCGTAGATTCGTGAATCCCGGAGGAATCATAAATGTAAAAACGGACAGCCGCCTTTTCTATGACTACACAATGGAAGTGGTGAAAGAAGAATGCCTGGAGCTACTGATTCACAACGACAATATTTACGAAGGATTCCTCAGCAAATTGAGCGAAGAAATGCAAGACGTGCTTTCCATTCGTACTTTTTATGAGAGGAAATGGCTCGGTGAAGGCATTCCAATCAAGTTCATTAAATTCAAGCTTTAATGGCTTACAGTGAGCGAACACAAAACTTTTTTAAGGATGTCTTTGAGGTCGCAAAGCTGATTCCTGCTGGCCGCGTCACTTCCTACGGAGCCATTGCCAAATACCTCGGGTCGGCACGATCTTCAAGAATGGTAGGCTGGGCCATGAACGCCAGTTTTTCTCAAGAGGAAACAATACCCGCCCACAGGGTAGTCAACAGGCAGGGATTGCTAACCGGAAAAAATCACTTTCCCACTCCTTTTGAAATGGCTGATCGCCTCGAAGCCGAAGGTGTGAAAGTTGAGAACGACAAGATTGTCAATTTCGATAAGCATTTTTGGGATCCCTCCATTGAGCTGGAGCTTTAGGTGAAGTTTTTGGTAGTGAACAAATCACCTCGAAAGTAGCTATGGCATAAGGCGAGAAAGCCTTAAATTTGCAGGCAATATGAGCATATCTAAAGAAGCCGTAAAAGAAGCGTTGGGCAATGTAATTGAGCCTGACCTTAAGAAAGACATTGTAGAACTCGATCTCGTGGAAAGCATTGAGGTTGACGGGAAAACTATAAAACTCGTGGTGCAGGTGAGCAATCCCGCCATGCACAGCAGAAAACGCATGGAAGAGGCGTGCGAGTTTGCCATCCACAGAGTGCTCGGAGACGAGTGGACTGTAGAGACAGAAGTGAAAGCACTCGACAAGGAAGGTAAGTCAGCCGACACAAGAAAGGTGCTTCCGGGAGTGAAAAATATTATTGCTGTGGCCTCGGGTAAAGGTGGAGTTGGAAAATCTACTGTTGCCGCCAATTTAGCTGCAGGTCTTGCAAAGAGAGGTCTTTCAGTTGGTCTGGTTGATGCAGACATTTATGGCCCATCGATGCCAATGATGTTCGACCTGATTTATGAGAAGCCAAAAACAATCGAAAAAGAGGGCAAGCAATACATTGAGCCACTAGAAAATTACGGAGTAAAAATGCTCTCTATTGGCTTCTTTGCCGATCCATCCGAAGCCATCGTTTGGCGTGGACCAATGGCCAGCAAAGCACTGAACCAAATGTTTACCGATGCATGGTGGGGACCACTCGACTACATGATTGTCGACCTTCCTCCCGGCACTGGCGATATTCATTTGTCATTGGTTCAGGTGGTGCCTCTCACCGGAGCTGTGATTGTAAGCACACCTCAGGAAGTAGCTCTTGCCGATGCAAAAAAAGGTGTGAGCATGTTTCGACTCGACTCCATCAATGTGCCAGTAGTTGGCTTGATCGAAAACATGTCGTACTTCATAGCACCAGACGGAAGTGGTGAAAAACACTACCTCTTCGGAAAAGAAGGTGTACGCAATTTGGCGGAAGACACCAACGTACCTTTCCTCGGTGAATTGCCGATTATTCAAAGCATTCGCGAAGCCGGTGACGTAGGTCGCCCTGCGGTGCTTCAGGAAAACACCCCTTCTGCTCAGGTTTTTGAGAAAATCATTGATAACTTTGAGACAGAGGTTAAGAACAGAAATGAAAACCTTGACCCCACCAAGGCGGTTAAGGTTTCGATGCAATACCCAAAATAAAATGTCTGAAAACGAACTTAAAGAACGCGTTGAAAACTCACTTCGAGATCTACGCCCTTACTTAAAAGCCGATGGCGGGGATATCACCCTCGTTGAGATCACTGAAGATTATCGTGCGTTGGTGGAGCTTCACGGAGCTTGCAGCAGCTGCTCGATGAGCATGATGACGATGAAGGCAGGCGTGGAAGAAACCATAAAGAAAAACGCACCGGAGATAATGAGTGTGGAGGCAGTGAATATGCCCGATCCGGAAGCGGCAACACCATTTGGAAAATAAAACTGCCCGCTCAAATGAACGGGCAGAATTGACTTTTTTCTTCTTTAACTGATTTCTGAGCTATTCAACAATCAGTTTTTTCGTAGCTATTTTATTGCCTTCGTAAACCTTCAGGAGGTAAATTCCTGCAGCCCAATTTTTATCTTCAATTTTCACCTGTCCTGCTTCCGGCTGCATTTGGTCTTCAAAAATCACTTTACCAGAAAGTGACATCACCTTCACTTCACACAACTCGCTTCCCAGTCCATCAACTACAAAACTGCCTGCCGAAGGG
>Ga0136604_1001099_pt1 | contig 12428 bp, 11 predicted proteins | sample AntRauFillE10628_FD_104928 | JGI IMG/M metagenome (GOLD analysis project Ga0136604, IMG submission 104928) | Saline lake microbial communities from Rauer Islands, Antarctica - Metagenome Filla E10 #628 | ecosystem: Environmental > Aquatic > Non-marine Saline and Alkaline > Saline | place... | reverse complement strand
GGGATTCTCCAAACCAGAAAATTGAAATTTGTGTAAATGAAAAATTTCTTTACCTTCTTACAACCGGTCTCAAGGATAGCTCACTTGGGACACAGATTGTGCGCTACCCTAAAGACAAGCTGAAGGCCCCAGCGCGTGAGCAAGTCTACCTCTCTGACAAAAACGATATCGGAAACTTGTTTTGCGATGCTGATCCAAACCGAATATTTTTTATAAAAAACACTGCTGAACAAAAAGGCGAAGTCTCGCACGAGGTCGCCGAAATCTTGCTCAACAAGAACTTCAAGCTCAACCTGCTGACCCAACTGAAATACGCCACACAAATGGTCAATCTGGATGGACGGATTATTGTTCCTTTTCGGGGTAACTACTTTGTTGCACATGGGGATCGTGATCTTACTATAGACGATAAACTTTCTCCTATTTCTGAAGAAGAAGATAAAAATGAATAAGTCGTTACTCATTATATTTGGTCTTATTGTATTTTTCACAGATGTGAATGCCAAAACGTACTTAAGGCCTAATGATAAAATCCCATCAGATGCAGCTATGGCGCTGGAGTTTCTTCAACTCTATACTTCAGGCCCCAAAAGTTGGGATAAGGAAATAAGGAACCTAGACCAACTCCTTCTCCACCTCTCAGAGGAGGAGCGGCTTATGATCTTAAAATCGGAGCTTTATAAGGCCATCTTAAAAACATCTCGAGGGGTGTCTGTTGAACGGGCAAACTATAGACCCCAAACACTTGAAAGGTTGCAGGAAAAATTCGGAAAGGTAAGTCCTGAAAAATGGGACCCATTTAGTACTTTTTTCCTCCGTGCAGTAATGAGCGACCTCAAAAGGATCATGCTTGATGCTGAATACCCAAACTTTATCAATAACCTACGCTCTAATCGTGGACTGACTGCAGCGGGAAGGAGTTTCAAACAAAAACTTGATGTTCTTCTTCCCTGGGTCCAATGGTATTTTGAAGGTTCTTTACCTGGCCTAAAACAAAAACTCTTACAAGCATCAGAGATAGCATTGAAGCTCTTTGCTGATCGGGCGAGTAACCTCATATTCATGACACAATTCGAAAAATTTGATCAAAAAGAAGAGGTTAAATCTCTTCGTTTTTTCGAAGTTCAACCCATTCCCAATCTAGCATCCCAAGACGAAAGCAGCTCAGAGGGAGCGCTAAAACAGATTGATGTCAGCATTCCCCCAGCTCCACAAGAAGGCCTAGATGAAAAATGGGTTCCAAAAATAGCACCTGATCCCGATTATCAGGTCCCCGAAACTCTCCCGGAACCTGTAGATGATTGGCTCCCAAAACCAGTCGATGACTGGCTGGACAACATGTAGCGTTAGAGCGGAAACCTTTTAGACCTTCTGATTTAAATTATGCTATAAATGGCGTTTTCAACCACTAGAGACAGGATGCGCTATGGGCCTATCAAAAAAACCCTACCGTGGAACACGTGACTTTTTTCCCGCCGATAAACGTCTTCGTGATTATCTATTCGAATCAATGAGCAAAACGGCCGAAAGCTTTGGTCTCGAACCGTATGATGGTCCCTTAGTAGAGGAAGTAGAGCTTTATAAAGCTAAATCAGGGGAAGAGCTCATAAATGATCAGATATATTCTTTTCATGATCGTGGAGAAAGGTTTGTCGCTATTCGTCCCGAGATGACTCCAACCCTCGCACGAATGATTGCCCAAGTTTACCGCGAACTGCCTAAACCCATTCGCTGGTATTCAATTCCAAACCTCATGCGCTATGAAAAGCCTCAAAAAGGAAGACTCAGAGAACATTGGCAGTTTAATTGCGACATTTTTGGAGCGCCAGAACTCTTAGGCGAGCTTGAAGTTCTCGGAGTCTTGGTTGCTCTCTTTGAAAACCTTGGAGCAAACTCTTCGCATTTTGAAATCCTTATCAATGATAAAAAAATAGTGGAGGGGCTTTTACAAAACAAGCTTGAGCTGAGCGCTGAAAAAACTAATGCCATTTATAAAATCATCGATAGATCAAAAAAAGTAACCCCTGAAGCTCTAGATAAGATGCTTGCCGAGCAAGATCTAAACTCTGAACAAGATAAAATCTTAAGAGAGTACCTCAAAATTAATGAATTTGAAGAGCTTGCCAAAAAGTTTGTCACCTGGGGTCTACAAGATCTTACAAATCATATGCTGGGCTTTGTAGAACTGTGTCGAGAATACGGCCTGTCTGAGTATCTCACCTACGACCCAACAATTGTGAGAGGTCTTGATTACTACACTGGGATTGTCTTCGAAGCCTTCGATAAAAACCCCGAAAATAGACGTGCGCTATGTGGCGGTGGATCTTATGGCGGACTTATGCAAATTTTTGGTGAACAGCCCCTCCCTGGTGTAGGCTTTGGCCTTGGAGATGTCACCCTGACGGACTTTTTGAAAACACATCAGCTACTTCCCGATTTTTCTACTGCACATAATGATATTTTTCTGACTTATCAAACTCCTGCTGGGCAATCACCTTGTTTACAATTGGCCAGAGAACTTCGCAAGCGCGGTCTGAAAGTCATCACAGGTCTTTCGCCTCTAAAGATCAAGAAAGTCTTTGATTTGGGTAGCAAGCATGGAGCATCCTATGTCTCTCTTTTAGGTGAACGCGAGATAGAGACAGGAAGTGTTGAGATTAAAAATTTAACAACTAAAGAACAACATAAACTCAAGCTAGATGATTACAAAAACATCCAAAGCCTGATCCGTAATAAACTCTAAAGTAACGATAGGTTATGTTATGAATGAAGACAAAATGAACGAACTCTCTACCACCTACTCCCCTAAACAGGTTGAGGAAAAGTGGTACCCGATTTGGGAAAAAAGCGGTGACTTTAAGCCCAAGCCTGGAAAGGCAAAAAAACCATACTGTATTATCATGCCTCCACCAAACGTGACCGGTATTCTGCATATGGGCCATGCGCTCGACATAACAACTCAAGACACGCTTATTCGCTATAAAAGAATGAAAGGCTTTGAGGCCCTGTGGCTACCTGGCATGGACCATGCTGGCATCGCCACCCAATCTGTCGTAGAGAAAATGCTGATCGAAAAAGAAGGAAAAAGTCGTCACGATATTAGCCGAGAAGAATTTCTGGAAAAAATCTGGACCTGGAAAGAAGAATATGGAGGTCGCATTGTTGGCCAGCAAAAGAAGATGGGCTCGAGTGCTGATTGGGACTACTCTATTTTCACTATGTCCAACGAAGCAAATGAAGCTGTCAGTACATTCTTTGTTGATATGTATAACAAGGGCCTCATCTATCAATCCGACTATATCGTCAATTGGGACCCGATCATTCAATCGGCCATTTCGGATGCCGAAGTGGAGCATAAAGAAGTCCAAGGTCATTTTTATCACTTCAATTATCTTGTAAAGGACAGCGAAGAAAAACTCGAAATTGCCACAACCAGACCAGAAACTCTATTTGGCGATACTGCCGTTTGTGTTCACCCTGAAGATGAAAGATACAAGCACCTCATTGGTAAAACTGCGATTGTTCCCCTGTGCGGGCGTGAAGTTCCTATTCTTGCCGATGAACATGTTGATATTGAAAAAGGAACAGGCTGCTTAAAAGTTACTCCTGGGCACGACTTTAATGACTTCGACATTGGACAGCGACACAACTTACCGATCATTAATATATTAAATAAAGACGGTACTCTTAGCCAACAAGCTGGAGAATTCCAGGGACTCACTAGTAAAAAAGCGCGAAATAAAATCGTCGAAGCGCTTAAAGATGCCGAACTACTCATTGATATTAAAAAAGTTGTGCATCAAGTAGGTCATGGTGAAAAAAGTAAGGCCATTATCGAACCCATGATTTCAAAACAATGGTTTCTCAACGTTCAAACTATGGCCGAAAGGGCCGTCGAGTCAGTTGAAAACGAGAGCACTCGCTTTTACCCGAAAGGGTGGGAAAATACTTATTTCTCATGGCTTCGAAAGCCCAAAAATTGGTGTATTTCTCGCCAGCTCGTCTGGGGACACCGCATACCCGTATTTACATGTTCGAAATGTGCTCATGAATTCGCCAGTGTTCAAGAAACTCCAAAATGTGAAAAGTGCCAAAGCGACAATCTCGTTCAAGATCCTGATGTTCTAGATACATGGTTTAGCTCAGGCCTCTGGCCATTAACAACGTTGGGTTGGCCTGATCCCGAGCGAATGAAAGAAAGAAAATTTGATACGTTTTTTCCAACAAGTGTCCTTATTACAGGCTTTGATATCATTTTCTTTTGGGTGGCACGAATGATGATGATGTCGCTCCAGACTAAAGACCAAGTGCCATTTGAAAAAATTTACATTCACGCGATCGTTCGAGATAAAAAGGGTCGCAAGATGAGTAAGTCTTTAGGTAATGGGATAGATCCCTTGGAAGTCATTGAAGAATACGGCGCTGATGCCCTTCGCTTTACTCTTGCAGCAGGATCTGGCTACAACCGAACTTTAAATCTCGATCCAGAGAGAATTGCAGGCTATCGAAATTTTATCAACAAGATTTGGAATGCGTTTCGATTCATCTACCCGAACCTAGAGCTTGCTCAAGATGATCTCGAACTGAACAATCTTGATAATCAAGAGAAGTGGATTTTAACTGAACTCAATTACGTCGCAAAAGAAATGAACGACTCCATTGAGGAGTTTCGCTACGATGACTCTTGTTCGCATATTTATTCTTTTGTTTATGACCGTTTTTGTTCTTGGTTTATTGAACTCTCAAAAAATATCTTAAAAAGTGACGACATAGAAGCAAAGACAAGACGCTCAACGGTTTTGAAGTACTGCTTCAGAGAGATTGTGGCCCTTCTTCACCCCTTTACTCCTTTTATTACGGAGGAGCTTTGGGAACACCTCAAGCGCCCTAATGAAGGTCGGCTCATCTCTCATGACTATCCAGAAGAGAGGTCAGATTTACATTTTGAGAGAGAGCAAAATGACATGAGTCACTTTATCGAAGTTGTGACTCACATTAGAAATCTTCGCGCCAGTGTAAATATCAAGCCCAAGGACCCTATTACTGTCCAGCTCTTCAGTGACCAGGAAAATGTCATCTCTTACTTTAAAGAAAACATCGAGGGCCTAAAAGATCTTGTCAGAGCGACAGATGTCAAACTCCACAATAAGTCTACAAAACGGCCTAAGAAATCCATTGTCGCAGCGACTGCACAGACAGATATCTTTGTCCCCCTTGAAGGCGTAATTGATCTTAATGAGCAAATTAAACGTCTTGAAAAAGAGCTTGGTAAAGCAGAGAAAGAACTTATGGGACTTGATAAAAAGCTGAGCAACGAGAGGTTTATGGAAAGTGCTCCAAAAGAGATCATTGAAGAAAGCCGTGAAAAACAAAAACTACTGCACGAAAAGATGGATGCTCTCAAAAGTAATATTGAAAACTTTAAGTAACTAAGAAACTAGTGCCGATAAGTACTCAACGAGTGGAGTTAAATGATGTGCACAATAAGAAGATTTTTTGGCGTTTTGTTGTTTTTTATCTTTCTTTCATCGCTTTCTGCACAAACGACACGTTCGGGTCAAAATGTCTCAGGAATGGTCTTCAACCCTCACTTAGATTTTGATGTCCTACATTCAGATGGAACTCAAGCGCGTATCGATGCCTCCGGAAATACAACTCAGGTAGAAATTATCTCTTCTAAAGGGAAAATGTACGAAGTTCATCTCTACGACGACGGGTCTAAAAGAGAGGGCAGTTTTCTTGTTGGCCAAGTATGGGCCCATCGCGCGATCAATTTTGATCACGCACGACGCCTCAGCGAGATCCTTAAGTCCGTGGCCAACACCGGACAGGCCCCGACAAATAACTGTGAACATTGCTTGCATAGCGATGACCATAATAATGGCAAGGTTGATCCTATCAACGCAGACGCATGTAAGTTTTATGACAACTTTAAACAAGCAGGGATCGACTCTAGGCCACTTAAACAGGCCCTACTTTTTTACCAAAGAAATAAAAATAAATTTTCCAACAAAAGGTGGGTTTCTGTAGCCGATTATTCGAAGAGATCGAATGAGAAAAGATTTTTCATGTTGGATATGAAAACTGGGCGAGTCGTTCGCGAGAAGGTTTCTCATGGCTCCGGTCACCAAAATGGCCGAAAAAAAGGCGACTCGGGCCATGATGGCAGTCTGGATAAATGCCACGACAACGGCAACAGAACAAATATGACAAGACCTGGTTTTTTTAAAACCGCAGAGTTATATCTTTCTAAAAGTCACACGGATATTAAAAGCTATAATGGTCGCAAAATGCTGGAATGGCCTTATATTGATGAGCAGGGGCGAAAAAATGCGATGCGACTCGATGGTCTTTCTCCTGGGATAAACGACCATGCCCGAAGGCGAGGTGTCGTTATGCACGGGGCTTGGTACAACGATATTATGAGCATTATGGGACGAAGTTATGGTTGTCCAGCTTTCGAGTCTGACAAGGCCCCTGAAGTTCTCAATCGCATTAAAAATGGGTCGCTCTTTTATGCATTTGCCCCCCAATGTTCTGATGATCAAAGACAAATTGGTCAACAGGTTCAGGGGTGGGAAGGAATGTGCGCAGACTAAGTTCTTGAAAAAATTGCATAAAATGCGCCTCGCAACAAAAGCCGTGCTATAAGTCCCTATATTCAACGAAGAAGGGGACTTAAATGAAAAATAATATTATCAGCGGCTTCATTGCACTCAGTTGCTTAGTATTGTCATCTGGCCAGTCTTTTGCTCATGGCACTCACTTTAAAGACTTCTCCAACGCAAACATAGAAAGGCTTCACCAAGGACTCAAAGAAGTCGTGATCACTATAGATGATGGTCCTACTCAGGGAGTAACAGATAAGATTTTGGACATTTTAGAAAAATATGGCGTTCAAGCGACATTCTTTTCGGTTGGAAATAGGGCCAAACAACATCCCGAACTTATGGCAAGGATGGCGAGAGAAGGCCATATAGTTGCCAATCACACCCTAACTCACCCACATATTGGAAAGATCGCGCAAGATGTTAATTTTTTCACTCGCCGTCTTAAAAGAAGTGCCAAAGAGAAAATCCGCAATGAGATTTTAGGCGCTCATGAAGTGATCTCGCCCTACCTGGGCAATGCGACACGGTATTATTTTAGGGCCCCCGGCGCCTCTTGGGATTCAAAAGCGACAGAGCTACTAAATAAGACCGATATCTCTCCCAACTACTATGGACCTATTCTTTGGGACGTTGGCGGACAATTGGATAAGAGCGCTTCAGGTTTTGTCAGACGTGCTGCTGATTGGGGCTGCTGGAGTCGTGGCTGGAGCGTTGAAGAATGCTTACAAGGTTACATAAATGAAACTTTGGAGAAAAAAGGAGGAGTTGTTTTATTTCACGACCTCTCATCTAAGTCTGCACAACTGATCGAGCGCTATATTCAGGCACTCTTGAGCCGGGGTGATTACCGTATTGTAAGCATGGATGACGTTCAATTAGACTAAGTGTTTTAGCTCAAATAACCCATATTGTTTAGAAACAATAACAAAGGAAAAAAAATGAAACTTTCAACGTCTTTACTACTATTAATCATATCTGTTGGAGTTATAGGTTGTAGTGATAAAACTCCGAAAACAAATATAGAGAATATGCAAGAAAATGTAGAAGAAGCTGTCGATGATGTGGAACAGCAGGCCTGTGAAACGATGAACGGTGACGCCGAATGTGCTGTAGAGCGGGCGCAAGAAGATATGGAAGAAGCTGCTGAAGATTTAACGAACTAAAGATTCCAATTTTGATGGACCCGCTGACAAGCCTCGTCCGGGTCCGTCTCTTTAATGACAACCGAAGAGAATTCGCCCCGCACATGAGTAAAAGTAGGAAATTCTTTTGGCCCAAGGTACTGAACATTTCTTCCCATGAGAGAGACAAGAGAAGCTAGCCAGATTTCATCACAAATCACACCTGAACACAGTTCGATCAACCCGCGAAGCCTTAAAAAATCAAAGCTCAGTTCATAATAGTACTCGTTTTCTGGACCTAATTCTTGATGTAAGTCTCTAAGCGCAAAAGTTTGCTCAAGGCCTACAAGGATGAATTTTTGCGAGTGGAATCCATTAAAAAATTGCCCCCAGAAATCGATCGTTTCTTCATTTAGCTGATTGAGAACAACAAGAGTGCAATCACGTGGGTTTAAAGTCTTGAAAAGATCTTCAACCTCTGGAAGTTTCGCAGGAGAAGGGATGAACTTAAACTCAGAAAAACTCTGTTCCAAAACTTTCTCTAAGATCATGACATAGCGTGCATCAAGGCTTTGTCCTTGTGAGGTCAAAACTCTATGGTGATAGAAAATTTTAGCCCAGGCATTGGAATGCACACCAAAACGTTGCTTGGCCTTGAAGCAGTAGCCCATATAAGCACTGATTAGACTCCCTTCAAGATCAATATAAATATCAATATTAAAGATATCGTTTTCGCGGACACTATACTTGTGAACACCTAGAAGTGAGCGCTCTTTTTCAGAAAGTTTAAAAGCTTCGAGGCCTTGAATTGGCCATTCATACCATGGAGCAAGCAACTCATCATAAATAACTTGAATTTGATCATCCTTGGCCTCTTTGCAAAGCAGCTCAAAAAACGGCCAAGTTGAGGCCAGTTCTTCTAACTTTGAAGGAAGCTTGATTAGGATTTTCTTCACGAGAGTTGCTCCAAACTAGGGTTTTCTTTTTTAACAAAGAGAAGCGAAAAGTACACGACCCCAAAGGGTAAGGCCAAAAGATTCAACACTGGAATGGCCACCCAAAACATGAAAATAAGGCCTGACAGTGTATAGACCCAAAAGCCCTGTCTGTAGCTCTTCAGGCACCCTCTCACATTTAAATCATGTTGTCCCCAGCTATAATCGACAAATGAGATCGCTATTAAGATAGAAGAGAAAGCAAGACCGATTGGGGGAAAGATAAAACTCAAAATGATCCCAATAATTGTCAACGTCATCACAAAAAAAACTTTTCGAAGCTCATTAAAAACGGTGTAAATAAGCAGTGAAAACAGACGTTTTATGGAGGTACCTGCTTCATCAGTCTTTTGACCTAGATAGTTCTTTTCAACTCGCCCGGCGATCAAGTCATTAAATGGACAAGCAAAAATTCCTACTACTGAGATAAATGTCCAGCTGATCAAAAAATAAAACAAAAGACTAAGCAATGCTGTAATGATCACTTTAGCAACTTGAAACCAGCCTTCACTTCCAATCTGCCCCTCTAGGTAACTGTTTAGATACGCCAGAAAGTCCACGTATATGAGCTTGCCAACCAAAGTGTAAACGACAATCCCAATCACCAAGGGTATAAGGCCCAGCAAAAGAAGTCCTTTATCTTGCTTGAAAAGGGACATGCTATCTTTAAAGTTTTTGATGATTAAACTCATGAAACTGCTCCTGCGCTTGGTAAAGGAAACCTGAACTCAAAAAGCTCATTAAAGTCCTCGAGTTTGGCCTCATGACCCGGGACCTCCCGGACGAGAAGCTTGAACTTTCTCCAATTAATCTGCTTTAACAATCCAGTCTCCGCTCTGGCCTCTTCTATACGTTTAAGTTTATCTTTGGCCTTCAAAAGCATCCCCTGAGCACCGTTCAGGTTTTCATCTCTAGCGTGATAAAGGGCCGTCGCGACTTGAATTACGGCCCAATAAATAAGTCTCGCCTGATCACCGATATCTTCCATCCAATGATCTTCTAAATACTCGTGACACTCCCAAAACTTGTGAGCGTTATAAAGTGCGAGACCCTCTCTAATTTTTTTTAAATGCTCTGGCCCAAACTGTCCATACTGATACTGACTCAAAGCGACATACTCCCGCTATATTAGACCCTCTGGCCCTTCATGAGTTCCCCATACTATGCTAGAACATCTTCTATTGTCCATGATCCATCGTACTCAGCGCGCATATGTGAGGAAATGCTATGAAAAGCCTAGTCCCTGACTATCTAAAAAATCTAAAAACTTATCAAGCAGGCAAGCCAATTGATGAGGTTGTGCGCGAAAAAGGCCTTACTCGTGTTTCAAAACTGGCAAGTAATGAAAATCCGCTAGGCCCTTCTCCTTTTGCGATTCGCGAAATGACCAAAGGTTTATGGGATGTTCACCGCTATCCCGACATGCACGCTTACAAAGTCAAAAATGCCCTCTGCGATCTCTATAACCTTAAGCCTGGAAATATAATCTTAGGTAATGGAAGTGAAGGGATCATGGCCTATATTGCTCGTGCTTTTTTGAGCCCCGGTGATGAAGTGCTTACAAGCGAGAAAACATTTATCGGCTTTTATATTCTGGCCAGAAGTGTAGGCGCGAATCTTGTCACAAAACCACTTACCGAAGACTTTCGCTATGACATAAAAAAGCTTGCTGAAAGTATCACCGAGAAAACGAAAGTCATCTATATTGCCAATCCTAACAATCCTACCGGAACTTTTATTCGTAAAGATGAATTCGATTTACTCATGAAAAGCGTACCAAATCATATTTTAGTTATTTTAGATGAAGCTTATTATGAATTTGGTAAAGAAGAAGAAGATTATCCTGACTCAATGGACTACCGATACGACAACGTGATCACATTGAGGACATTTTCTAAGGCCTATGGGATTTCAGGTGTTCGCGTTGGCTACGGCTTTGCTCACGATGAATTAATCTCGTGCCTAACCAAAGTTAAATTACCCTTTGAGCCAAACCTCGTTGGTCAGCTCGGGGCGTACGGAGCTCTTAAAGATCAACCACACCTAGAGCGTACACTCAAAAACAATCGAAAACGCTATAAAGAAACCTACGAATTTTTAGTACGACATGAATTCAAACCGATTCCCTCGATCACAAACTTCATCACATTTAAAACAGGATCTGGCGAAGCAAGTGACTGGCTATTTGAGGCCCTCCTAGATCATGGCGTGATTATTCGCCCCTTAAAGGCCAACGAAATGCCTGATTTTGTGCGCGTATCACTGGGGACAAAAGAAGAAATGCAACATTTTTTTGAGGCAATGGATGTCATCTTACCTGAATACAACCTGAAATACGGGAGAGCTGAATGAAAGTCTGCACCTATGTGAACCACCACGCCACTGGCGAATCGAAAAAACGTCTTGGCATACTTCTCGATGAGAATACCGTCCTCGATCCCAATTTCACATGGGCAGTTGATTATGAAAGAGAGGGGCTTCGAAATATTTATCAAAGGGCCAACCGAAAAATCCCAAGTTCCTTGCAAGATCTCCTGCTTTATCATGAATCCCCTTTTGATATACTTGAGGAAAGTTATGGACTCTACCTGTTCCTGAAAATGGTAGGAGACCTCGAAACTCTCGATGGGACACCCCTTCTTTATCAACTAGATAGTCAAAGCGCTTCGCTAGCTTGCCCCTTAGATAAAATTACTTCCTATAGAGATTTCTACGCTCACGAGAAGCACGTTAAGAAAGGTTTTGAAAAAAGAGGTGAACCGATTCCGGAGGCTTGGTATGAAATGCCTGTCTATTACAAAGGCTCTACACAAGGTTTTATCGGACCTCAACAAGATATCTATTGGCCAAGTTATACAAAAGTCCTGGATTACGAATTAGAAATGGCGATGATCGTAGGCAAAGAAGGACGAAATATTAAAGAAGAAAATGCCATGGATCACATCTTTGGCCTCAGTATCCTCAATGACATCTCGGCCAGAGATATTCAAAAAAAAGAAATGGCCGTTAGACTTGGTCCGGCCAAAGGAAAGGACTTTTGCTCAGTTTTAGGGCCCGTCATTGTTACAATGGATGAGTTTGAACATAAAGAACCAAACTTACTTATGACTGCAAAAATTAACGGAGAGGAATGGTCTCGTGGCCACTCAGGTGACTCAACTTTCAACTTTTCTCAAATGCTGGCACACGCTTCAAGAGATGAATGGGTCATGGCCGGCGACCTATTTGGAAGCGGCACGGTCGGAACAGGCTGTGGTCTTGAAATCGATAAATGGATTCAGCCTGGAGACGAGATTGAACTCGAAGTCGAAGGTATTGGTAAGCTAAAAAATAAAGTTGGAGCACCCCAAACTTTATAGGAGATAAGAAATGGAAAACTTCAAGGCTTCAGGTCTTCATACAAAACAAGCGCATGTGAATATACCTGAAGGACATTACGAAGAAGAACATGGTCGAAAAGGTTTTTTTGGTCGAGTCAGTCAACTCTACCATCAAAACCCGCCTGTCTCGTGGACTCATATTGAAGGAGAGCTAAAACCACGCTCATTGCCCCCAATATACAATGAAAATCTAGAAGACGATTTATTCATACCTATTCTAAAGAACAATGACCTTATCGTTTCTGCTGCGCGCTATACCCAAAGCTTTCAACATTTTTATCGTAACGCCGACTTCGATGAAATGTTTTTTGTTCATGAAGG
>Ga0136604_1001095_pt1 | contig 12438 bp, 7 predicted proteins | sample AntRauFillE10628_FD_104928 | JGI IMG/M metagenome (GOLD analysis project Ga0136604, IMG submission 104928) | Saline lake microbial communities from Rauer Islands, Antarctica - Metagenome Filla E10 #628 | ecosystem: Environmental > Aquatic > Non-marine Saline and Alkaline > Saline | place... | reverse complement strand
TTGGTGCCTGGATTAATTCAAGTTCTGGATTATCATGATCAAAGGCGTAACTTATTAAGTTAGTAGCTATTCTCTGACCACCCATGTAATAGTGTTTACTGGCCATTACAGTCTCTAAATAATAAGCTCCCCATGCTCTGCCTACGCATAGCATCATCACCTGATATTTTAAACTCAACTAATTGAAAATCCATTAGTTTAATAACGCGCGTAGTTTCGCTTTTCGCATTCAATTGCTTCTCCTGTGCTGTGTTCATTGACTCTAGCTTCTCTGCTACTAAATTCTCCTCTAATCCCTTCGCTTTAAAAAGCTCAACAGGGAAAACAGAAACAAAGTGAGACTTAGGCTCAGAAAGGAGGCCCCGCCCACTCCCGTGGCAAGATCTGCCCCCGCGAAAAAATAGCTGTAAAGTAGATACACGCCCATTAGTAAAAAGAGCAAAGACATCAGTCGCATTAATAGTTTCATTGTTGGCTAAAAAAGCTTTATTAAAACGGCCAAATTAGGCTTTTTCTCAGGGAAAGATAAAATAAGAGCAGCAAAGCTTAATAAGGTCTTTTTTTCGGTTAATTTTGCCTTCAATCATGGAAATTGATATGGAAAATACACAGAACAACATGTCGGAAAAAAATAACGGCATGGAACAGGAAAACCTTAGTACGCCAGAAGTGACTAATGAATCTACCAAGCCTAAGAGCGAAGAAGAAACTCCCACCGAAGAAGCGATAAAGGGAGAGGCTAGTACTGAGAAGACGGAAGAGAGGGACACTAAGGCTGAGGCTGCATCTGCTGAGACTACTGAGACTACTGAGACTACTAAAGAAACAGAAGTAAAACCTGAGGCTGTCGTAACTGAGAGTGACGATTTGGATAAAGAAGACGACACCAAGGAGATAGAGAGTGACGAGGACCATGAAGAGGAGCATCCGGATGAATTACAGATGCCCGATTATGCCAGCTTTAGTCCTGAGGACTTAATAAGCAGTGCCGAGAAATTGGTGAAGGAGCAACCCATCCAAAAGATAAAAGATCATATTGAGGGAATTCGCAAATACCTTTTAAAGCATTTAAACGAAGAGCGCAGCGAAAAACTAAACGAGTTTATAGAGGCTGGCGGCGTTGAAATGGACTTCGAATTCATTCAGCCATTACGCGAAAAATTCCGTCCTATTTTTCAGGACTATCGCGCCAAGCGCAAAAAACATTACGATGAGCTTAGCGCCAAGCTAGACTCGAATTTATTGACCAAAACCAATCTGATTGAGAAATTAAAAGAAATAGTTACCAAAGAAGAATCTATTGGTGACACTTTTAAAGAATTCAACGCTATTCAGGAAGAGTGGCGCAGTACTGGCCCTGTGCCGCGTAATAAGAGTAATGACTTATGGCGTACCTATCATTTCCACGTGGAGAATTTTTACGAATTCATCAACATCAATAAGGAATTACGCGATTTAGATTATAAGAAAAACAAAGAGGCCAAGCAGCAACTGATTGAGCAAGCCAAGGAGATTTTAAACTTGGATAACTTAAAAGATGCTTTTGGCAAATTGCAGAAACTGCATAAAGACTGGCGTCGTACTGGTCCGGTTGAACCAGAAAGCCGTGAGCCTTTATGGGAAGAGTTTAGTGATATCACCAAAAAATTCCATGAGAAGAGAGAGGAGCATTACCAAAAATTGCGCGAAAAAAGTAAAGAGCTTTTAGTAGATAAACGCCAGTTGGTAGAAAAGATAAAGGCCATTCCTCACAATTTCACCCGTCACCACGAGTGGCAAAATGCGATTAAAGAAATTGGTGAAATTCAGGATCAATTTAAAAAAATTGGTCGCCTCAATATTCCTGAAAACGATGAAGTTTGGGAAGAGTTAAAAGGCGCTTTACGTGAATTTAATCATGCGAAGAATGAGTTTTACAAGGACCTAAAAAAAGACCATCAGGAAAACTTAAATAAGAAACGTGCCTTGCTTGAAAAAGCAGAAGCCTTAAAGGATAGTGATGATTGGCGTAATACGGCTAATGAATTAAAACGTATACAGGCAGACTGGAAAAAAATTGGTCACGTTCCCAAAAGTGAAAGCGACAAAATTTGGAAGAATTTCCGCAAAGCTTGCAATCACTTTTTCGACCGAATGACGGAGAATAACAAAAAGGCCGACAAAGCCTTTGAGGAGAATCAGGTTAAGAAAGAAGAGATTCTAGCGGAAATTGAAGGCTTTACTTTAGATCCGAAAAAGAAGAAAGAGGCTTTAAGTAGTATTAAATCTTTTATTAATCGTTGGAAAGAAGTAGGACCAGTTCCGCGCAACCAGCGCAATAAGGTAGACGGTAAATTCAACAAGATTGTTGATGGTCTTTTCAAGAGCATTGATATGGACCGCGAAGAGTCGCAACGTATCCGCTTTGAAAATAAAATGGACAACCTAGCCGATCAAGGAGGCATTGATAAGCTGAACGATGAGCGCGACTTTTTGAAACGCAAATTGCAAGAAGCGCAGTCGGAATTACGTCAGTTAGAAACCAATATGAGCTTTTTTAGCTCCAGCGACCCCAATAGCAGCATTGTAAAAGAAGCGCAGAAGAGTATTGATACCCAAGCGCGCGCTGCCGATGGGCTGAAAAAGCAATTAAGCATGCTGACGCAAAAAGTAAAAGAAATTAAAAAGGCTGATGCGGCAGAAGAAGAAGCAAAGCAAGAAGAAGAAGCTAGCTCAAGCGAAGAAAAACAGAACGAAGCATAGGGAAACATAAATGGACCAAGCCAGTCAGGTGATAATGCCAATTGCCATAGCTTTAATTATGTTTGGCATCGGTGTAAACCTGAAATTCAAAGACTTTAGTAGGGTTTTCCTACATCCTAAAGCCATTTTAGTTGGTTTGGGGGCGCAGTTTATTTTACTGCCTTTGATTGCCTTTATAATGGCTTGGCTTTTACCCCTAGATCCGCTTTATAAAGTAGGCTTGATTTTAATTGCTTCGGTACCGGGCGGCACGGCCTCTAATTTAGTTACCCACATGCTAAAGGGCAGAGTGGCTCTAAGTGTTAGCCTAACTTCCTTTAACAGTTTTGGAATTTTACTAAGTATCCCGCTATACCTAAGCTTAGCGATTGAGCTCTTTTTAAATGAGCAAAATACCGAAATAAGCATCGGTATTCTTGAAACTTTGCGTGAGATCATGTTTTCGGTAGTCCTACCCGTTACTTCGGGTATTTTAGTAAACGAATACGGACCACGGCGCAGTTTAGAGAAACTGAGAGAACAGCTTAGGTGGATATTACCCGCCATTCTTTTAGGAGTATTTAGCTATGCCTTGTTTTTTGGAAGTAGCGGCACTAAGGTTAACTTTTTTGACCATCTAAACCTTTACATTCCTTTGCTGTTTTTTAATGTGTTCACTATGTTGGTGGGCTTTTATTTGGCCCGCTTTAGTGGCATAAAGCACGATGGTGCTTTTACCATTGCCGTAGAAATGGGTTTACAAAACTCAGCCTTAGCAATACTGATTGCTACCAATATTTTACAAAGTGCTGAGATGTCTTTAATGGCAGCGATATACAGCAGTTTCACCTTTTTTAGCACCTGGTTAGTGGCTTGGTTTATGAAGCATCGCTTAAAGCATGATATTCCGAACCAGCTATAAGGCCTCAGAAATATTACCATGTCTCAAGATTTTAAAATAGTCTCTAAATACAAACCTACCGGCGATCAGCCGCGTGCCATAAAGGAATTAGAAAAGGGGATTTTAGATGGCGATCGTTTTCAAACCCTTCTGGGCGTAACCGGATCTGGTAAAACTTTTACCGTAGCTAACTTAATAGAAAAGGTGCAACGCCCTACCCTAGTTTTAAGTCATAATAAAACTCTAGCCGCGCAGCTTTATTCGGAGTTTAAAAACTTCTTTCCCAATAATGCGGTCGAGTACTTTGTTTCTTATTACGATTATTATCAGCCCGAAGCCTATTTACCGAGTTCTGGCACTTATATAGAAAAAGACCTCAGCATAAATGAGGAAATTGAAAAGCTAAGGCTCAGCACCACCTCTTCTTTGCTATCCGGCAGAAGAGATGTTTTGGTGGTAGCATCGGTAAGTTGCCTTTACGGAATTGGTAACCCCGAGTCTTTTAACTCTCAGGTTATTGAAATTAATACCGGTCAAGTTATTGCGAGGAATGCCCTACTCCACTCTTTTGTAAATGCTCTTTATAATCGCACCACCGCCGAATTTGGTCGTGGTAACTTTCGTGTGAAAGGCGATACGGTAGATATTTTCCCCGCTTATGCAGATAGCGCCTTTAGAATACATTTTTGGGGAGACGAAATTGAGGCGATCGAGCGGTTTGATCCTCAGACCGCGGAAATTCTAGAAAAGTTTGATACGGTTCGAATCTTTCCCGCTAACATTTTTGTAACAGGTAAAGAAGCCCTGCAAACTGCCATTCATCAAATACAGGATGATATGGTTGAGCAGGTTGACTTCTTTAATAAAAATGAGCGTCCCTTAGAGGCAAAGCGCCTGCAAGAGCGCACCGAATTCGATTTAGAAATGATAAGGGAACTGGGCTATTGCTCGGGAATTGAAAACTATTCACGCTACCTCGATGGTCGTAGCCCTGGCACCCGCCCTTTCTGCCTTTTAGATTATTTCCCGGATGATTTTTTAATGGTCATCGACGAAAGTCACGTTACCGTTTCCCAAGTTAGAGCCATGTACGGGGGTGATCGTTCTCGTAAAGAAAACTTGGTAGAATACGGCTTCCGCTTGCCCGCTGCCATGGACAATCGTCCCTTAAAATTTGATGAGTTTGAATTGTTGCAGAATCAAGTCATCTACGTAAGTGCAACACCAGCCGACTATGAACTAGAGAAAAGCGAAGGAGTTGTGGTAGAACAATTAATTCGCCCTACTGGCCTACTCGACCCGCGTATTGAAGTACGTCCGGTAGAGAATCAAGTAGACGATTTAATGGCGGAGATAAATAAACGCTGCGAAATAGATGAGCGCGTTTTGGTAACCACGCTTACCAAAAGAATGGCGGAGGAACTCAGTAAATATCTCACGCGCTATGGCGTGCGCTGTCGCTATATTCACTCTGATGTTGATACTTTAGAGCGCGTGGAAATTATGCGCGATTTACGCTTGGGCGTGTTTGACGTGCTGGTAGGTGTTAACCTTTTAAGAGAGGGACTGGATTTACCAGAAGTATCTTTAGTGGCTATTTTAGATGCAGATAAAGAAGGTTTTTTAAGAGCAGAAAGGTCCTTAGTTCAAACCGTGGGTAGAGCGGCACGGAACGTTAATGGTTTAGCCATTATGTATGCCGATAAAATTACCAATAGTATGCGAAGGACTATTGACGAAACGAATCGCCGTCGTGCCGCGCAAGCTGCTTATAACGAAGAGCATAACCAAGTACCCACAGCCTTAATAAAAGATATTGAATCTAATTTACCCGGCGCTAAAAAAGCCTATAATCCCTATGAATCTAATATCCCCGAAGCAGCTGAGCCTAAAGTCAATTATACCTCGGAAGAGTCCTTGAAAAAAGGAATTAATAAAACTCGCAAGGAAATGGAAAAAGCCGCCAAGGCTTTAGATTTTATTGCCGCAGCACGCTTACGAGATGAAATGAGCGCCTTAGAAGAGCGTTTGCAAAAAGAATATAAGTAATCTCTATCGAACAAGGAATCCCCTACTCTGTTTTCTATCTATGTTAAAATTGTATTTTACGACCTGCCTCAGCCTTTTTGCGCTCCATACCTTTGCCCAAATAAGTGGCAAAATTTTAGACGAAAAAGGCCAATCTTTACCCACAGCCAATGTTGTACTTTATCAAGGTGACAAAATTGTAACCGGGGCCAGCACCGATTTAGACGGTAGCTTTGAAATCACCCCTCCTGTGCCGGGAACATACCGCTTGGAAATAAGCTTTATTGCTTATGAAAAATTGGTTAAAACTATTAACATTCCTAGCAGCCAGAAATTAGATTTAGGACCTATCAGTTTAAAGCCTGATAAGTCTAGTGTGCTAAAAGAGGTAAATGTAGTGGGCGAGGCAAAGCTTTTCGAGTTTGAGCAAGATAAACGTGTTTTTAATGTAGCTAAGGACCTAACCTCAGTGGGAAGTAATGCTTCCGATATTCTCAGTAATCTGCCTTCTGTAGCAGTAGATGTAGAAGGAAATGTTAGCTTAAGAGGCAGTGGTAATGTGCGCATTCTTATTAATGGGAAACCTTCTGCTCTAGTGGGAAGTGACCCCGCCGCGGCTCTGCGACAACTGCAAGGCAATGTGATTGAAAAAATTGAGGTGATAACTAATCCTTCGGCGCGCTATGATGCAGAAGGTGAAGCGGGAATTATCAATATCGTATTGAAAAAGCAGGATAATGCTGGTTTAAATGGCAGCTTTGACCTCAGCGCGGGTGCTCCTCATTTATACGGAGCGGGTGCAACAATAAATTATCGCAAAAACAAGCTTAACTTTTTCACCAATCTAAGTATTCAATACCGTCAGTCTCCCGGCGGTGGCACTTCCGATCAAAGATTCGACTTACCTGACACCTCCTACTCTTTTTTAAGAGAACGCAAGCAGTTGCGCGGCGGTTCTAATGCTACCATCCGCTTTGGGGCCGACTACGACTTAGGAAAGGGGCAAACCATTACTGGTTCATTTCTATTTAGGCCTAGTCTGGAAAATAATACGGTAGACCTTAATTACCGCGACATAGACCAAAATGGGAATCAAGTGCGCCTTATTAATCGTTTTGACGATGAAACAGAAACCGAAACTGCTTACGAAGGAAGTGTAAATTGGCAGAAGGTTTTTGAAGGTGATGACAAGCATAAGTGGACAGCCGACTTCCGCTACAGCTTAGAAGACGACCGAGAAAACTCTACCATAACGCAAGACACTTTAGGACGAAACGGAGAACTCATTCAGTTAGTTGATAATATAGAGTATCAAAGTAGTTACCTTTTTCAAACCGACTACCTTCGGCCCCTTGGGGAAAAGCGTAGTTACGAGCTGGGAACTAGAGCTACTTTACGTACCATTAATAATGATTATGGCCTTGATGAAATTTTATCTGATGGCAGCACTATTGCCGATCCAACCTTTAATAACCGTTTTACCTTTATTGAAAATGTTTATGCAGCTTATGGAATCTATAATGGCACCATTGGCGAGTCGATGACCTACCAGCTAGGGCTGCGCGGAGAAATAACTGACCTAACCACTGAAGTTGAAAGTGATACGGTGAATAATCGCAACTATGCCAACCTTTTCCCCAGTACTTTTTTCACCTATAAAATAAATCCCCTAAGCGATATACAAGTAAGTTATAGTCGCAGAATTAGCCGTCCCGGCTTCCGCACCTTAGCGCCCTTTTTTGGCTTTAGTGATAACCGTAACTTTTACTCTGGTAACCCAAATGTAAACCCTGAGTTTACCGATAGCTACGAAACAGGCTACGTACGTTATTTTGAAAAAGGTAGTTTATATAGCGGCATCTATTACCGTCACCGTACGGGAGTTATTGAGCGAATTACCGTGGTGGAAGAACGTAATGGCGAAGAATTTACCCGCTTATTCCCTATCAATCTTGCCGTGCAAGATGCCTATGGACTAGAATTTAATTTCCAATACAAGTTTAGCAAATGGTATGATGTAAATGCCAATTTAAACCTTTTTCGTGCCATTACCGTGGGCGACTATGAAGGAACCAATTTTGGCGCGGTAAACAACTCCAGTAGTGCTCAGCTAATCAATAAATTTAATTTTTGGGATAGCAACCTGCAAATTACCTTTAATATGCGCGGTGCCTCACAAAACGCACAAGGTCGCAGATTAGGTATTTATACTTTAGATATTGGTTGGAGTAAAGACGTGATGAAAGGTAATGGTACCCTAACTTTCGCGGTACGTGATTTATTCAATAATCGCATAAGTAGATACTATACCAACGGCGATATTGCTGGCGGAGGAACCTTTAACAACTTCGGTACTTTCCAATGGCGTGAAAGGCAATTTACCTTAAACTTTACCTATCGTTTAAATCAGCAAAAAGCAAGACCTCGACCGGATTCGGGAGGAAACTCCTATGGTGGAGATGAGTCTTAATTTCACCACTCCAAAAAGATTGGTTTCTCAGATATCTTCACCGGCAGTAGCTTATTATTTAGCACTTTAGTGGTTTCTTTCCACTGAAAATCTTCTTTTAACTCCCACAATTTAACCGATTGGGCAGGAATACTTACAGAGTAATTAAAAATCTGCTTGGCACTCTCCGTACCTAACCAAAGGGCATAAACATGTTTCCCCTCTTTTTTTGACTCAAATTCATAGAGATAAACATCCTTCTCCTCTTGCGGTATGCTGCGAATAAAGTAATAATCCCCCAAAAGTTCTAGCAAAGATTTTACGGCAGCATAGGATGGTTTGGGCGCATGTTTATTCCACTTTTCCGCACGTAAACCACTGCTATTGTATTTATTAGGATTAGGCGCATTCACATCCCTTAGCATGTATAAATGGGCGCGGTCAAGCCCAGATGCGGCTATAGCTAGATACGTTCTTAACAGCCAAATTGCTTGCACCTCATTGGCATTCCAAGGCCCGATGGCTGGGGCCCCTTGCGAAGACTTAGGGTTTGAATCATAGCCAAATTCACTGAGCCAAACCTCTTGTGGTGGGAAGTTACGATCGCGAAATAGCACGAGCTTTTCTAACTTTTCTTTAAGGCTATCCCTTTCGGGAGATAGAGCCGCAGTGGCATTACCGTTTTGTCCGCCCGCATTATTACTATAATGATGAAAGTTTAAAACCTGCGCTGGAAATTCACCTTTGCGATTATAATCAGACCAATGTTTTAGGGCGAGCAAGTAATCAAGGTTTGTTTCGGCTAGTCCCCCCATAATCATCGGTAATTTAGGGTCCGCCTTTTTCAGTCCTACCTTCGGTCCCATTCGCCCTTCATGCCCATCATAGGCAGCGCTTAAGAAAGCTGCGTACTCAAAAGGATGAAAGTAGCCTTTACGCCCCTGCCACCATTTATCAGGCTCATTCCAAACTTCTACACCGCTAATTAAATTTAAACCAGACAAGCGCTTTTGGTCTGCCCGCAGCACTAATAAAGACGCATCTACGGAAGTATTGCCATAACGCGCCGCAAACTGAAATACATACTCCGCATAATCTTGATAAGCCTGCGGTTTATATGCCTCATACTCTCGATAGATAGGTTTTACATTAAAATCTTCTTCTCCCCGATAAGGAATGGCGGTGCCCTGTAAGCAAGGAAAAACGGATATTCCCATTTCTTTCGCATCGCGGTAATATTTGTCAAAATCCCAAACCGCCACATAAGAAGGAGACCAGGCAAACTCCTTTCGCTGCAGAGCCATATAATTAAGGTCTCCATTAGCCTCGTCCCAGTCCCAGTTATGATACTCACGAATACTTGATGCCACGGGAGAAATGATGGTTAAAGGATCATCCACAAAAGCGTTTACCCCAAATATTTGCCTTAGGGTTTTAGGGAGGTGTATGAGTTTCGCTTCAAAATATTTTTGCGTTTGTCCGGCACCACGCTCAGATCCGAAAAATCGTAACTCCCCAATTTGGGCCTGAGAAGAATAGAAACGTAATAATAAGTATTCACCTTCTCCTTGTAAAGAAAAGCTGCGCCATTGATTATAGCGGTCCGTTTGCAAATCCGCCGCCTCCTGCCAACTTTTTGGGTTACCAATCAAAATCTGAAAACGATCCTTGCCTGCTCCATCGTATAGCCAAACCGAATCGAGCTGGTATAGAGCTCCTAAGGGAATTAAGATTTCTTGGGGAAGGTATATGTCGTTATAAGAGGCCCTAAAAAAATGCTGAGGGGTGGTTTTTGGAAAACTACCATTTATGAAAAGCTCCACTTCATCAATTAATGCCTCTGCATTAGCTTCTCCGTTAAGAACAATTAGTTGCTCTGCCTCAATATTGAGGGCCTTTGTTTGTGCTTTTAAGAAAGCAGTGGGCACAATTACGAAAAGCGCCAATAAAAAAATGCAAGTATTGCGCATTAGGTTTTAGGATATAGAACTAAAAGGGCGGAATTATTTTGTTCAAGCATTTAAATAGGTCTTTCCCGTCTGCTTAATGCAATGATTAGTACAAACTTGTCCTAAATAGGCTTGCCTATCAATCCAATGGCAATTTACGCAATCTCAGAAATTGAGGCTGATCCCTTTGCTTTCAAAATATGAAACCACGAAGTCGTCTCCCTAATATTAATCTCTAAAGGCCTAAAGGCTAATTACACCTATGCGTTTTTGATCTTAATGACGCGCAGCGTATTAAGCACCTTCATAATCTGATATGTGGGGTCAATTTCAAACCAGCGTACCCCAAAGTTTGCTCGGCTGCCGTGTTTGTGGTGATTATTGTGATAGGCCTCCCCCATCATTAAAAAGTCGAAAGGCAAAAGGTTTTTAGACGTGTCTTTTACCTTGAAATTCACATAGCCATAAATGTGCGCATACCAATTGATGATTACGCCGTGAATAGGAGCCATTAAAACGATTAAAGGAAGAAATAACCACATCCACCAAGCGCTGGCAAACTGGATAAAAAAAAGCACATATAATGCGGTCCAAATCACCCTAGAAACCCTTGAGCTTGCTATCTTATCAAAGCTCTCCCACTGAGGAACATTCTTCGTGAACTTGGGGTCTACCGCTATTCTTTTACCGTTTATATCTTGGTAAATAGATTTAGTACGCCACATCATGGCAAATACATTTTCATCGTATTTAGGAGAGTGTGGGTCTTTATCGGTATCCGCGTGAGCATGATGAATTCTGTGCATGATACCATAACCATAAGCACTGAGATAGTTGGAACCTTGAAATATCCAAGTTAATATAAAAGTTATTTTCTCCATGGTTTTAGACATGGTATAAGTCTGGTGCGCAGCGTAACGATGCAGAAAAAATGTCTGAAAAAATAAGCCTCCGTACCACAAAATCACAAATAATAATATCACTTCCATAGACTCTCATTTAAACGACAAAATTAACCCCTTAAATCAAGGTGTACAATGAACCTAAGTTAAGAAATACGCTTTCGAATACGGCTTAGTGCTTGAGGAGTAACCCCAATATAAGAGGCAATATATTTTAAGGGAACTTGTTCAAATAAGTTCGGCCGATCTTTAAAAACATTTAAATAACGTTGCTCCGAGCTATCATTTAATAATGATTGCTCTCGTTTCGATTTGAGCAGGAATAATTTCTCCGCGATAAAACGCCCCATAGTACTGCCCACTGCGGTGTTTTTATAGACTTCTTGTAAATCATTATAGGAAATACTCCACAGTGTGGTATCGGCTAAGGTTTCTAAATTATAGCGGGAAGGACTTTGCCTTAAGAAAGAGTCGTAAGCACTCACAAACTCACCTTGAAAGCAGAAGCCAAAAGTAATTTCCTTCTCCTCCTCTTCTTTGGGAATAAACAGGCGCACCTTACCCTTTTCGATAAAAGAAATATAGCTCTCTACCTGACCTTCTTTTAAAAAAGTCATCTTTTTAGGGAATACGCGCTTCATCAAGAGAGAGGAAAAGTATTGCCATTCTTGTTCTGTTATATCAAGTAGACTTTCGATATACTTCTTCAATTCGTTCATTAAAGCGCTAGGAAGTTATTTACATTGAGAGCACCACTTCTATTAGAAACACCTAATACTTGTTTATGTGCGCAGAGAATTAAAAAAGGCTGCCAGAAACCTGACAGCCTTATGAATTTATTTCGCAGATACGAGCGTAATATCAAATATTAGCCAGGCATTAGGCGGGATAACCCCACCGGCGCCTGCAGCACCATAGCCTAAGTCTGGTGGAATAACCAAACGGGCTTCACCACCAACATTTAATAGCATTACGCCCTCATCCCAACCTGGGATAACACGTCCTGTGCCAATCGGAAAGCTGATCGGTTCCCCTCTTTGCTGTGAGTCATCGAATACGGTACCGTCCTGCAAAGTGCCGCGGTAATGTACCGCAACGTTTTGTCCTTTTTTGGGTTTATCCCCCTCGCCTTCACTTTTAATATCATAGAATAAACCAGAAGCGGTTTTCTCCATGCCTTTGGTTAAAGCGGCAACTTTTTCTTCTTCAACTTTACGAGCAGCGGCCTTAATTTCATCCTGCTTACCCATCATTTCAGAAAATACTGCGGCGGCATCCCAAGCTTCTGCGGAAGCGCCTTTGCGAATAATCTCAACCTTGTCCATGGTATCGCCTTGCGCAATTGCATCAACTAGGTCTAAACCTTCTACTACCTTACCAAAAACGGTATGCTTACCGTCCAACCAAGGAGTAGCGGCGTGTGTCACAAAGAACTGTGAGCCGTTCGTTCCTGGTCCAGCATTAGCCATACTAAGAATACCTTTAGCA
>Ga0136604_1001094_pt1 | contig 12443 bp, 6 predicted proteins | sample AntRauFillE10628_FD_104928 | JGI IMG/M metagenome (GOLD analysis project Ga0136604, IMG submission 104928) | Saline lake microbial communities from Rauer Islands, Antarctica - Metagenome Filla E10 #628 | ecosystem: Environmental > Aquatic > Non-marine Saline and Alkaline > Saline | place... | reverse complement strand
TCTCTAATCTGAGAAATGCTACCTGGAGAAGAATCAATGTACTCCGAATGTAGAGTTTGGATCGAGTCGATAATGAGTAGATCCGGCTGATGCTGTTTTACTGTTTGCAAGATCTGCTGAGTGGAAGTTTCTGTGAAAATCAGGCAGTTTCCGTCAGACATTCCCAGTCGCTCGGCTCGCATTCTTATCTGCTCACCACTTTCTTCACCAGACACGTAAAGTGTCTTCAGACCCTCATTTTGAAGAGCTGTCTGCAGCATGAGAGTCGACTTTCCTATTCCCGGTTCTCCCCCTACCAGAATCAAACTACCCGGAACCAGTCCGCCTCCCAGCACTCTGTTGAACTCCTTATCCTTTAGCAAGAATCGTTTCCCACTGCCGGGTTCTATTTCACTCAGCGATTTGGCCGAATTTTTCGTGCCCCCACTTTTACTGGCCGATTGGCCATATTCATCTTTACCACCTTTGCTGACAACCTCTTCAACCATGGTGTTCCATTCACCACATGAAGGACACTTACCAACCCATTTAGATGATTCGGCACCACAATTTTGACAGAAGTAACTCGACCTGATTTTTGCCATAGGGGTCCAAAGATAATGCTTCTGAAAAACGAAATGATGACCGACATAAAAAAGGAAGGCCCGGCAAAAATTGCCGGGCCAACCCAATAATCGATGTATAGAAAAGCTACGGGTGGAATTATCTCACAATAGTGAGGTATCCGCTGTAGGAATCGCCATTAGGCAACTCTACAGTGTAGTAGTAAGTTCCTTCTCCCTGGTCATCTGCACCCCAGTCATTTTCGTAGTTAGAGTCTTCGTAAATGAGTTTTCCCCATCTGTCAAATACACGCAGGACTACATTATTAAAGTTCTGTGATCCCTGAATGATCAACTCATCGTTCTTATTGTCATTGTTTGGGCTAATGATATTTGGATACGTCAAATCACAAGGGTCTGGAATTATAATAATGTCAGCCTGATCAGCTCCACAAGCGTTCGCGGCACTGGCAGTGAAGATAATTGGTGCGTCAAGTGAGGCTTGTGGGAAGTTTGCTGAGTTGATCGTAAAGTTCTCTCCTGTTCCTAAAACCTCGTCTTCAGAGTAGGTTGACGTCCAGGCTATGGTCGCATCCGATGCTCCCTGAACCTGTACTGTAAGAGTTTCTGTAATTCCTGGGCAAATCACAAAGCCTTCTTCAATACTGGTAATTACTGGCTCCTGAATGAAATCAATAGTGTGGCAAGCTTCTGCTGTTTCACATTCGTTTTCCACTGTTCCACAGTAAGTTCCATCAGAAGATACGTTTATTGAATTTCCTGAAGAACTATCGTCCCACGTCACTGTACCGGATCCATTGTAAGATAGTTGAAGGGAAACATTATCCCCAAGGCAGCCAGTAGTCGGAGCCACAATTTGAGGCTCCAGAGCTGCGAGCAGGTCAACAGTTGAAGTAGCTGTGATGTCTTCACAACCTGTTGACACGGTTACTGTGTATTCACCTTCGCCTACAGTAATTTCCGGATCTTCGGGGTCATCAACGCCACCTGCCCATGAATAAGTCAAGCCAGCATCATCACCATCAACAGGGTCGAGTAATACTGTTTCTCCCTGACAAATGGTGTAGTCCTGCAGCTCAACTGTCGGAGGCTCCACAATGCTGATTACAGCACTGTCAGAAACCGTAGCACAATCATTCTCTACTGTGATTGTATAGGTTCCTGGATCCGAAACTGTAAGGTTGGGATCATTCCCTAAATTGTCATTCCAGAATATTGTAGAATTACCCAGTGGATCATCTACATTCGCCATAAATTCAACCTCATCTCCGGAGCAAATAGTATCCCCCTCAGTAGAAAGGTTTACACTTGGCGGCAGATTAAACTCAATGTCGTAGCAGTATTCGATTCCACATGATTCTTCAAGGAAACACATTTCATAGGTTCCGAAATCATCTGGAGTGAAATCCGTATTAAATTCTTCAGTTGTTCCGAAGGTTCCTCCTGGGCCGCTCACCAGTTCCCATGTACCCACAGCAGGATCTGAGGTACAGTCGGCATAACCTTCCCAAACTACCCCCTCTTGAAGGTTATCGAGTTCAATTTGGCTTTCGTTGCCGCAATTGAAGATTGTTACCGTGTTTGTAGGCCCTCCAAAATCATTGTAAACAACCTGGATATATTGCCCGAAGGTGATCTCATAGGTGTCGATTGTAAACTGATTGAGAGTAGTGAAAAACTCACCGTCAATGGTGTCACCATCAATGATTAGTGATAAGTAGCTTCCCTGCCAACCAGAGCCGGAGTTACTAAACATATAGAAACTGAGGTTACCAGTTCCGGGGTTATTGTAACCTCCGTCAAATTCGATTGGCTCGAGTCCATCGCAGTAAAGTCCACTCCACTCATCATCTGGAATATAACTGTCAATACCTTCTATGTTGAATATTCGCTGTCCCTGGCAACCTGCAGAATCTGTAACAATCACGCGATAAGTCCCAGCTGCTAGATCAACTGTTTGCTCATCATCTGCACCATATACTTCCCCCGGGAAATTTTCATAAGGCTCCCAGAAGTAATTATCGTACTCATCTTGCACTGTTACTACAGACGAATCATCTGAGCAAATAGGGTTTCCGACAATATCTATGAAAGGTAGAAAGAAGGCGGTTTCATCGACAAACACTGAGGCTGTCGCTTCACAACCTGAAAGTGTGGCAGTAAGTAGTATTTCACCCCCATCTTCCACATCGCTCACATTTGTGGTATCACCAGTATTCCAACTGTAGGTATCAAAACCTTCCGTTGCTGTGAGAGTAGCTGCTGAACCCGCACAGAATAAGGGCTCACCTTCTATAGTGAGAGTCGGTAAAGTGATGTTAAGAACTTGAATAATATATGTTATGCTGGTTGACTGAGCTGGGGAACCATCATCAGTTGCAGTAATTATCAATTCATGTGTCCCTTGGTTTGTGCTCGTTCCAACAAAGAGTCCGGTGAGTGTTGCAATTGAACCCTCATCGACATCGAGTATTTGAAAACCATCGGCATTAGAGTCATCAACTGTAATTGTGGTCGTTTGATTCGATTCTGGCGATAAAAAGCTGAGGTCAAAAGTTGCAGTGTCGTTCAGACATAAGAAGAGTGTATCACAAGCACTTCCGGTAGTTGGTACTGGTGCAATATTGTTTTCAGATGTGTTGGTCGATAAAATAATCGAACGAAAGTCTAACCAGTCCACCCCATCTTGCGCACCGTAAGGGCCGTCATAATTGTCATTGAGCACATTGAACCGTCCAAACTGCACACCTTGTGTTCCAAAGCTTTTGTCAGCACCAACTGTGGCTGGGTCGGGATTGTTGGCTCCACCTGAACCACCGCCCCAGTCTCCTTGAGCCCATTCCATTTGGTCATAGCAAAATGCCACGTTGTTACCTTCACCAAGAACAGGGCTCTGACCATCAGTGATGATCAATTGAAAAGTGTTCGTCTTGTCCGTGTTCAAAAAGTAATACCCAACATTCACAAAGTTTACATATACCGCATCATCTGTGACTTTATAATAAACTTCCCCTATTTGACGGATGTCAATATCAGACCAGTACCCTGCAACGAGGTTGTAGCTTGAGCCGGGAAAAGCCTCAGGTGTGAAGTCAGCAAAAGGAGAAAATGAAATGACTCCTTTCGTACTCACGTAAAACTGATTGTATGCAGCCCCATAGTGGTTGTAAGTGAATGGCATTGAAATAGGCCCAAATGAACCATCGAGACTGCTTGGCGAAAACTGACTCTGGTTGATTTGTGTATAGGACTCATCAACAGGCGTGTAGCAATCACAAGTAGATCTTCCACCTTCATTTGGTACGATTGGAGTTGATTCGTGAATAGCTTCAACCGCTTCATCGTAGGCGTGCTTGTCAAATTGATCGATAGCGATCAGAGAATCTATTACTTCGTGAGTAAGATCCATTACGTTAGCCGTGGTGATCTCAAACCCGACAGTATCTTCTGACTCATCTTCGCTCAAGCCACTCGTTTGGGAAAATGCATATCCCGAAAAAGTAATTAGCGCCATCAATAGGTATAGTCTGCGCATAGTCATGTATTTAGTCTTTGGTTTTTCTTAAAACAATATAATCACCACTTGAGTGACCAATTTTGTCGCTGCTAGCGAACTACAGTGATATAGCCCGAGAAATCTTCTGTAGGCAATACCAGGGTGTAGTAATAAACTCCTTCATTAAGATCTTCAGCCTCCCAGGCATCATCATTAGAATAGTTGTCGTCACTAAATACCTCTTTCCCCCATCTATCGAATATTCTTAACTGGACAGAAGAGAAGTACTCAATGCCCTCGATGTAAAAGCCTTCATTCTTGTTATCGTTATTTGGCGAAATGATATTTGGAATAATCACATTGCAGACTACAGGTGTCACAAATACCTCATCACTTGCCGTCCCGCAGGGCCCGCTAACGGTCACCATGTATGGGATCGGGCCTCCAAGGAAATCCTGTGGAATGTCGTCTGAAAAGACCGAAAAACTTTCACCTGTTTGTGAAAATGCTCCTTCCATGAATGAAGCTGTCCAGATATATATACCTCCAAAAGAACCTGTAGCAGAGGCTTGCAGGGTTTGTGGATCTCCGGCACAGAGAATAAAATCTTCATTTAAAATATCAACCGTTGGGTCTTCAGCTATCGTTATTTCGATGCAGTCCTCGGCAGATTCACATTCATTTGAAACCGTCACACAGAACTGACCGGATTCATCAACCAAAATGCTATTTGACGTTTCGTTGGTGCTCCATAAAATGTCTCCACCAATTTGACCAGAGAGTTCTAATTCGGCTGATGTACCATCGCAGATCAAAGTGTTGTCAGTTTGAATAACTGGGTCAACTCCAGGGAATATCGAAACCTCGGCTACGGCCTCTTCCGAACCACAAAGACTCGTAACGGTCACGGTATAAGTATCTGGCTCGGTTGCCTCCACCTGAGGGTCGGTAGATCCATCTGCAGAACCACCTGTCCAGGAGTAAACGTATCCAGGGTCATTCTCTATTGGGTCGAGAATTACAGAACCCGTTCCTCCGCAAACTAGCGTGTCCGACAACATCGGGTCAGGAGTTGAGGATAACACAACCTCAATACAGGAAGTCTCTTGTCCACATTCGTTTGATAAGGTATAGCAATACGTGTCGCTTTCTGTAACTGTGAGGGGACCTTCAGGATCTCCAGTATCCCATTGGCCGGTAGCATCGTCTGCCGGGTCATTTTCTACAGGTTCGATTACGAATTCATCTTCATCACAAACCAGCACTTCTTCATCTAGTTGAACTCCCGGCTCTTCAGAAATTTCCACATCGTAGCAGTACTCAATGCCACAAACAGAATCTGTAAAGCAGAGCTCATATTGGCCGTAGTCCTGGGCATCAAAAATAATGTCGTAGTCGTTGTCTTCTTCATCGTTGTTAGTGATTTCATAATCCGGTCCATTCACACTCCATGAGCCGAATGCTGGATCCGAATCACATCCTGAAAGGCCTTCGAAGATAACGCCAGAAGGAATTGTATTCACAGCTATTCCGGGCTGAGTGAAAACAGGAGACCCTCCACAGTTGGTGAAATTGAAAAGATTACCACTATCGTTAGAACCTGAGTTATAGATGATTTCTACGTATTGGCCATAGGTAATAGGAATTGAATAAGACGTCTGATTCCCTGTCTCCAGCGTGTAATTACCAATGAGTACACCATCGATAAATACATCTACCGAACCGCCTTGCCAGCCGGGCTCCTGAGTATTAATCAAGAACATGGTAATTGAACCGTTAGTCGCATCACTGTATGCTCCAAAGAATTCAATCTCTTGCGGCCCATCGCAGTAAAGTCCAGAAACATCATCCTCGGGAATGAAGGCATCTGTTGAAGAAACATTAAAAATTCGTTGACCAATGCATCCCTCGGCTGTTTCCACATTCAAAGCATATGTTCCTGAAGAAAGGTAAACTGTTTGACCTGTAGAGTCATCAGAATACACTGCACCCGGAAAATCCTGATAAACGGACCAGCTGTAAGACTCGTATTCATTTACAGAAGTAACAAGTGTAGAATCATTCGAGCAGATCGGTTGATTCGCCACCTGAACTGGTGGCAAGAAAAAGTCACCTTCTTCCACGTCAATCGAGGCCGTTGCATCACAACCTCCTAGAATTCCCTGAACGGTATAGGTCCCAGTCTGGTCAACTTCACAGCTATCTCCTTCGCAATCGGTGTTCCAATTATATTCGTCAAATCCTTCTGGAACATACAGTATGGTGGACCCTCCTCCGCAAAACGAGGTGTCACCGCTAATCTCAAAAAGAGGAATCTCCTGTTCTGTAACGATAATCGTAATGGTCACTGAAGTGGATGCCGCCGGAGAGCCGCTGTCAGTAGCTGTAATCGTCACTGTGTATGTCCCGACATTAGAGAGGGAACCGGTAAATGAAGCATTGAACTCACCAATGTCCCCGTCAATAATTTCGATGTCGCTGAATCCATCAGCGCCACCATCGTCAAAGGTTATGGTTACATCCTGATTGTTCTCAGGAGCCAGAAACTGAGTACTGAACTCAACTGTCTCACCCTGGCAAACTAATAACGTGTCACAATTTCCAATTCCTGTAGCTACAGGAGGAACGTTGTTGGAAAAATCCGCACAAGCAGAAAATGCAAAAGACTGATCATCAAGATAGTCCACACCGTCATCTGTTCCGAAAGGTCCATCATAATTGTCATTGTTTTGGTTAAACCGTCCAAACTGAATGTAGGAAGTTCCACCTGCACCTTCGTTAGCTCCAACAGTTGCCGGACTTCCACCAAAACCACCTGTACCACTACTCGCAGTACCTGTAGTCCATTGCATATCCTGATAGCAGAAAGAAACATTTCTGTCCAGGCCTACAAAGTCATTTTCACCATTGGTCAAAATTACCTGAAAAGTGTTTGTTTGATTTGGTGCATTACTACCAAAGTATCCCGCATCCATCCAGTTGATGTAAATCGCGTCACTTGTAACTTTATAGCGGATATTTCCACCCTCACTTAGATTAACGTCTGCCCAGAAAGGAGCTACCATAGGCGTGGTAACAGGAAAGCCCGCAGGTGTATATGTCCCAAAAGCATTTCCGAATGTCACATTCCCATTAGCATTGATATATAAACTGCTGTAAGTATTTCCATAAAGACAAAAATCGAAAGGAAGGGGAATAAGAGATGAAGACGCATCATCACTCAAATTCAGGGTGGCGTAAGTATTGTCAGGTTCTACCCAACAATCGCAAGCTGCATCACGCCCAGCAGTAGCCTGAAGGTCCGCATCATAAACATCGGGGTGTAGCTCTTCATCTGAAAGGCTTTCTTCCATCACATAGACGGCACCTTCTTCCAGTTCACCCGCTGCTTTTAGCTCACCGTATTCCTGTGCGCTAATAACGATCGTTTCATTTTGAGCATTGGCGACTTGCAGAATTCCTGAAGTCAGCATTAAAAGCAATAGTATTCGCTTCATCATTATGTAAGGTTTAGTATATAGTATAGGCTGTCCCTTTCTGGGACCAACAAATATATGGTTTTATCTATCTCGTAAGTGTGATCACTTTCTGTTGCGCACGGAGTGACTTTCCATTAGTCCCAATCGCCTTGACAGAGACCACATATTTTCCCTCGGGAGCCGGAGCTCCATTGGGCATTTCCCCGTTCCAACTGATTTGATCGGAATGGGACTGGAATATCTGCTCTCCATCCAAAGTGAAAACTCTTAACGTATAACTTTCAATATTTTTCGACTCGTCCTGGTCGATTGTAAAACTGTCGTTGATATCATCCCCATTTGGGGTAAACACGTTCGGCAAAACCAATTCAGGTCTTCCAAAAACCTCAATTTTTTGTGAGCTTGAAACTGTCGACTCTTCTCTGAGGACCTTAAGCTGAACTAAATACTCCCCTTGTTTGGTGAACACATGATCAACCTGTGGCACTGTCGTAACAACTGTCTTTCCATCACCAAAGGTCCATTTATATTCATCTGCATTGGCTGCATCTGCTCGCAGTGAAATACGCAATGGTGAGTCGTTTGAGGATGTAATTCTAAATTGTGCAGATAGCTCTGCGGTTGGCTCACTTGTAATTTCACTTTCTTCATTGGAGACTGAAGATTGCTCTGTTGCTCCGCCCTCACTACTTTTATTGGCAGAAGCTGAGCCAGTCGCGCTATCAGTCTTTTCGCTGGAAGCCGAATTTGTTGCCTCATTTTGATTAGATGACTTTTGACTCCTTGTTTCAGCCTCAACAGTTGGTTTTGAGTCAGGGGCTGAGTTCGTGCTAGTAGGCTTAGAAGAACCGGTCGCTTCTTCTCGTTCGCTTGCCACACCATTACTTTTCTCAAGTTTCTCAGATTGAGCTGACTCTTCGTTTTCCGTGTTCTTCTCTTGCGATGGAGTTTGGTCCATTGCACTTGAGTTATCTTTTGAGTCCTGCTTCACCACTTGCTCGGTGACAGGTTCTGGCTGAATTTCCTCTGGCTGATCGCCAATAGCAGCTACAGCAATGATGGCCGCAGCGCTCACTGCAACTATTCCACTAGCTACCCAGCCGACATTGGCCGAAACCCAGCTACCTAAAGAAGAGCCTCCCGCAGCGCCACTTCCAGCTCCTGCGTTCATGCCAGACTCTATTCCAGACCAGGCAGAAGGCTTCACAGGCGCTTCGAAACTTTCGAATGCATCCTGAAAAATGTCCTTTATTTTATCGTCTCCTTTACTCAATGTTTTGTTCTTTTTTCGGTGCTTCAATCTGTTTTCTCAAATGAGCTTTAGCTTTCAAAAACTGCGTTTTGGATGTGCTTTCGCTAACTCCTAACTCTTCAGCTATTTCCTTGTGACTAAAGCCTTCTATTGCAAAAAGGTTAAAGACCGTTTTGTATCCTGGAGGCATTGTTTTTATTAGCTCCAGCAATTCTTCGGCAGCCATCTCGTCCAGCACAGAATGTTCCTCGTTGCTGAGGTAAACCATTTCTGTAACATCTTCTGAAAACTGCCATTTCTTATTTTTTCTAATGTGGATGAGTGCTGTATTAATCATGATCATCCGAATCCATCCGCCCAAAGGGCCTGTTGCCTTAAATTGATTTATCTTTTCAAATACTTTGATAAATCCTTCTTGCAAAATGTCTTCCGCATCTTCATAATTGTTTGCATATCGCACACAAACACCCATCATTTTTTGAGCAAACAGATCGTACAGCTCGCGCTGTGCTGCTGGATTTTTCTTCAAACATCCTTTTACTATCTGCTCTTCCGTCATTTTGATGTGTTTGATTGATACAGGTTCAGAACAAATAGTTGCCTACCTGACACAAATAATTCGGTCGTATTTATGAGTGTTAAAAATTTACGCAAATTAATTCCCTTTTTGCAGATGCATCAATTCGCTAGACAGTTGTTTCATTAACACCTGCCTTTCGATTACTTTTGCATACCGCTTGAAGAAAATTGCACTTTCAATTTCCCTCAAAAATGGAATGATCGCACGAAGTACTTTTTGACTTGTACTCACAATGAAAGCGGCCCGAAAAATACCAATAGAATACAGATGAAGAATATCCGCAACTTTTGCATAATTGCTCACATTGACCACGGGAAAAGCACTCTTGCCGACCGTCTTTTGCAAAACACCGGCTCGGTGGATCAAAGACAAATGCAAGAACAATTGCTTGACGACATGGATTTGGAGCGAGAGCGCGGAATTACCATAAAAAGCCACGCCATCCAAATGATCTACAAGCATGGTGGTCAGGAATACGTTTTCAACCTGATTGACACTCCAGGGCACGTTGACTTTTCTTACGAAGTTTCGCGTTCTATTGCAGCTTGCGAAGGAGCTCTGCTCATTGTGGATGCTACCCAGGGAATTCAGGCACAAACCATTTCAAACCTCTACCTCGCCCTCGAACACGACCTGGAAATTATTCCTGTGCTCAATAAAATGGACCTTGACAGTGCGAACCCAGATGAAGTAACGGACCAGATTGTGGACCTCATCGGTTGCAACCCCGAGGATGTGATCCGTGCAAGTGGAAAAACCGGTGAAGGTGTCGACAGCATCCTGGAGGCGATCATTGATCGTATACCCTGCCCAAAAGGCGACCCCGAAGCTCCACTTCAAGCCATGGTTTTTGACTCCGTTTTCAACTCTTTCAGAGGTATTATCGCCTATTTCAGAATTATGAATGGGACGATCCGAAAAGGAGATCAGGTGAAGTTTTTGAATGCTGATAAAAAATATCATGCTGACGAAATTGGTAACCTTGGACTGACCATGGTTCCGAAAAAAGAACTTAAAGCCGGTGATGTTGGCTACATTATTTCGGGAATAAAAGTGGCCAAAGAAGTGAAGGTAGGTGATACCATCACCCTGGTAGATCGACCGTGTGGGCAGGCCGTGAAAGGATTTGAAGACGTAAAACCAATGGTCTTCGCAGGAATCTACCCAGTAGACACTGAGGAGTACGAAGATCTGAGAGCATCTCTCGAGAAGCTCCAACTCAATGATGCTTCCCTGGTTTTTGAACCGGAAGCTTCTGCTGCACTCGGGTTTGGATTCCGTTGTGGTTTTTTGGGAATGCTTCACATGGAGATTGTACAAGAGCGCCTGGAGAGGGAGTTTGACATGACGGTGATCACAACCGTTCCTAACGTGTCTTACACCGCATACCTAAACGATGGTGAAGTGAAGCAAATTCACAACCCGAGCGACATGCCTGACCCATCAAACCTCGACTATGTAGAAGAGCCATATATCGGAGCTTCCGTGATCACTAAGTCTGATTACGTAGGATCTGTTATGAATCTCTGCATCGAAAAACGGGGAATGCTCAAAAACCAGGTTTATCTCACTTCCAATCGTGTAGAGCTCAACTTCGACATGCCAATGGGTGAGATCGTTTTCGATTTTTACGATAAGTTGAAAACCGTTTCGAAAGGTTACGCATCTTTCGACTATCATCCGATAGGCTATAAGAAATCGGATTTGGTGAAAATGGACGTCCTGCTCAATGGCGATCAGGTGGATGCACTTTCTGCACTCATTCACCGCGACCACGCTTTCGATCTGGGTAAAAAGATTTGTCTCAAGCTCAAAGAACTCATTCCGCGTCAACAATTTGAAATCGCGCTTCAGGCTGCCATTGGTGCAAAAATTATCGCCAGAGAAACTGTGAAAGCAGTTCGTAAAGATGTGACAGCTAAGTGCTACGGTGGTGATATCACACGTAAACGGAAGCTACTCGAAAAGCAAAAAGCCGGTAAGAAAAGAATGCGTCAGGTAGGGAATGTTGAAGTGCCGCAAGAAGCCTTTCTCGCTGTACTCAAGCTGGATTAGCGAATTCTGCCACAAGTTTTTGACACTCCGTGTATTTTTCTCTACAACATTGCATTTGGTGAATAATTCGCTCAGAATTGTAAATTCGGGGTTAAAGGTGCTTTTTGTAAGCCAGTTCAACAGCACGTTTACCTTCAGAAAACCAGTTTGCTCAAGAAAACCTCTTTGACATTCCCTCAGTTTGCGAGCCTTGACGAGCGCTACTTTATTCGCTTCGGTAATTTTTGTTTTCCAAAAGCGTTGAAGGCCCTGATAGATTCACGATAGTTGACAACAAAAATTTGCGACAAGTCAGAGCTGATTTTCTGAGTTACCTTTTTAATTTGGCACATTATTTCGTTGACTTTTGGATACAGTAATAAAAAATAAACTCCCCGATTCTTGACGGGAACTTTAAGAGAAAATCATTCAAATCAACAATTGAACGAAGCATGAAAAATAACAAGGCCTACATCATAGTAATCATTCTACTGCTGCTCGCGGTCGGGTATCTCGGCTATGAGGTTTCGCAACGTGGTAACACCATAGATACTCAAGAACAAGAATACTCTGAGTTGGATGCCGAGCGAGATAAACTCGAAGTGGACCTCATGAAAATGAGGATGAGTTATGACACCCTCAACACGGAAAACAATCAGCTTATGGCTGAGATGGATGCTCAAAAACAAGAAATCGATGAGCTCCTCGATAAATTGCGAAATAGAAACTGGAGCATTTCCAAATTGCAAAAAGAGGCTTCCACTCTCCGTGACATCATGAAGGGATATGTAGTTACAATCGACTCGTTGAATACGCTCAATAAAGAGCTGATGGCCGAAAATGAGAACATGAAAACTCAGGTTTCTTCTGTACAAGAGAAAAACAAGGAGCTAGAAAATCGTCAGGAGAACATGGAGAAAATCATTGAAACCGGACAGACCCTGCAAACAGATCAAATCGATGCTTTGGCAATCAGGCTGCGTAACAGCGGAAAACAAACCGACACCAGAAGAGCGAGAAGAGCAGAAATGTTCAGAAC
>Ga0136604_1001093_pt1 | contig 12446 bp, 25 predicted proteins | sample AntRauFillE10628_FD_104928 | JGI IMG/M metagenome (GOLD analysis project Ga0136604, IMG submission 104928) | Saline lake microbial communities from Rauer Islands, Antarctica - Metagenome Filla E10 #628 | ecosystem: Environmental > Aquatic > Non-marine Saline and Alkaline > Saline | place... | reverse complement strand
CATTTAATCAAGACATAGGGTCTTGGGATGTTAGTAGTGTTACTAATATGAGGGAAATGTTCTTTACCACTCCATTTAATCAAGACATAGGTTCGTGGGATGTTAGTAGTGTTACTAATATGAGTGAAATGTTCTATAACACTCCATTTAATCAAGACATAGGTTCGTGGGATGTTAGTAGTGTTACTAATATGTATAGAATGTTCAGAGATTCTTCATTTAATCAAGACATAGGGTCTTGGGATGTTAGTAGTGTTACTAATATGAATTTTATGTTTACTAATGCACCGTTGTCAACTATAAACTACGATTCTTTACTCGTAGGATGGGAATCACTTATGGTTCAAAATAACGTAATATTTGTTGCTAATATAGCCAACTACACACTAGGCAGCGCAGCCGAAACAGCAAGAGCAGCATTAATATCAGACCACAACTGGACAATTACAGACGGAGGCGGAATATAAAATATAAAAAAAAATATATGCAACAATTAACAATTAATGAAACAGAATACACCATCACAATGACAGAGGAAGGGGTAGAAGTAGAATATCCTAACGAAGCCACAGGGCTGAATACTGTAATAGTCTTTGATAAAATCAGCATTAAAAGAGGGCGAATAAGAACGTCTTACGAGAAATTCGACATAACGCCTACGGGGCAGAGAATTAACACTTTAAAAAGCACTAGACAGACTCCTCAAGAGGATTACGACTTATTTAAGATTAGTCCTTTAGCAGATGCAATAAAAAAAGCTATTGTAAATGGGATATTTAGGTTGTATATTGGTAACACTCAGAAGATTTACGATGAGGCAGGCAACGTGATTACCGACCAACCTGTATTACCTCCGAGTAAATAAACCTTAAAGTCAGGATAAATGATAATTTAACAGCGATTAATAATTTGCAAATAGCTGCAAGCGGAAGGCAGCAGAGGCGACCAACACTATCTTAGTATGGATTATAACAGAAACTATTTTTTAAATTTAATGCAGGCTCACAGTCAATATTTCAACGCTTGGCTTGGTGGGTCTGCAGATATTAGTATTTCCGCACGAATAGGGGAAAAAGTTCAAAACAGTCCGAGTAACTTTTGGATTATTTGCGAACTTATTATTGATACAGCTTTCTTTCCGTTAGATGGAAAAGAGCACTGTATTGAAGCATACAAAAAAGACAGCAAAGAAGATTACAAGTTCGCAAAAGGAGGAGTAGCTACTTTGGTAATTTTATCTATTTTGCTTGTTTTAGTTTGTGTACCTTTAGGGGTTTTAAGTTGGATGTATTTAGGAATAAAGAAATGTATAAAGATACTGACATGAACGGCAAGGATAGAAGTGAGTTAAGTTTAATGATGGAGTACCTACAGGTAGTACTTCCTGAAATTAAATCTAGTATTTCTAACGTGCAAAAAAATATAGAAGAGGTAAACAGGGCTATTTATGGCGACCCAACGAACAAAGTATTAGGCTTAATTGATTACAATAAATCTACTCAATCAGATATGCACAGGATAGATAAATCATTTCAGGACAGGATTAAAGAGGTTCAAGATATTATTAACAATGATGTGGATACTATCATGAAAAAAGTAGATAAGCTAGAAACACTCAGAAAACGGGTTGTTTGGACTGTTTCGGGATTCGGTATTGGAACAGGGATAATGGGAGCAACATTAATGGAACTAATAAAAATGTTAAAATAATGGCGTACTCAGGAGAGGAGTGGTAATATAAACAAAGCAGTATGATACCTAAATATGTAATATGGCATGCGATGGGCGAGTATATTGTTAGCGAGGGTAAAACCTACACAGCTAAACAATGGCTAAATCACTTAAACTTGTCTGCGCATGGAGGAATACAGCCTGACGGCAGCTACTTACATTGGAATGACTTTGGTAAAGTGTGTTGGCATGCAGGAGAAAGCGAGTGGAACGGAGACAGTGATTTAAACGAGTGTTCGGTTGGATTTGAAGCTTTAATAAAAGCAACTAATTACGCTGAACTTCTTAATGCTATGAAGCTGCCTAGTACATATACTCAAGGTCATTATGATATGCTCGCTAAGCAGTCTGCGATAGTATGTAAGCGATTTGAATTATATCCCGATGAAAGCATATTAACTCACAAAATGGTAAGCGGAGACCACGTTAGGGGCGAAGGAAAAGGAAAGCACGATATAGGCTCGGGGTTTGATTACATGCGGTGTCTTATGATGACTAAGGCAGAACTTTTAAGATTATAAAATTATGGAGATTAAAGATTTGCACCATGAATGGATACTAGCTTTAACAGGATGGATCCTTTATAACTTATTTTTGATACAACGAGCGCACAAAGAGTTCGATACTGATAATAACGGATATTCGCTTAGGGAAGTAGGTGCGTGGCTTCGTGCTAGATGGATAGGTATTCTGTTTAGTTTTATCTTAATGGTTGTGGTTACGCTGTACAACTTCATGCCGGAGATCTGGAAGTACGCTGTCAAGAAAGCAGGTCACGAAGAATGGAAGTGGATCGAGCCTTTTTATCTTTTTACCGGAGCCTTAGCTTCTGGTATTCAATTTATAGTCAACAAATTATATAAATTATGAGCAAAAACGAGTGGTACAAAATCGGATCAGTTTTAGCAGCAGTATTAATCACAGTGGCTATGGCTATAGTCTTGTCTGGATGCTCGACTACTTGGCATATCAAACAATCTGAAAAACACTATAAAAAAGCTATTTACAAAGGTTATAATCCAAAAGAGGATACGTTCACCATAACTAATAACATGCAGCCTATACGGCTTAAAATAAGCGACACTACGAGGTACAAATACATCGAAGGAATCACTAATATCATTACGAAAGAAAACCCGTTAAATCACTCCCTATTGAGTGAAAGGAATAAGTTTCAAAACAGAACAAACTTACTGAGGAATAAAATCGACTCAATACTTAGTGAGTATGAGCAGGAATTGGATTTCGATACTACGATCAGCTTTGAGGATGGATATAGTTTTTCAATTCAAATACAGGACGGTAAAATATCAGCCGAAAACAAAAGTGTTCGATCCAAAGAAAAAATATACGTCAATCCATTCGATGCTTTTTTAGAGAAGATCCGGTGGTATAAGATATTAGGCGTTGCTATAGTTATATTAGTGATAATTATAGCTTGGAGAGCCTTAAAAAAATTCCTTTTTTAGCACCAATTCAGCACAAACTTATTACAGAACAGACCTTATAAGCCCTTATAAGATATATTAGTAAAAAAACTTCACTTTTTTTTGCACAAACAGGCACAAACACTTGGTGTTATATGCATTTCTATATAGATTTGCATATATCAATTAATTAAAATCAAACTTTTAACAACAAACAAAAACAAATTTTATGGAATTCATTAACTTAAAACAAGCGCAAGATTTACAAAACGCTCTCATTTTCGCTCAAGAAAACAATATGTCACGTAGAGCAAATTACTTCATGCAAAATTATTTCGGTCTGAGTGATTTCAACGCCAGAGGCATCCGAAAAAACACTCCGTATGAGTATGCTGACTATTTGCGTTCAAATCTTATTCAGACAAACTTTAATAAAACAGTTTCTAGTGAAAATTTCGATAACTTACTTGCGGATTTACAAGCATACGTTGAAATGACTGCAGATACTCCAAAACCTTCTAAGCCAAAACCTCAGCCAACACAACAAAACACTACTGAAAATAGTGATCGTGCTTCTATACCCGCTAAAAAACAGCCTGAGTCACCAAAAGGAAAAGTGTCTAGTGATGAAAACGGTGTGAGTGCTGCGTTTAATCTCAATATTAACATTATGGAGTTGCTTAAAAACGTAGTTGATGAAAAAGCTGATGTGCTTACTGCGGAAATTGACAAAAAAATTAAAGAGGTTGCAAAAACGCTACAGCCAAACGTCATTCAGTTGAGTGAAACCAAAATTGGTGAGGTTACCGGTAAAATGCATAAATCTTTTGAAGAGTCTATCAAAATTCTGAGTGCGCTTAAAACGTTATTCATATCCGGACCCACTGGATCTGGTAAAACATTTCTAGCTGAACAGTTGGCAAAAGCCTTGGATCTTGAGTTTGGATTTATGTCAATATCTGCAGGTATCTCAGAGGCACACCTTGCCGGACGTATGTTAGTTGACGGTACATACGTTCCTGCTGAGTTTGTTCGGATCTATGAAAATGGTGGTGTTTTTCTACTCGATGAAGTTGACAGTGCTGATCCAAATACTCTATTGTTTTTAAATTCAGCCATTGCAAATGGTCGATTGTTTGTTCCAAATCGTAAAGACAATCCAGTAGCAAAACGACATGAAAATTTCTACCTTATATGTTCTGGTAACACTTGGGGTAATGGTGGATTTGAGTATGTTGGTCGTGAAAAACTAGACAAGGCATTTCTTGACAGATTTGAGTTAGCAAAAGTGTTAGTTGAATACGATATTGAGTTGGAGCAAAACATTACTGAAAGCAGTATGCTAACTAAAAAACTACAGTTAATACGTAAATACTTAAAAGATACTGAACGCTCGGTTTCTACCAGATCAATTATAAACGCTCACGTATTATCAAAGTCCGGTTTTAGTGATAACGATATACTTGACAAACTCACATTAAGCTACAGTACTGAGGAAACCAACAAAGTTGTAAAAGCATTAGAGGATTGTAAATAATTCTCTATATGCTTGCATATATACTTAACTATATATAAATTACGTCTAAATATACACGCTATGAATAATACATTAATAAAAAACGATCCAGACAGTTTCCATTATTTCCAGTTTGAAAACTCAAACGACTTAATGAAGTATTTCAAAATTGACGGAAGTGCAGATGGTCTTAAATTAAACAAAAAAATGTATTTGCACGAATTACAAAAAAATCACAAAAATCTTTTAAACGGTAGAACTTTAGAGGGTGTACACGATGATTTCACTAATGGCTACTGCAGTAATTCTAAGATAAAAAATCAAATTAAAACTAAAGTATCCAATCTTAAAACGTTTGGCACTAACAGTACCGTCGTAAGACGTAAAAAACGGTCTGAGTTTGACGGTGAGTTTAATATGGATAGAGTGCTTGGCGGTGAACCGGATTTCTTTGACAAAAAAACCAAAGTGACCAAGGACAATAAAATCGACTTCTTTATTGATCTAACTGTAGGTTTTCAATTTGATCCGCAAGAATACACTGATATACTAATTGAGTTTATACCTAAAATTATTGAAAAAGTAAATCAAGGGTATTTAGTAAAGGTTCAAGTAATTTTTTCATCAGAGCAAACTTACTCAGGAACTAAATGTAAAAATGGATTAGCCTCAGTGATTGTAAAAAATTACGATCAATACTTTGATTTTGAAAGATTCGCTAATATTTGTGAGATAGCATTTTTTCGCAAACTAATGTTTTGTGTTTTAATCCAATCTGGTGAAATTATTAGTGCGAAAACCAACAGTGGTTTAGGTTATCCAACTAAAAAAAACGAAACCATAAATAGGCTTAAAAGCCTCAAGCTTAATTCCAATGTGAATTTATTCGATGTTAAAACAAATAGTTTATTTAAAATAGATAAGTAATGAATGAAGTAACAAAACAAGATAGTTTGTCAATTGAGTTGACTCACGAAAAAATTGGTGAAAAAATTAATGTGGATCCTGCTTTAGTAGCAGTAGCCCACCGGACAGTAGCCAAAGATGCGAACGCCACTGAGTTAATGTTTTTTCTGAACGTAGCCAAAAATCAAGGCTTGGATCCGTTCAATAAAGAAATGTGGTGCTACAAAGATTATAAAGGAAATCTGATAATCTTTGCCGGACGAGACGGCATGCTTAGAAAGGCGCAAGAAAACCCACAGTTTGCAGGTATTCGATCAGTTGAAGTCCGAGTTAATGATACGTTTGAAGCGGATATTCCAAACGCTACAATTTATCACAAAATCACAGAAGTTAGCACAAAGAAACGTGGTGACATAGTTGGTGCTTATTGCTTCGTTTACCGGAAAGACGGTGAGCCTACAATTGAAATAGCGGATATTGAAACTTACGACAAATCCAGCCCTAAATTCAGTAGCCCTTGGAAAACTCACAAAGCCGACATGATTAAAAAAGTAGCTGAGCACAAAGCACTAAAAAAAGCATTTGGTTTCAGTTCGGTACAAAATGAAGATGATTTTATTATAGTGAATGGTGTCGCCTATCCTGCCGGATCTGAGCAAGCAAAAAACCAGACGGCTAAAAACAATTACTCGGATCTAAAAATATAACAGTGGACGACACGGATATTATAGACGGTGACCTATTGCTACAGCTTTTCAGTAAAGATTGGATACTAATTAAATCCGACAAAAAAGGTGATATTGAAGGTGATCCAAAAGAGTTGGCACGAAAGTTCAAACTAAAGCCCTTTTGTAAAGCCATTATGAAGTATTGTAGCGAGGGAAAAGTCTTCTACTATTCATCTACTAACAAAATAAATAGAGACGATTTAAAACAACTTAAAATCAGTAATAATGAAAAAAATAACGAAAGCAGGGGTTTATAGAGATTTAGACAAAGAGGATTACTTTGCTAATGCTGAGTGGATCAATAACAGCAGATTGAAACGCTGTAGAAAATCTTTGTCGCTATTCAAATACTTTGAGGACAATCCACCGCCAGAGCGAAAAGAAGTGTTTTTTGATTTCGGTAAGACGTTTGAAACAGCATTACTTTATCCGGATCAACTTCTCGATGAAGTAGCCATTATGGATGAAGATAAATGGATAGCTGCAGCACTAAAACAAAACCCAAAACTCACAAAGCCAAAATCTAGTAAAGTGTTCACAACTATCAAAGATCAATGGGAAGTTGAAAATGAGGGTCGGTCTTTTATTACAACTGAGGATATGAGTAAAATTGAGCAGATGGTTGAAAACTGCAAAAAAAACAAAGTAATTAATTCACTGATCTCAGTGCCGGAGGACGAAATTGAGGTATCAATATTCTACGTGGATGAAACTGGTGTCAAGCTAAAATCCAGAACCGATGTTTTGAATCCGGAAAACCAAGTGATTATAGATGTGAAGTCAACAGAAGACGCAAGTCCGGAAAACTTTGCCCGATCTTGTGCTCAGCACGACTATCCATGGCAAGCCACAACTCAGATTAAAGCAGTTGAATCAGCAGGCTTGTTTGAGGTAAATCGGTACTTTTGGTTAGTGGTCGAAAAGCAACCACCGTTCAACGCTCAGCTGTATGAATTTCAGCAAGCAGATCGTGAGCATTACAGAGCCGAAGTTGATTATCATTTGAGTTTGTTAGCTGAGGCACAAAAGTCTCAGATCTACAAAGGATATGAGATAAATGCAGACAATCCTCACGGCATTTTGTCTTTAGATATACCATTATACTACCGAAAGTAATTAAGATCCATGAGAACGGCTGAAAACGTATTTGAAGTGTACCTTGCTGAGTATATTGAAATCCAGAGCAAATCCGGATTACTCACAGGTCACTTTACGGATATTAAAGAGCGGTTTAATATCACGGATCACAAATTGCACGAAACTTTGTCGGTGTACGTGGAAAAAGGATTAGTGAAAGTTAAATTCAAAAATAGCTGAAATGATTAATCGAGCAGAAACATTGGAAAATAGCGAATATAGTAATACATTTGTATTCCAAGTTAAGTGTATAGATATTGATAGCGTGTCTATGCTCGATAAATCTTGTTTTTGTTCAGAAGCCACTTCGTTAAATCGGGTGGCTTTATTTTTGAATAATGGTTTTTTATCTCTAATATTGAGGCGAACAAAAAATAACAGGTTTAAAGCGAGCAGCAATTTCCCTTCACAATTTAGTCTGAGTGTAAAAAATTGGATTTATTTTCAAGCAACTTTGCTATTTGAAAAACTGCCGAGAGCAGTCCTGCAAGGGAATCATAGAATAGTATATGCCATTAAGAAAGAATGTAAGATTGGTTTGTGTGGGCTTACAGGGCAGGGGATGGAGAAAGGTGCGAAAATTCAAGGCAATGACTAATAAATAAAAAAAGCCTGACCCATGCGAAGGTCAAGCTTTTAGACAAAATTAATGCGAATAAACATTAGAACAAATATAAGGAAGTAAACAATCCAGTCAAAGTTTCTTCAACTATTCCTCTCTAATGAATCAAATTAATTAAAATCTAAAAGCTATACCTTGCAGGGAAAGGGAAAATTATATTTTTTTAGTTGTATATATATAGATTTATATATAGATTTAAGTATTGAAACAAAAATAAGATTATGAAATACATAAGAAATTTAGTGGACAAATGTGGACAAATGTGGACGCTATGAAAAAAAAGAAAGTACATATAACAGCAAGGATTAAGCAATCGAGCAAAGAGTTCGTAGAAAAATACGCTGAGAAAAACGAAATAAGCGAATCGGAATGTATTGATTTCCTATTGTTGGAAGGAATTAAAACTTTAGTGAAGCCAAAGGATGTTGCCGACACTGGTACCGGAAAGAATTTAGCAAAACCAAAAGCTACCAAGCCAAGGTTTGTACCACCGGAATACAAAGAAGTTTTTGAGTATATGTTTTTCAAGACTCAAAATCAAGATTATGCTGAAAACCAAGCCGAAGTATTTATTAATCATTACACAAATGTAGGTTGGAAGATAGGAAAGAGTAATAATGTAATGAAGGATTGGAAAGGAGCAGTAAGTAATTGGGTAAAAAGAAATTTCAATAATGGACAACAAACCAACAAAAGCCAAAAGTCAGCAAGTAGCAATCAAAACAGAGCACGAAAATTCTCAACGCTTGCTTCGATGTTTGACGACCAATAAACCGCACGATAGATTTGTGCCGAAAAAAGTAGAAGATGCCGTAAAGGGTGCCAGTGTTAGCTTGTTACTGAAAAATGATCCAAAAGCGTTTAAGTTAGCACTTTCGTTGCTGATCGAAAAAACGTTAATGGACTTTGGACAGGAATTTAATGAGCACCAGTTATATAGTGCAGTTGAAAAAATCTGTATTAAGTATTGGTTTCTAAAGATAGACGAACTGGCGTTCGTGCTGAACAAAGCAACACTTGGAGAGTATGGGCAGGTTTACGGAAAAGTTACTGTAGTTACAATAATGTCATGGTTGCATAAATATGATGTAGAAGAGCGGATCACGTACATCCGGACAAAAAATTCTACCTACAAAGAAACAGCAGACAGCAACAGATCAAGTGAGCAGTTAGATAAAAATGATACTGCAGACTTCAAAAAAATTAGAGAACAATTCATTAAAAATAAACTTCAAAAAAATGGCTAAACCACATAGAAAAGACAGATTGTATCGTGAAACGTTAAACGTTCCTCACGATCTCCAAAAAAAGAATAAGCTGATTGGTATAACTAATGCAGATATTGAAAAACTGGAAGAGCAGGCAAGCATCCATGGCTACAAATATTTGAAGCCGTACATAGAAGATATTATTCACGAAAAAGCCCAAAAAGATGTTTGATAATATAGAGGCTATATTAGCCATTTTTTCGACAATAACTATAATCATATATCTACCGATCAGTTTACTCGCTATGAGCATCATTAAAAAGAAATATGAGGGCAAATTGAAAGCACACAAACTAGCGGTGGCAGATATGAGGGAAAGAATACTCGATCACCAAGAAACAGACAAAAAAAACCTTAAAGTGATGAAAGATCAAGAAAAAACTATTGAGCAGATTAAAAAAGAGCTCATTAAATTGAACCAAAACAGAAGTAAAAAATGAAGCCACACCCTAAACCGAAAAAGCAGGAAAAAGAGCAAATGACTTCATGGGAGTTCCGTAAGAAATACGGCACAAAACTTCAAAAGAAAAACAGCAAGCCTAAAAAGGGAAAAGGATCTGAGTATTCAATTCTAGTAAAACAGGCAGACGATTGGTTCAGCCGAGCGGTGAGGCTTTCAGCTTCCGACAAAAACGGTTTTGGTAGGTGCATTAGTTGTGGAAAAACCAAAGAAGTCAAGTACATGGACTGCGGTCACTTCTTTAGCCGAAAACACAAATCGACACGATGGGAGCATGATAATTGCGCTTTACAATGCAAAAAATGTAATAGCAATATGGGTAATCCTGAAATAAATCAAGCATTTAAAAACGCTTTGTTAGGCTTAGGTATTAATCTCGAAAAGCTTGAAATCAAAAAGAACAATACTTACAAACCGTCACAGTTTGAGTTGGAAGTATTGATTAAAAAATTTCAAAAAATAGTAGGTCTGCTATTGAAACAAAAAGACCATCAAAAATGGTGGTAACGGACGAGTGTATGATTTCGGGCGATTTAAAACACAAAAATTAATAAATAAACAGAAGATTATGGATAAGCAAAATTTTAATAAAGAAGCAGGTAATAAGCCTGAATTATACACATTGTTAGGCACTTGCTGGGTTTCAATCGAAGAAGACCAACCGAAGCCACAAGAAAGAGTGTATTTAGTTTGTGAAAATCCTAAATATGGAGGTGGTGTAATTAGATTCCAAACAATAGCTGAATACATACCATATATGGCAGTAAAAGAAGAAGAATATATGGCTGACGAATACCAAGGCGAAGGTGATTACAACGAAAAAGAAGATGAATATTACACACCTAAAGGATTTTACGAATGGCAAAGCGAGCCTGAAATGCACTGGAAAATATCTGCTAAAGTTACACACTGGATGCCTTTAATAGCACTTCCGTAAGCTTGTGCCTAACGTCCGAAGCTATCAAACGGAGCTTTGGTCGAGCGTTGGATGTGCGGCACTGTTTTGACAAGTGGTGTTACCCACCGTTTTAATTAGATAAATATAATATTATGACAATAGAAGAAGGAAATAAAGTAAAGCACATAGTTGATTCAATCAAACTTTTTATAGATACAAAAGATAGATTGATTAAGCTACATAAAGAAAAGAAGCACGAAGAAGTAACTCGTATAGCTCTTGAAATGGCAGACGAACTTAAAAGAAAGTACGAATCTGACCTACATAAATACCCATCTCCAAATGGTGGGTAACGATGGGTATATGGTTAGTTGGCTTTTCGCCAATTAATTATATACGGTGTTAGTTACTGTTATTTTTAGAGCGTTGGCAGATTATTTTTGCATAAAAATAAAATATTTACAAAATAAATACTAAAATAGTTGTGTACATCATATACTTGATGTATATTTGTATAGCAATAAGAAACAAATCTTAAAATATATAAATTATGACAACTATATCAAACACAACAGGAAGTAAAAAAGTAAATATCTCAACAGATGGAACGGGAATGGTTAGAGCGTTTTATGTTCAAGTTTATAACGGACAAGAACAAGTTTTAGATAGTAAGTCTTATAAATCTTTTAAAATGGCTGAAAAATGGGCAAACAAAAAATTAAATTAAGCGAAAGCGGATGGATTTACTGCTTCAAAAGAGGTAGTAAATTCGTTTTTTTAGATAGAAAAGATAAACTAATCAAGAGTTTTAATACTTACAATGAGGCTGTTGCGTTCGCAAATAGCAACATTGACTTAATTAATCAAAACCCAATCAAGAACTAATGAGAAAAAACATAGACATAAAAGAAAAAGACGTACAGCCTTTAAAAATATTGGCGGTTAAAGCAAATAAAGACTTAAAGAATTACATACAGGACGTATTGAGTGATCACGTGTTGAAGGCAAAAAAATAATTGTTACTAACGGATACGGGTATGAAATCAGTTTTTTACGGATAAATAAACTAAAATTTAAACAAATGAATATTAAAAACACAATTACTGAACACTACAGAAAATTCTTTGATTTACACGCTAAAGGAATAGCATTAAATGAAGATGACCACCTAAACATTGATTGGGCAGAAGACCTAGTAAAAAACTGTTTTATACCCGATGTTGTGGGGCAAAGCGAACAGTTAAAACCTAATCCGCAAATTTGTTATAAAAGCAATAAACCTTGTAAATACAATTGCTCTGGTTTATGTAAAGAAAGTTGTTAGGTTTTAATTGCCTACAACGAGAAAGATAAGGTGCGTTTAACTATAGATTAATTAATAATAAAATACTTTGAATAATGGAAAATAATAACCAAAAAGAAATTGAAAAATGCACTACTTTATCTAGTGTTATGGCTCTTTTGGACGTACAAAATGTAAACGACCTAGCGTATAAGTATTTAGATAGTGAACAAACAGATGGTGTGACATCTAAAAGTGAAAAAGCACACTTTGTGCAAGGGTTTATGCAAGCGTGCGGAATGGTTAAGAAGTTCTTGAAAACCAATTAGCCATAACGTTAAGTATAAAGTGAGAAGCCACACCTAAATTTGGCTATTTATTACAAAACTTTATGGGCTTTTCACTTTATACAGTGTTACCCACTTTTAAAATTACGGATTATGGAAGGAAAATATTTAATAACTACTGATG
>Ga0136604_1001088_pt1 | contig 12470 bp, 7 predicted proteins | sample AntRauFillE10628_FD_104928 | JGI IMG/M metagenome (GOLD analysis project Ga0136604, IMG submission 104928) | Saline lake microbial communities from Rauer Islands, Antarctica - Metagenome Filla E10 #628 | ecosystem: Environmental > Aquatic > Non-marine Saline and Alkaline > Saline | place... | reverse complement strand
TGAATATAGCGCGGTTTAGTTTAAAATATCCCGATATATATTGGGAGCTCAGTAGGCTAAGTTTTGGTTTTTTCGAGAACAAGAGAAACGCATCGCTTGAATTCATGAAGCCGCTTTTTTTTCTATAAGTTTTGAAAAGTCAGAGTTAAGGTAGTCAATATAGCTTTCCCACGTTTCTCCACTTTCTGTTAAACGTACTCCGAAGGTTGAAGAGTTTTTGTCAATCCAGCAAACGGTTCCGGAAAGATTAACTTCCTCGTTTTCTGAAATAAAAACCTTTAAGTCAACTTGCTCATTCATTCTCACTTTTCCATAAACACGCACACCCTCTCTTGAAGCATCAATGATTCGAATATTGCAGAGCTCTTTCTTATTAAGAATTTCCCCATGTGCCTGTATAATATAGCGCTGGCCTTGACGGTGGAAAGTGTTTTTGGGAGTGGTATCCATTTGGGGAAGCACTAATTTATATTGTTTTTGTGGATAGAGTGAGTGAAGAGTTAAAACTTCGAGTGGAGTAAGATTTTTATAAATATCACTTTTTTCTGAGAAAAAATAGGAGAGCATCTCCGGTGTCATAACAGGGTCTTGTGCTTTTGCATAGGTTCTGTCTGGAAATTGAAAGCAGTTCATTTTATGTTCGACCATGTATGTATACAGATTTTTTTTCTTCTCAATCTCTCCATAGAGCTCTAAGAGAATACTTTCTTCTTTTTTGATATTTAGTTTCAAACCAACTCCAGGGGCACCGTTAGCGAATTCGTACTTTGAAACCTCTTTGTTGGCCAAGTCTTGAAAGCCTAAAATCCCTTTATAGAAATCTCTCCATATAGGGTTAACCACGATAACGGCATAGTCCAGATTCATGTAACGCAAGGCGTATTCATAGAAGAATTTGCAAAGAGGCAGAAACAAGGAACCACGGTTACCGAGAAAGCCCTTATCAATAGCTAGGGAAGAAACTTCTGCAATGACATCTCCATTTTTTTCGAGTTTTGAAAGGTCAAATTCCTGTTCTAGAGGTAGACCAAATTGTGACTTTCTAATTATCGACATGGTTCCAACCACCTGACCTTCTAGCTTTGCAATCAGTGTAGAGGTTGTTGGAAGTGAAAAATATTTTGTTATCCTCATACCTGACTCGCAGGGTACAGAGTAGCCTTGCTCGACATATGTGTCGTGAAGTATCCTATAAGCTGCTTTGAGCTCTTCTAAATTGTCAGCAACTTTAAATTCAAGGCTCTCTGGCCTTGAATAGTCTAGTCTAAGTGATTGTCTAATAATACGATATCGAATCGGCGCAGGAAGGTAGCTAACAGTTTTTCTTAGCGCCTTACGGAGGTTCCTGCTTAATTGCTTTTTGGGCATGGAATAGCCTCACTTCGTTTCAGGGTGATAATTCAAGCTCATTTAAAGCTAAACCTTTCGCCTGCTTGTCGGAGTTATTGGCCAAAACCTTAAAATTTTCTATAGTTAAAAGAGCAAAATTAGCTAAGGATTAGACTCCTGCTCTGATTGACTAGATGGGCAGTATCTCCCTGATGATAGGACTTCGTTTGGGTCTAGTGCTTTTTTTATAAGTCGCACAGTATCCCAGTAGGTCGAAGGAGATGCGTAGAGTTGATTCATGCGGTGGATGGGGTAGCGGTATGGGATAAAATCTTTGCGTCGTCCTTTTTCAAAAAGCTGATCAAAGCAATTGTGTGCCATTTGAGTTGATTGTGAGCTTTCTTTGTCAAATAGGATGGGGATAGTACTATCAAAAACACGATGATCCAGAGTTGTAAGCGTGATGAGCGGCTCAATTGAATTTTCAAGACATGTTTTATGAATAAAAGCTACATAGTCGCTCACTTTGTGGCCTAGCATCGGAACTAGAGGCGAGTACCATATAAGTCCACAGCCATCTTCTGCAGGGTTTGGGCCTTGAGGATTAGATGTCATTTTTCCAGACTTAAGATAGGCCAAAGGTAGTGCAACTTCAGAAGGGATTCCCTCTGTGATCAGTCTTCCTTGCTCGACTCTGAGAAGGGTTTCATATAACTTATGTCCTATGCCAAAAATTTTAAGAAGAGAAAGAATCTTTTTTGCCCAACGTATTTTATTCGATGTTAAAGCTATAAATCTTTTCGTGTGAGGTTTTATTTCCTGCTTAACAATTTTTTTTGCTGCTCGTACAAGGTCTTTGGGGCCATATAGAGTTCCTAGCCCTCCCCAGTCGTTGAGAATATATTCTTTTTTAAGAGAATTGATCTCTTCTTGAGAAAGCGGGCCTTCGTTTGAATTCATTTTACCATCACTTACAATCATCGATAGGAGACGACGATCATTCATGAGGTTGATACCACCACAAGTGGTCCCCAGTTGCTCTTTAACTTTTGAAATTTTTGCAACGATACTTTCGAGTTGATCGTCGGTAAATTGAAATAGGAATGTTGTGATTTGTTCCGGACGAGGTTTTATTGCAAGCGTTGCACCGACAATAATTCCCAGGTTCGATTGAGTAAATATTCCGTCTAGGTATGGCCCAGTTCCCCATTTATAGATGCTATTAAGTAAAGGGGAGCCCATCTCGGAAAGAGGAGATGAAACTTCTTCACCAGTGGGTAACAAAACGGTCAATGAAAGAACACTTGTGAACCGATCTTCAATTGGGGTGAGACCATAACCTCTTTCTGCTAAATTTCCTACCAAAGTGGAGTGAGGTCCCGCTCCATTGGTGGGGACCATGTAATCTAGATTTTTATTTTTAAGATAGTTTTGGAGGTCTCGTTGAGTTACTCCCGGTTCAATTGTTACGGTATGAAGGCTTGAGTCAAAATCCAGGACTCGGTTCATACGTGTGAGGTCTAAAACGACATGTTGAGGCTCAGAAGGACTTTTACTTCCGTATCCCCAGTTTTTACCGCCGCTATAAACAGAGAGTTTTATTTTATGTTTTTGTGCCAAACTTAAACACTCAGAAATTTGTTGTCTTGTTTCAATATAGATTAGGGCCTGCAAATTTTTAGAGAAATTTATTGTAGTAGGAAACTCAAAATCAGAGGTTTTTGCCTCGTAAATTAGGTTTGGGTAAGATTGAGTGATTTCATCTAGAAAAGACCGTAGGTTTTGGTCCACTTTTTACTCTCTTTTTTTAATTGTTAACTTTTTATATCATCAGATAAGTAAGGAGTTTATCCTAACATAGATAGTTTTTTTAAAAACATGTGGAATAAACTATATGGAAGAATAATTTTAAGTAAACGAGGAGAGTGGTTGTGAGCTCAAAATTTAATTGTTGGTCATTTCGAATATTAGCTTGCTTTATTATAAGCTTAGTAATGAGTAGTCAGGCAACATCAGAGAGTAATGTAGAGAATAAGCATGGAGTAACTCTTGCCAAAAAAGTTTATAATCGTCCTGATGGTCGCGATAGCCGTTCCAAGGTTTTGTTAAAACTTGTAAGAGATGGTAGTCAAACTCGTGAACGAACATTTACCTTAAATCGTCTAGACCCTTCACCTAAAAAAGTAGTTACTTTAATCCGTTTTTTAAGCCCCGCAGATGTCAAAAGTACCGGCCTTTTAACTATTGATAAACCGAATGCTGAAACGGATCAATGGATTTATCTTCCCGCAGTTAAACGCTCACGTAAGATTTCTTCCTCTCGTCAGGGAGGGCGTTTTGTGGGCACCGATTTCTTTTTTGAAGACCTAAGAGATCGCAAGGTTGAAGAGGATTATCATTTCTTAAAAGGGGTAGATAAAATTAATGAAAAAAAAACATATGTTTTAGTTAGTACTCCAAAGGATTCTTCTTCATCTGTTTATGGTAAAAAAGCGTTATGGATTCATCCAGAGAGCCTGTTACCTTTAAAGTCTATCCTCTATGATAAATCTGGAAAACCTTGGAAGTCTACAGAAGTACATCGCATGGAAAAGGTACAGGGGATTTGGACAATTATGGATACTTCAATGAAAGATCTCAAAGAGGGGGGGTACACTCGCTTTATCATTGATTCGATTAAGTATAATTTAGGTCTTAAGGAATCTGACTTTACAAAACAAGCTCTGGAAAATCCTTGATAATTTCATTTCGAGCATTAATCTATTTTCTAGTGTTTTGTTTTTTTTTCTTAGGTGGACAGCGAATTTCACAGGCCCAAAATATAGAACAAAGAACGTTACGCCTTATAAATAAGAATGAAGTAAAACTACTAAAAAAGTTCTTAGAGAAAAAAGATGCCACTTTTGATATAAAGACTAAAAAACAGATACGCCCTGTCTATCATTTAATAGTTGGACCATTTACCACACATAAACAGAGGTTGCGGCTTCTTAGCTATCTTGAAAAAAAAAGAGGACAGCAAAAACTGATAAATAATAAAAATTATGTTTATATCGGTACTTATAGAACCAAAAAAAGAGCTACTCGGATTGCAAAAAGGTTAAATCTTGTCAGGTATGGAGAAGCCCGCCTTTATAGAGTACGAAAAGAAGTCACTGTTTATGTGGTTAAGATAAGTCAAGAAAGTGCTTACAATGACGCTTCAAATGAAGTCATGACACTTTCAGCTCCTCCAGGAGAGCAATCAAGTAGTAGTGAAGTTTTAGGGGCTGTTGGTAAAACAGACTCTCTTTGGTCCACTTCATTTGAGGGCCACTCTAGGCTTATGGGTGTATCTTACTTAAAGCAAAAAGAAAGTCCTACACAACTTAAGTTGATACTTTCACCAGAATGGAAAGCACAGAAAAAAGAAGCTTGGCAGGCATCAATTGGGGTTTATACAGATGCTATTTTAAATCTAAAGGACCAGAATACCGACTTCAAGAGCTCTCTACATAAGACAAACTTATCTTACGACTTTGATAACATGACTGTAACCCTCGGAGCACAAGTCTTATCCTGGGGGCGTGTCTATGAAAACTCTGCTTTTGATCTACTTTCACGTCAAAACTTACGTCATGGAAACGAATTAGGCTACGATGAACGACTAATGTCCCAATGGGCCCTTAGAGCAAAAGGCTATTGGTCATCTCTGACAGTTGACCTCATACTAAGTCCTTATTTCCAGACGCATGAGTATTCGCCTAACGGCGATTTATGGTCCCCTGTCTCTAGGGAACGAGGGCGAATAGTGGGTTTTCCCAAACAAGGTTTACTGAATCAGCTCGTTAAATCTGGTTCCTTCAAGGAAGACAAGATTGATCGCATTGCAACTGGTTTACGCCTTACACATAGAGTTGGTAGTGGGGGAGAACTTGGATTAACTGTTGTGAGAGCTCCATCGCAAAACCCATATTATACAATTAACCCCGAAGTCGTTAAGCGCATTTTAAGTGGTGAGTCTATTTCAAATGCTATTGTGAACTCCAAGGAAGCTACTTTTGCTGTTAAGTACCCTACACAATTATTTTTGGGCCTGGATGGAGTTTCTGAGCTTTTCGGGAATATTTATCGTGCGGAAATTGGATGGCAGAGCAACAGGCCTGCAACCGAAAAAGAAGGTTTTATTTATAGTCCTCAGTCGGCCCTCTTGTGGAATTTCAGTACAGAGCGATATCTAAATCAAGGTGTAAATACGTTAAATGTGATGCTGTCGGGGAGTAAATTTTTAGCCGATAAAGAATTGCTAGACTTTGAAAGTACTTATTTTTTAGGGGCCCGTTATCAGTGGCCATTTGATCGAGACAGATGGTTATTTGAAATAGAATCTCAGATAGGTCTCCACGCGCAACATGTAAATGTGAAACCACGATTTAGCTATCAAGGAATTGAGCGCCAGAGCTTTGATTTTGCCTTGAATGTTTTTTCTGGAGAAGAGCAGACGTCAGCGAACTATTACGAGGATAATCTTTCAGTTCAGTTATCATGGCGTTATGATCTTTAAATTTTAATCTTTATATAAAAGAACAAGAAGTGAAGGTAGAAAAAACAAATCAAATATGAGAGCAGCGATAACACCTGTTAAGGCCAAAACCCCAAATTGAAGAATCGGAACAAATTCCGAAAAAACTAGAATGAAAAATTGAAGACCAATAATGAGTGTTGTAGCGACGATGGCCCTGCCGGTTTCACGAATAGACTTTGCTAAGGCCCAGACGGTTTTTGCGCCATTTTCTTTTCGTTTTTTTATACTGTGAAACATGTGAATGGTGTCATCTACAGCAATTCCAATCACCACACTGGCAACGAGTGCAGTTCCTATATTTAAGAGAATGCCTGTCAAACCCATAAGTCCAAAAACGATAATAGGAGGGGCCAAATTAGGAATCATACAAATTGATGCATCTCTAAAGGATCGAGTTAAAAATAGCATGAAGATAAACATCATTAATAATGCTATCCATAGGCTTCGGACTTGTCCCTTTACTAGGAGCTCTTCCTGATCAGAGAGAATTTTAAGGTACCCATTGAGTGACCACTCTACGCCTTCCCAATCGATTGTATTCATTTTTTTATTAAGTCGATCTAGAAATTCTTGTCCTTCATTGGCACCGTAAGAGCGGGTATTAAAAGTGACCTGTGTGACATTAAAATCTCTGTTTACGACATCATAAATATCAGTACCGCTATATATAAAGAGATACTGTTCAATTAAGGCACGTGAGTCAGGGATTTTCTCAAAATCAGGGTTTCCTGAATGAAAAGCTTTATGCATCTCTTCAACAAAATCGGAAACAGAGGTGGTCGTATCAACTGTTTCTTGTCGATCTAGCCAATGCTGAACATCTTTCACCTTTTTTAAAAATGATGGATCTTTAAAACGGTCCAGCTCTTCAGCACTAAATGCAACAACTCCAGTCGAGCTTCCAAAAAAATCTTTTTCTAAGGCTCTTGTAGACTGAATGACGGGGTGATCTTTTTTAAAGAAATCGAGAAAGCTCGTCTCTACTTTAATGTTGAATATTTGCAATATAAAAAAGAGGCTTATAAGGCTAACTACACTAATCACTTTCACAGGGTGTCTTAAAGAAATGCGAGTTATTATTACGAGGAGTTTGTCAAAATTCTTCTGTAGTCCTTCAGTTTTACTCGAACGGTTCTTTGCCCAATAAAGCAATGTTCCAGGCAAAATAGTCATGGCAACAATATAAGAGACCATAACACCTGCTGCTGCAATCCACCCAAACTCTGCTACTGCTGGAACAGGACTAAAGCTCAAAGATAGAACTCCTCCGGCGGTCGTCATAACGATATAAAGTGCAGGCTTTGAAAAATCGCTAAAGCCTCGAGAAACCTGCTCTAGAGGTGTGAGACCTTTTTTACCAGCGAGGTTAATAGCGCTGAAGAGATGTAGTAAGAGGGCGGTTGTTAAGGAAGATAAAAGTGGGCCAATGATTCCTGAAACTGAGGTGTAAGGCATTTCTAAAATGGCCATTAAAGCAAAGGAAATACTGAGCGTTATGGATGTACAAAGACTGAAGAGGGCAATTAAGAGATAGCTACGAAAGAGAAAATAGATTAGAGCAAAACCAATAAGGATAATTAAAGGTGTGAAGATCATGTTATCATTCAAAGCTGTTCGGAACTGCGCAGTGTCTAGTGGCAAAAGACCAGCTAATCCTATCAAGGACTGACTTAGATCGTTCTCGTTAACAGCCTTGAGAATAATCTCTTCAAGTTTTATTAGCTGTTCAGTATTGTCATTATATTTTGGGAAGATTGTGACTGTTGTTTTTGTTAAGTCGCTAGATATGATCTTCTCTTCGGCGAACTTGTCGTTGCGGATTCGATTTCCCCAATAAGCTTTAGGCCTTGAGCCGAATTCGTTAACATTAATTAATGGGTCAATCGCAAAACCTTGTTCATCGCTTTCGATATGATCTACTGTTGTAATACTGTACAGCTTGGACACAAGGTCTGAGTTCTTTAGTTCTGTACTTAGAAGGTCGATTTTATCTAAAAAATCTTGTGAGAGGATTCTTTCGTTTTCAAATAAAAGGACTGTCACCGTTTCTTTTTGAAAATGCTTGTAAAGAACATCTTCTTGAAAGCGCACAACTTCGCTTGAACTCGGCAAATAGACTTTTGCTGCGTTATTGGGTTCTAGTTTATTTGCTGTGATTACCGAGCAAACAACTAGAAGAATAAGAGCTAGCGTTAACGCAAGCTTTGGCCGATGAAGGAATACTTTCCAGATATTTGTCATATTTTGATTTCACCGTTTTTCTTAGCGGTTGGCAATGTTGGTATTTTAAACCCATTAAAGTGTAAGTGCCAGTTCTTCTTCTATTTATTTCGGACTTCCACATGTTGGATTTTATCCTTGTAAACAACTATGTACTCTATGCCAGGAACAACAACCTTCTCACCGGAAGCTTTTGTTCCTTTTAGAGTGAAATCGAGCAGAACAATGTTGGGGTGAACTTCGGCGAGAGAGTGTATATCCCAATGGAGATCTTCAAAGCTTGCGTGAAACTTACTTTGCATTTCAATAATCTGATCTGCTCCAAGATAAAGACCTGTATTTTGCGAGCTGTAAGTACTCGATTTTGAAAACATCTTGTAAATAGAGTCCATGTCACTGGCATTTGAGAGTTCAAAATATTTTTTGCTCATTAATATTGCTTGGCTTTGCATTTCATCGCCCTTCGACATCTTTATTTAACATCTCAACTCTACAAGAACTTTTTAATAATGGTATGATAAACCTTCTAATTTATTGTTGTCTAGTTAGGTCGTGAAAATGAAAAAAACTGTTGGAAGAAGAAACCGAAGTCAGTACTCAGGTTCAAATAGTTATCCTTATTTTAACGTGGCCCTTGGTGTTATTGTATTAGTTTTCATTCTGTACAAATCTCTACCATCATATATTTTCATAACGAGGCCTCAACCCAGTTTAGTCGCTGCTACTTATCCCGATACCTCACGGCTACCCATTCAGACTGATATTACTGCTGATGAAGTTGATGAACATAGGATTAGAGATATCTTTATTGGAGGGAGCCTTATAAAAATTAAGCCAGTGGCCACTTATGAAATCAATGCAAGAGTAGTCAGCAAAAGAAACTATACAGAGGACTGGGATGGAGAGTTGATGCCTGTAGATCTGGCCCTTGCATGGGGCGATTTGGCCAAAGAAGAGTACCACCAATTTATGAACTACCACCACTCTGATAGGTATTTTAGTTGGAGATCATCTAGGGAAAACAAGCTTAACAAGAACTATATTATCTCTCATTCTGCGAACGTTCATTTTATTTCACCAAATAAAAATATTGAAAATGCGCTTATCTCTGTTGGAACTGATGATCGAGTTCGGATTAAGGGTTATTTAGTTAACGTTGAAGGACCTAGTGGACAGGTCAGACGCACTAGTTTAATTCGCGACGATATTGGCAGCGGGGCCTGCGAAAATGTGTATATAACAAAATTACAAATAGGTAATGAGGTTTTCGAATAGACCAGTTTAAAGCTTGAATGTCATAAGTTCATGGTAAATTAGTCTCTTTTTTGAAGAAGCGTATCCGCATGACAGATGTTTAACCCTCCTTATTCTTTCAGAAAGTTTGATTATAGTCTTTTAACTCTAGTCATGTCTAAGCTGCCAATATTTTATGTCACTTCTATCAATCTAAAGGCTATTTCGATACGTGTTTTCAACAGATTACCAGCTCTATTAAATATCGATTAAACTTATTAATAAGCCTTATTTTCCGATAAGTAACAAGTTATTACTCTTGAAGGTTTCGCAAGGAGTTTGCCCGCTTGGCCAGTTCGAAAAAGTTGTGTCTTTTACTCCTCTTTTTTCTAAGCTCTTGCTTTAGTGAGAATAAGCTTAATATTTCTTTTTTTGGAGAGCCTAAGACTAACGGTGCCGTTACAGAGGATGATAGCTTTAGCCTCGGTGACTTCAACGGTCTCGACTCTGTTGTTCAAGAGGACGCCACTTCAGCAACTCTAAGCTGGAGTCATAACTCTCAATGTGACAGCTATGAAGTCAGAGAGGTTGCGCCAAGCTCTCGTGTTCTACAAACCGTTCCTGCTCCTACTGAAAGTTTTCTTGCAAGCTCTCTGAGTGCTGATGGGAGCTATGAGTTTAGTCTTAAATGTATTAATTCAGATGGTAGTGAAGACGACAACACTATCACTAGAAGTTTGATGCTCTCAAGTAATGCTCGTGCTGTTTACCGTTCGCTCGGGTTTAATGAAACCTCGGCCCTGGAGAGTGGAGGCTCAAATTCTTTGGACATCGTTTCGGGCACAGCTACTTTTGGCAGCGGCCTGGCCCTGAATGTCGGGGTAGGTGATGTGATCCAATACGATGAAAATAATGATGGGGTCGTTTCCAGTATTGCTTTTATTAGCGAGCGGGTAAGCTCAACTCAGTACAACGTGCAGGCCATTGACGGGACAGCACCAGTCGATACGATTTTCTCCGACCAAGACTGGTCTATCTACCGTGCTTATACAGGCCTTTCGGACTTCTCTGTTGGCACTGAGAACTCTTCTATTGAATTCTCTCTTCGAGATTTTGACTCACATACGGGAGATTGGAACCTCGTAACTAGTGAGGTGCAACTCAATTTAGCGCTTTATGCTGATGCGGCCCTTCCTGGCAGTGATCAATTAAACTTGAGCGGTAGCTGGATTACTTCACAACTGAATTCCATTAGGATTTTTAGCCCTCATAAACTAAGTGAAGTGGGAGAGAGTCAACGTCACCTTGGAATCTATCGAACAGATCGTTTTCACGTTGATGCGACTCTAACTGGTTCTGCTAGTATACTAAATGTTGGAGGCGTTCATGTAGAGATTGAAGGATTACAGTTCAATGTAGATTTCAACAGCGGCTCAAGTAATTCAGCAATTGTGATTGCTGATGGGGTTCGCGACAGCTATATCACGATTCGGGACTCAATCTTTAGAAGTGATGGGAGCGGGGCTTCGGACTTGGATGATCATTTTATCGATGTTCGAGAAGACACTTCTCATACAACTCACTACACCACAAAGATCCATAATAATATTTTTTATGGGCTTGGGACGGGTAGTGCTATTACCTCAAGAGCTCAATCCCAAGGAGTGAGTCAGGCAAAAGTTTTTAGTAATACATTTTATAACACACGAGGTGCGATCAACTCTATCGATGACTCTGTTTTGGCGCTTAATAATTTAGCGCAAAGTTGTCTGAGTACTTGTCTGAGTGGAAGCTTTAATGTGAGCTCAGATTATAATGCCACAAGCGATACGAGCGCCAGCGGTGCGAGCTCTTTGGTGAGTGTGAGTGCTAGTTTTAGAGATGCATTAAATAGCGACTATCGCCTCTCACAAGAAGAAGCCCTTCTTCGTGATGTGGGAATCGATTTAAGCACTCATGCGCAGCTCTCTTTTAGCAATGATGTTATGGGGCATAAAAGAAAATTTGATTGGGATATTGGCGCTTATGAAATCCCTACCATTATTTATCGCAGTATTGGACCGTCCGGTACACTTGCAGCGGGAGGGGCAAATGCCTTAAGTATTACAGAGACGACGGCCACGTTCGCGGATGCCGATGTCGCTGACAATGTGGGAGTAGGTGATGCGATTCAGTATGACTCTGGAAGTGGGAGCATTGATGCCATTGCATTTATTACGCGAAGGAACGGGCCACGCTCTTACGAATTACAAGCAGCGGATGGAGCTTTACCCATAGGGGCAAGTATCACGCAAAATTGGGATATTTTCAGGGCCTATAGGAGTTCTTTTAGTGCAGAAAGTCTCAATGAAAATGGTGATATTCATAATTCAGTGGAAGACTTCGAGATAATCCTAGATGGAACAAGTAGAGATATTGTTTTAGAGAATGAAGCCTTCTACTACTCTTACTATGATTCAGGAGGAGGAACACGGGCCGTCTGGGATAAACACCAGACTTCGGATGTTAATATTATAAAATTTTATAGTCCATACCTCTCGACGGAAGTTGGAGTGTCTCAAAGGCATTCCGGTAAGTGGGACGATTCAAAAGCTCGAATCAGAACTTCAATGAGTCGGAATTTTTATGAGAGCCTCGATTTTTCTTCAGGAATCTCAAGACATGTCCATATTGAAGGCCTTCAATTCTATTATACAGCTGATGGTTCCAATCATTTTTCTGTCATGCAGCTCTCAAGTGATGTGGAGGCAACTTATGTCATTAAAAATAATATCTTCAGAGGTGAAGTCATAAATGGAGCAGGGGGGGCAGCAATTTATACAGTAGGGTCCGCAAACCCTTTATCTGAAATTTACTTCATTAATAACCTTGTCTATGGCTTTTCTGATAGTACAGGGACTTTTGGTTTTGAAGCCGCCACTGTCAGTTATCTGTACAACAATACGTTTTATAACAATGACATTCATATAGACATTAAAGGGAATTACGGAGTTTTTAAAAACAATATTTTTCAAAAAGCTGTTGAACAGAGTTTTGATAGTCTTGTGGTGGGGGCAGGATCAACAAAAAACATTATGGATGGAGCTCAAGAGTTGGGGGGAAGTTCTCAAGATGTCGGTGTAGA
>Ga0136604_1001086_pt1 | contig 12478 bp, 10 predicted proteins | sample AntRauFillE10628_FD_104928 | JGI IMG/M metagenome (GOLD analysis project Ga0136604, IMG submission 104928) | Saline lake microbial communities from Rauer Islands, Antarctica - Metagenome Filla E10 #628 | ecosystem: Environmental > Aquatic > Non-marine Saline and Alkaline > Saline | place... | reverse complement strand
TAACTAAAAGCTACCTGTATTCTATTTTGTCATTTTTAATACTGGGCCCTATTATTCCTTTTCTGCCGATTACTTTTTTCTCGAATTCTTTGAATTTATGGCAATTTGATTTTTTAGATCATGCTCAAAATGAGACCTTGTTTACAGTGGTTTATTTCTCGGCTCAGGTTATTAATATTTTACTGCAGATCTATGTCCTAATTTTTGGATACTTCAGGTCACCCGCGGATAGTAAGAGCTTTTGGAAGAGTATGCTTTTCGGCTGGGTTGGATTTGCTATAATCATCTCTTTATTTTCACTAGCTTTTACCCTTGCGTTTTATTTTGCTGATGTCAGTTATTCAGGCTAGGCGAAAATCAAAGACTAAAAAAGTGAAGTCAATAACTAAACAGATTATAAGAGTATATGAAAAGACAAAATAGCCTATCGCAAAATTACTGCTGTTGTTTGGTAACCATGTTATTTATATCAATCCTAGGTATTAGCTGTAACAATGATTTAGATTCTAAGTCGAGTCAAATAAGCCCTTCAATATCTATAGATTCTCTACCGATTCCTTTTGTTCATCAAATTGAAGGAATTGGGGATAAGGTATACTTCTCTACATCAGACCAATATCAATTAGGAATCCTTGATTATTCTCAAAAAGAAGTTCGAGTACTACTGGACTCGGCTATTACGAAAGGTGAGAAAATAAAGTCCTTTGACATTTCTAAAGACTATTTGGTAGCCAGATTAGACTCAAGATTCTTAAGAGTTTCACTAGAGTCCAATAAAATTGAAACTTTCGATTACAACATGTACTTTACAATTAAAGAGCGAGAATTTACTTTTGGAAGTATGGGCAAATTTGAACGCCTACACATTATCGACTCCTCGAATGTGGTATTATCAATTTACTCAATGGAATATTCCTATTGGCAGTCTGATTTCTTCAAACAGCCTGTTCTGTGCAGGTATAATCTGGTTACTGGAGAGCAGTCACCTTATGATTTAAAATATCCAGACGAATATTCACATAATAATTTTGGCTCACTGGTTTCTGTCCTTACTGCCCATGACAAGGAGCATCAAAAGATATTTTGTGCTTTTCAAGCGAGTGACGATCTAGCTATTCTAGATTATGCAACGAACAAAGTCAATTGGATCGACTCTCCAACAATGGATGAATCTGAATTCGTCTCATTACCTTTTGATACCACTCACAAAGACGATATGAATTTTGTTTTCGATCATCTAACATGGTCAGGGTATTATAATAACTTATTATATAGCGAATCAACAAATCAGTTGTTTCGAATTTTGGATGAGTCACTACCCAAAAGAGATAAGGCGGGTGAATACACCTCTATTAACAATAAGAAAAGAACGGTTCAGATATTTTCTCCTACATTAGAATTTGTTGGTGTAGAAACACTTAATAGTAACTTCTTACCCAAACGAGCTTTTACTTTGGAGGGCGATTTGTTTCTCTTTTCACCTCAAAGGGTAAAACAAAGGAACTCATTAATATATAGCAGGTTAAAGTTTAACTAAATCTATTTCATATGTGGAAAAGAGTTGTGATATTAACATTTACAGCCTTTCTTTTTTTGAGTATCATTCACAGCTGTTCAAGTTCAAATCCTAACGGTGAAAATGTGTCAAACTATTTTGAAATTGACGCATCGACATACTACAAAGAGAGAGTGGAAAATTTAATCCTTACTAAAACTTTCCAGCGGTTCATCAATGAAAGGCCCGCGAAGCACCATGGGAATTCTTGTTACGATCTGGTAGTAACTTCGACCGATAGGTGCAACTCTTGTAGCCGATCCTCTATTGAAGAACTACGAGCTGCCCAGGGGATGGATACGCCAACCTATGCAATCGTAATTTCCAGAGACTCATCACTAATGGGTGATTTTTTAGCTCCTCTACAGATAGATAGATCTAAAGCTGTATTTATAGAGAATTCAGAAGCTGTTAAATTAGGATATAATGGACTTTCAACTATGAAGTTTAGAATATGTGATGGTAAGTATGAATCTCATGAAATTTTCTAAATTTTCTCGAAATACGCTGAAGGATTTCTGAGTTTCATTACCATGTTAAAGCACAAAAAACCTCCCTCAATCTTCCGATCAAGGGAGGTTTTCAATCTTATTATTTTTTTCAAAACAAGCGTAACGCAGATAGCAGGCTTTTCAAAAAGTCATTTTAGCCAAACATCTCCTTCACCTTCTGAAAGAAAGTCTTGTCTTTTCTTGTAGGCTGGGGAACGAAGTTTTCCGAATCTCTGAGTCCTTCCAAAATCGCTTTTTCTTCTTCGTTGAGATCTTGTGGAGTCCAGATATTGATATTTACAAGTAGGTCTCCGTTGCCGTAGCTTTGAACGCTAGGCAAGCCTTTTCCCCGCAATCTCACAATCTTTCCGCTTTGAGTTCCCGGCTCGATCTTGATTTTTGCTTTGCTCTCAACCATCGGCACTTCAACAGTGTTTCCAAGTGCTGCATCGAGGAAGTTAACGTAAAGATCGTAGTGCAAATTCTTGCCATCGCGCTTGAGAACTTCGTGCTCTTTTTCTTCGATCACAACAAGGAGGTCACCGGGCTCACCTCCAAATGGTCCTTCGTTACCTTTTCCACGGATGTTGAGCTGCATGCCACCTTCAACTCCGGCAGGAATATCGATAGCCATGGTTTCTTCCTTGCGCTTCAAGCCATTTTCATCAGCGTCTTTCGGTTTGCTCTTCACAGACTTTCCTGTTCCGTGACATGTTGGGCATGTGGAAGTCGTTTGCATTTGGCCGAGAATGGTGTTGGTGACTCTCGAAACCTGACCCATTCCCTTGCAGGTGGAGCAGGTGTCGTATTCCACACCTTCGGCTTGCACGAGCTTGTAGACTTTTATTTTCTTGGTAACGCCTTTGGCAATCTCATCGAGGGTGAGCTTCACCTTGATGCGCAGGTTAGTTCCGCGTGTTCTGCGACTGCGGCCTCCACCGCCTCCAAAACCACTGAAACCACCGCCTCCTCCGCCAAAGGCTCCACCGAAGATGTCGCCAAACTGGCTGAAGATATCGTCCATGTTCATGCTCTGGCCTCCGCCAAAGCCACTGGCACCACCCATTCCCTGATGGCCAAATCGGTCGTATCGCTGACGCTTCTCGGAGTTGCTCAGCACATCGTAGGCTTCTGCAGCTTCCTTAAATTTTTTCTCGGCATCGGCATCATCCGCATTCTTATCCGGGTGATATTTTAGAGCCAGTTTGCGATAGGCCTTTTTGATTTCACCGTCCGATGCGCTCTTGGAAATTCCTAATACTTCGTAATAGTCTCTTTTCGCCATGTCTGCTGTTGTCGCTACTTTATAATTTTATTTTCCTACCACCACTTTGGCGTACCTCAAAACACGATCGTTGAGGAAATATCCTTTTTCAACTACGTCTACCACTTTGCCCTTCATGTCTTCCGAAGGAGCTTCGATATTGGTTATTGCTTCGTGGTGATCGGTGTCGAACGGTTCGCCCTGGCTGTTCATAGGTTTCAATCCTTTCGACTCAAGTGATCGAAAGAGCTTGTTGTGGATAAGGTGATAACCTTCTTTCAGCGAAGCCACATCTTCTGTTTCTTCGTTGGCTTTTATTGCACGCTCAAAATCATCAACAATTGGCAGCAACTCCTTAATTACATCGCCACTTGCATTTTTGATCAGGTCGAGACGCTCTTTGTTGTTGCGCTTTCTGTAGTTATCAAATTCGGCATGCAGACGCATGTACTTATCTTGCCAGGCTGCAACTTCCAGCTTCAGCTCGTCCTCTTTGCTCATCTGGTTTTCTTCCTGATCAGCTTCAGACTCTTCGTTTTCATTCTCCTCCTGAGCTTGCGCGTCTTGCTCTTCTCCCTGATCTTGCTCGCGAGCAGCCTGCTCTTCCTGAGTGAATTTTTCTTCTGTATCGTTCGCCTTTTCGTTTTTCATTATTCTCTTAAATGGATTTCGCATGCGCTTCTTCAAAGTTTTTGCCAGTTGTGAAATTCAGTCAAACTGGCATAAAAAGAAAAATCCTGTGCCGAAGATTCAGCACAGGAGTCTCAAATGTGTGATGTTTTGTCAGAATTACTTAAAAGAGGCCACGTGTTTGTCGATGGCAACATGGAGCTGCATGCCTCTCAAATTTTTGGCGATGATGATTCCGTTTTCATCGATTAGGAAACTCATTGGGATGGAGTTGACACCGTACATGGCAGCAGCTTCATTTTCCCAACCTTTGAGGTCACTTACATGGTAAGGCCAGCTGAGCTTGTCTCTTTGGATAGCTGATTTCCAGCGGTCTTGTTGCTTGTCCAGCGAAACACTGAAAATCTCAAAACCATCAGCTGATTTAAAATCTGCTTTTTGATATTTGTTGTAGGCGGCTACAACGTTGGGGTTTTCCCTTCTGCACGGTCCACACCATGAAGCCCAAAAGTCGATTAGTACGATGTTTCCCTGCAAGTCGGACAATTTGTAAGTTTTTCCGTCAGGGCCTTCCATTTCGATGTCAGGTGCCTTGTCGCCAACTGATGTTCCCAGTTTGGGGTCACCATCAGAGATAATGCTTTCCGAAGTGGAATCTGACAGGGTAAAACTCATTACTACAAATGCCAAAAGGGCTGCGAGAGATGTCTTTGCTATATTCATGTCTTGAAAATTCTTTAATGTGCTAAGGTACAAATTTTAACTGCTCAGGAAATCAATTATTGTACCACACTGGGAGCGTTATTCAACTCTCGTGATGTCCGCTCCAAGAGCTCTTAATCGCTTGTCGATATTTTGATAGCCGCGATCTATCTGCTGGATGTTGTGAATCGTTGAACGTCCTTCTGCACTGAGGGCTGCAATCAAAAGAGATACTCCGGCACGAATGTCGGGCGAAGTCATGGTGACACCTCGGAGTGGCGTCTTTCTTTCGAGTCCAATTACTGAAGCGCGATGAGGGTCGCAGAGAATGATCTGAGCGCCCATGTCAATCAGTTTATCGACAAAGAAGAGTCGGCTTTCAAACATTTTCTGATGGATCAGGACACTTCCCTTGGCCTGAGTTGCTGTTACCAGTGCGATGCTCAATAAATCGGGAGTGAAGCCCGGCCATGGTGCATCGCTGATGTTCATGATCGATCCGTCAATGAAAGTCTCAATTTCATAGACGTCCTGAGCGGGAATGTAAATGTCATCGCCTCTGCGCTCGAGCTTGATACCCATTTTGCGGAACACGGTTGGGATCACTCCGAGGTTGTCCCAGGATACGTCCTTTATTGTGAGCTCTGACTGGGTCATGGCTGCCATGCCAATGAAAGAGCCGATTTCGATCATGTCGGGCAAAATGCGGTGATCAGTTCCGCCAAGAGAATCCACTCCTTCGATGGTCAGCAAGTTGGATCCAACTCCGGAGATTTTTCCGCCCATGCGGTTGATCATTTTGCAGAGCTGCTGGAGGTATGGTTCGCAAGCAGCGTTGTAGATCGTGGTAGTTCCTTCTGCCATGGATGCAGTCATCACGATGTTGGCGGTTCCAGTTACAGAAGCTTCATCTAAAAGCATGTAGGTGCCTTTGAGCTTTTTGCCTTCGGCTTCGTAGAACTTGTTTACGGGATCGTAGGTGAATTTCGCTCCGAGTTTTTCGAATCCGATAAAATGAGTGTCGAGTCTTCTGCGTCCGATCTTGTCGCCTCCGGGCTTTGGGATGTGGCCTTTTCCGAAGCGTGCCAAAAGTGGTCCTACGAGCATTATTGACCCGCGCAGTGAGCTGCCTTTTTCTCTGAAAGTTTCGGAGTGGAGGTAGTCCAGGTCGATGTCGTTCGCCTGGAAAGTGTAGGTGTCTTCACCTTTCTTCTGAACAGAAACGCCCAAGTCTCCCAGAATGTCGATCAACTTGTTGACATCCACAATGTCTGGAATGTTAGAAATTGTGACTTTCTCAGGCGTGAGCAAGACTGCACAAAGAATTTGGAGTACTTCGTTTTTCGCTCCCTGCGGCACAACTTCACCGCTCAATTTATTTCCTCCGTTTATTACAAAAGATCCCATTTTTTCTTGTTTGCTGTGTTTTCTGAATTCCAACTTGGTCGCCAGCTCATCTAATGATGAAGCTAGCTACTGTGGTTGACAAATTAGGTTATTCAGGCAATTAGGACCGTTCCTAATTACCCAATTACTTTGTCTCTCATGTGCCACTAAATCTTCTGACAAGTAGGTGTTACTACATCTCCAAAGCCAGACACACCAATCCACTTTCCACAAGTATCATAAAAAAAGAAATCCCCTGAGGTTTTCAGAGGATAACTTATCGACAAATAAAACTGAATTCTATTTTAAGGAGTGGTTAGTTTCTTCTCTTTCCACCGCCTTTTTTGCCACCGCCTTTTTTCTTTTTCGGTTTATTGGAAGATGGTTGCTGGCTCGGAGGAGCAGCATGTACCAATTCCACTGAAGGATCAATTTTCAGAACACCTTTAGAAAGGCTGTGAAGTTGATCTTTGATGAGCTGGTCTTCCACCGTTTTACGCGTCCAGGTGGTGTAGTGCTTTTTCATGAGATTAGCCAGGATGAGTGCGAGTGTGTCTTGTTTGTCTCCGGGCTCCATGTCTGCTGCTTGTTTAATAAGCGCAGGAATAGTTTTTCCGTAGTGGCCGTATCGAACCTCACCGTCAGGATAAGGAATTGGCTCAGGCTTTTTGTTGAGTTCTTCAACGTCTGGCTTGGGAAAAGGTCCTTCCACATCGAGTTGAAAACGTGAGATGATGTGAAGGTGGTCCCAGAGCTTGTGAGTGAAATCATCAATGTCTCTCAGGTAAGGGAAGAGCTGCCCCATCACGCTGATGATAGCTCTAACTATTTCGTTGCGCTCTTCAGAATCTTTGGTGTTGATGGCGTAGTCAACCATCTTTTGAATATTTCTACCGTACTCGGGAATTACCAGGTCTGGACGTTGGCTATTATACTCGAGATCTAGTGCGCTTCCTTCTTTTTCGTTATCCATAATTTTTTATTGATCTTCTTTTTAAAAGTGTTTCGGACAAAACGTACCGGGGAATTCCGGTGTGCTGAACGAATGCAGAACACAGAATGGTTCTGGCTTGCAAATATACAAATCGCACTCTACTGATCGCCACTTCATAAGCATTGGCTGCTAAATAAAGATGGTCTAGTTGAGTATCTGCAGTTTGGCAAACTTCAACAACAGTTGCTTTTGACCGGTAGCCGGGAAGAAGACAGTCGCCTTTTTATTTGGCGGCTCGCCTTCAATTTTTAGGACCTTCCCTTTTCCAAATCGCTGGTGCTTCACTTGCATACCCACTTGCAGTTCGCTTACATCGCTCGCTGAGAAGTCAGGGTCGTTGCCGGGTGTCGAAGTGATTTTTTTGAGGTTGGTCTTCTTCTTAAATGCCGAACTTGATTTCGAGCTACTCCCACCGCTTCGCATAAAGTTCTTGCGCTCTTGCTCAAAGTTAAACCCACTGTTTGACCTTTTTGTGGCTTTTTGCTCAGGCATCTCCAGAAACTGCTCTTCGATGTCTTCAATAAAACGACTCGGTTCGCACTGAATCAAATCGCCCCACTTAAAACGAGTAAGCGCGTAGGATAGCGTTGCTTGTTTCTCGGCACGCGTGAGCGCGACATAAAAAAGTCTCCGCTCTTCTTCGAGCTCTGATCTGGAATTGAGAGCCATCTGCGAAGGGAAGAGATTTTCTTCCAGTCCTACGATATTTACGTATGGAAACTCGAGACCCTTGGCTCCGTGGATGGTCATCAAAGTGATTTTATCGTCATCCCCGTCATCTTTGTCAGCATCTGTAAGCAGTGCAACATCGATAAGAAAGTCGCTGAGAGTATTCACCTTGTCGGGATCTTGCGGATCTTCTTGCTCACTAAATTCTTTCATACCCGCCAGGAGCTCCTGAAGGTTGTCGTAGCGACTCACACCTTCGGGGCTTTTATCCGCGTGCAGTTCGTGCATAATTCCCGATTCGTAAGCTATGCTCTGCCCCAGGTCGTAGGCACTTTCAGTGTTTAATTGCGTAGCAAAACTCTTAATCTTGATGGCGAAATTATCCAGCTTCGCCTGTGTGCCTTTATTGAAACCTGCCGGATATCTACCGGGCTCATTGATTACTTCCCATAGGCTGACCTCGTGCTCGCTGGCTGTTACGACTAGCTTCTCGAGGGTGGTTTTTCCAATGCCTCTTGCCGGATAATTGATAACGCGCTTCAGGGCCTCTTCATCATTTGGATTAGCCGTGAGGCGGTAGTAGGCGAGGAGGTCTTTTATTTCTTTACGCTGATAAAATGACAGACCACCGTAAATCTTATAAGGCAGATTGAGCTTTCTAAGCGCCTCTTCAAAAGAGCGGGATTGAGCATTGGTTCTATAGAGAATCGCAAAATCTTCATTGTGCGCCTGACTGTTATTCTTGATGTCAAAAATTTGTTGCGCTACAAAGTATCCTTCGTCATTGTCCGTCATTGAGCAATGGACTTTGATCTTGAGTCCATCGGGGTTTTCTGTCCAAACGCTTTTTTGAATTTGATCTTTATTCTTGGAGATAATGCTGTTCGCTGCTTTTACAATCACCTGTGTCGAGCGGTAGTTTTGCTCCAGCTTAAACATTCTAAAGTCAGGGTAGTCTTTTTTGAAATTGAGAATGTTTTGAATATTCGCTCCGCGGAAAGAATAGATACTCTGCGCATCATCACCGACAACGCATACATTTTCATGCACTGCCGCCAGTTTCTTCACGATTAAGTACTGAGCGAAGTTTGTATCCTGATACTCGTCCACCAAAACATAGCGGAATTTGTGCTGATACTTTAATAAGGTATCGGGGTAATCCCGAAGCAGCACATTTGTGTTGAAGAGCAAATCGTCAAAATCCATTGCCCCGGATCTAAAGCACCTCATGACATAAGCCTGGTAAATAACCGAGATGTGAGGTCTCCCACTGATCTTGTCTTCGTTGATCAGCTCAGAATTGTCTGCGTAAGCCTTGTAGGAAATCAGGTTGTTTTTGGCCGATGAAATTCTGCCATACACAACTCCTGGCTTGTAGACCTTCTCATCCAGTTTCATCTCTTTGATGATCGACTTCAACAGGCTCTTTGAGTCTTGAGTGTCGTAGATGGTGAAGTTGCTCGGGTAGTTGAGCTTGTCGGACTCTATTCTGAGGATTCTGGCAAAAATAGAGTGGAATGTGCCCATCCAGATATTTCTGGCTTCGCTATCACCAACGATTCTTCCTATTCGAGCCTTCATTTCCTTCGCGGCCTTATTGGTAAAGGTTAGAGCCAGTATATTAAAAGGGTCTACTTTGAGATTTATGAGGTGGGCAATGCGATAAGTGAGGACCCTGGTCTTGCCAGATCCCGCTCCAGCAATGACCATCATGGGGCCGTCAGTATTCTGTACTGCGTCTCTTTGAGCGCTATTGAGTTCTTCTAAATATTTCACGCGTCAAAATTATTGAAATTATCCCGCTCTGAGCATGGTGAGATTCGACTGTTTTTTGAGTCCTTATATATGAGGACCCTCATCGTGGAAAAGGTCACAATTAGGCTGATATAAAAGTTGTAAATAGTTGCGTTTCAAATTTTCAGCTTTGGAAGTGAATTACTATCTTTGCGCGCCTTTTCCAGGCTGTCAACATGATGCTGTTGGTAACAGCAAATAAATTTATGGTGGCTATTGGATTGTAAAGGAAAACAATTACATTTGCACCCCCAAAATTTTGAGATGAGGGGGTTACACGATATAGAATATTGAATTTTAAGTAGCAACAACGTATGCCGACAATATCGCAACTAGTAAGAAAAGGGAGGACGACAAAGCCTCAAACAAGCAAGTCTGTAGCACTTGAGTCTTGCCCGCAAAAGAGGGGTGTTTGTGTGCGAGTTTACACTACCACACCAAAGAAGCCTAACTCGGCTATGAGGAAAGTAGCAAGGGTTCGTCTCACTAACGGAAAAGAGGTGAATGCCTATATCGGAGGAGAAGGACACAATTTGCAAGAGCACTCTATTGTACTGGTTCGTGGAGGAAGAGTAAAAGATCTTCCGGGTGTACGTTACCATATTGTTCGCGGTGCACTGGATACAGCTGGTGTAGATGGCAGAACACAAAGAAGATCAAAATACGGAACTAAGCGTCCAAAGAAATAATTATAGATCGCTGAAAAGTCATGAGAAGAAAACAAGCAAAAAAAGCGATAGTCCTACCAGACCCAAGATTTAACGAGGTTGTGGTGACGAAGTTTGTAAACAACTTGATGCTTCAAGGTAAAAAGAGTTTGGCTTTCAAAATCTTTTACGAAGCAATTGACAGAGTGAGTGAGAAGACTGGTGAAGAAGGTCTCGAGTTGTGGAGAAAAGGTCTGAGTAATGTCACTCCTGCAGTTGAAGTACGAAGCAGACGAGTTGGTGGAGCTACTTTTCAAATTCCTCAGCCAATCCGCGATGAGCGTAAAACCTCTATGGGAATGAAGTGGTTGATTTCTTTTGCTCGCAAGAGAAACGAAAAAACCATGGCTGAAAAATTGGCTGCTGAAATCATGGCTGCAGCTAAAGAAGAAGGAGCGACTTACAAGAAAAAAGAAGAAGTTCATAGAATGGCAGAAGCTAACAAAGCATTCTCTCATTTTAGATTTTAAGAATTGGATAAGAATCCTTAGAGATGGCAAAAAGAGATTTAAAATATACGCGTAACATTGGGATTTCGGCTCACATCGATGCTGGAAAGACTACGACTACTGAGCGTATTTTGTATTATACCGGAATCAGTCACAAAATTGGTGAGGTGCATGATGGTGCCGCTACCATGGACTGGATGGAGCAAGAGCAAGAGCGTGGTATTACTATCACCTCTGCTGCAACTACAACATTTTGGAACTACAGAGATCAGCAGTACCGAATGAATATCATCGATACTCCTGGACACGTGGATTTCACTGTTGAGGTTGAGCGTTCGCTTCGTGTATTGGATGGTGCTGTTGCACTCTACTGTGCTGTTGGTGGTGTTGAGCCACAATCAGAAACAGTATGGCGTCAAATGGATAAGTACGGTGTGCCTCGTATCGGTTTTGTGAATAAGATGGACCGTCAGGGTGCAGACTTCTTCTCAGTTGTTGCCGATGTTAAGGATCGTCTTAAAGCCAATGCAGTTCCATTGCAGGTTCCAATCGGATCTGAGGATGACTTCCGTGGAGTAGTTGATTTGATCAACAACCGCGCGATTATTTGGAATGAAGATGATTTCGGAATGACTTTCGAAGAAATCGATATTCCTGAAGATTTGAAAGAAACAGCAGAAGAGTGGAGAACAAAACTTGTTGAGTCAGTGGCTGAACAAGATGAAGCTCTTCTTGAAAAATATTTTGAGGATCCAGAATCAATCACTGAGGTCGAATTGGTTGCGGCAATTCGCAAAGCAACTATGAGCCTCGACATCATTCCTATGATGTGTGGATCTGCCTTCAAAAACAAAGGTGTTCAGACTTTGCTGAACGCAGTTATGGAATTCCTTCCTTCTCCACTTGATGTTGAGGCAGTAGAAGGAATCAACCCAGACACTGAAGAGGTAGAGAAAAGAAGACCAAACAATGATGAGCCTTTTGCAGCGCTTGCGTTTAAAATTGCAACTGACCCATTCGTAGGTCGCCTTTGCTTCTTCCGTTCTTACTCAGGTGTTTTGGATGCTGGTTCTTATGTGTACAACACTAGAACAAGCAAGAAAGAGCGTATCTCACGTATCTTCCAAATGCACTCGAACAAGCAGAACTCTATCGACAGAATTGAAGCGGGTGATATCGGTGCAGGTGTTGGATTTAAAGACATTCGTACAGGCGATACTCTTTGTAATGAGAAGTTCCCAATTGTACTCGAGTCAATGACATTCCCGCAGCCGGTTATTGGTGTTGCGGTTGAGCCCAGAACTCAAGCCGACCTTGATAAGCTCGGAGTGGCACTTGGTAAACTTGCTGAAGAGGATCCGACATTTACAGTTAGAACAGATGAAGAATCTGGTCAAACAGTAATTTCTGGAATGGGTGAGCTTCACCTTGAGATCATTGTCGATCGTCTTAAGAGAGAATTTAACGTGGAATGTAACCAGGGAGCTCCACAAGTTTCTTACAAAGAGACTATCCAGGCTTCTACAGCCCACAGAGAAATATACAAGAAACAATCCGGTGGTCGTGGTAAGTTTGCCGATATCGTAATTGAAATCGGACCAAACGATGACGAGGAAAACCCAGGATTGAAATTCGTCAACAGCATTAAAGGTGGTAACATTCCTAAAGAATTTATCCCATCTGTTGAGAAAGGATTTAAAGAAGCAATGAAGAACGGTGTGCTCGCGGGTTACCCTGTTGATTCACTTCAGGTAGAATTGAAAGATGGATCTTTCCACGCAGTGGATTCCGATCAGCTTTCTTTCGAGCTTGCAGCGAAAATGGCATACCGTGCCGC
>Ga0136604_1001085_pt1 | contig 12489 bp, 16 predicted proteins | sample AntRauFillE10628_FD_104928 | JGI IMG/M metagenome (GOLD analysis project Ga0136604, IMG submission 104928) | Saline lake microbial communities from Rauer Islands, Antarctica - Metagenome Filla E10 #628 | ecosystem: Environmental > Aquatic > Non-marine Saline and Alkaline > Saline | place... | reverse complement strand
GGAGTGAATACACAAATGGCCGGTACCACCTTACTGAACGGCCAGGAAATGATGGTGCTGGATGTAACGTATGATCAGGATATCGGTAGTGACAAATGGGTATTTTATGTTGATCCCGGTGAAAAGACGATTCGTAAAATTGAGCATTTTGCCAATGCGGAGTCTGGAGCCAATCCTGAAGAAATATTTGTATCGGACTTTGAAAAAGAGTTTGGTATAAATTTTGGGCATAAACGAACCTACTACCGCAGCAATGGCAAGGTGCTGGAAGAGTATGTTTTCTCCGATGCTAACTTCAGGAAAGATGTACCGGATAATTTCTTTACTATGAATGCCCACGTGAAATAATAGTGTTTTAAGAATTTTTGATTATGAAAATAGCTGTTTGTGGTAAAGGTGGTGTTGGTAAAACAACGATTAGCGGAACCTTAAGTCGGTTGCTTGGAAAAAAAGGAGCGAAAATATTAGCTATTGACGGCGACCCCAATCCTAACCTATCTATTGTACTGGGGATTGACCGCGAAAAGCCGGCTCCTCCGCCCCTACAATCCGATATACTTGAACGCGGCGAAAAACCGGATGGGACCCGCTTTATTAAGCTTGGAGTACCACTGAGTGAAGTAATAAAAAAGTATGGCATTGAAGCACCCGATAATGTGCAGTTGCTTACAGTAGGCCAGCCGGAACATGCCGGGACAGGGTGTATGTGCGGGTCGCACACTACCGTGCGCGAAATAATCCACGCGGCTATGGCTGATACCAATCAAATGACGATACTTGACATGGAAGCTTCCCTTGAGCACATGAAGCGCGGCACCTCAAAATATGTGGATACTATGTTTGCGGTCGTTGAGCCGTACTACCGTTCGCTGGAAGCGGCCGGCCGGTTTAAGAAGTTTGCCGATGAGCTGGGCATAAAAAAAGTAGCCGCTATTGCCAATAAGGTCCGCAATGATGAAGAAGAGCAGGCGATTCGTCAGTACTGCGAAAAGATTGACTTACCGATTGAAATTATCATCCCGTTTGATTCGCAGATCTCGGAGGCGGACCTGGCCGGGAAGGCAATCCTTGATTATAACGGCGAATCAGAAGCGGTAAAAGAGTTGCAGAAGTTGGCTGATAGTATCAGTTTGAATTAATAGTTTACCTGCCTTAATTCTTAATTTTAGAAATACCTTCCTGTTCATTTTGCCTTGTCCCAAGGGCTCCCCGAAGAAGTTAACAAGTCCCCTCTTGAGAGGGGTGGGCTCAGCGTGGGCTTGTGCTGAGGTCGGGGTGTGTTTTTTATGATCCCGATTTTTCTTGAACATTACTTTGCAAATGCTTAATCCACCCGTTCAGCTTGGCAAGCGCTTGGGGGATCGCATCGGTAACCTTCTGGCTCATTCCCATCTCAAAGTCATCGTGCTTTTCCGATTTGCATCCCAAAATATACACCTTATCCGGCAGCACGTTTACCCCTTTGGCCAACATCAATGCCCGGGTGGGATTGGTGTAGTGCATATCGGCCAAAAAAGCACGTTGTTCCTGTTTGGGCAGATCTGCTATATCACCCACCTCCGTCTCCCGCAAAAAGATTTGCCCGGCTTCGCCCTCCCAGTCCACGGCATCTAATATAATCAGCACATCATACCCTTCCAGCAATTTCTGGACCAAGTGAATGCCGCCGATGCCCACTTCTATGGCTATTACGTTATTAGGCTGTTGTTTCTTTTCGAACTCACGAATTAACGCGAGACCGAATGCGTCATCTTGCCGTAATTCATTGCCGACTCCGGCTACTAAAATTTTTGGAGTTTTCTCTTTGATCATTGAAATAAGGGCAGGTGGCAGGCGCTAATTTATGTTAAAACCAATTTTGAAGTCGCCGGTATCATCATCCATTTTTACCGGGTAGGTTGTGAGTTTATAATCGGGATTTGCCTGCAATTCGCCGGTGCGCAGGTCGTAGCGGCATTCATGCCAGGGGCAAACGATTTGATGCCCGTCAATTTTACCGAATTCAAGGGGCAGGATAGAGTCGAGACAACTGTTCTGCACCACAAAAACCTCATCGTCAACCTTGCACATTAAAATCTTTTCTCCCTCAAAATTCTGGCCGTATAGCTGCTTGGATTGCATTTTATGGATATTGCCGCCGGGCATCCAGATGGGCTTTTTATTGTCATCAAGTGAAACGGTTCCGGTGTCAGGATTAAATGCTTCCGGCGCCTGTCCGTTTTCGGTTTCTTTCTCGATCAGATCATGCTCAACAAGATCATACAATCCAAAAAGGGTCTTGATGGTAAAATCGTCATCCATCTTTTCTTTAAGATCGGGATTTTCCTGTTCAATCAAATCCATAAGCCGGGACAGGCCCTCGCGGTGAAGCAAATCCAGCGATTGCAACAGGCTGAATACCAGTTCTTTGGCATTAGAATGGGATAGGTTTTCGGCCTGCTGAACGAGTTCGTCTATATTTTGAGCTAAATCTTTGTATTCATCATCGGAACAGTAAATTGAATCCATAATATCCGTGACAGGCCGTTTTAATGGTGATGGTGATTATGATGGTCGCATGCCTCTTTACCTTCCCACTGGCAAATACATTCGGGGCCGCATTCCCCGTGGCCTTGCTTGCGCATACCTTCGAAGGCTTCGACAAATCGGCCGCCGGCTTCTTTTTTACCGGGATCGGACAAAGCAAAGGTCGGCTTCCCGTCAGGGCTGTCATTCTTTGTAACCAGGTATCCTTCTTTGACGCCCCGCTTCAGGTGGGTGCGCAGGTTTTTGAGATCGGTGTTCAAAAAAGTAAGCAGGCGTTCGGCCGTAACCGATTCGGCCAGCTCTTCACCCTGCAGCCAGTACATCACCTGCAGGATTTCATCTTTCCAAAACAGGGCATCCAGTTCTGTTTTTCCGTTATGTGAATGATTACTTTCCATCATCAGGTATTAATACGTCCATAAATTCATAATTAAACGTAGCTATTTCAGGATCTTTTTCCAAGCTCAGAATTTTGATGGCATCCATAATTTCAGGAATCACAGTTTCTACTTCAGGCGTTAAATGAGGACCACTTTTCTCCGGCCCGGGTTCAACATCCAGAATAAAAACTTCATCCGGCCATATTTTAAAGTATTCTCCTATGATCAGCAGGTTCTCAACCGATGTTACGCCGGTTACGGCATCACCTACACAAGCTTGTATCTGTTTTTCGGAGGGTAATTTGCCCTGCCATCGATAGCAAGTGATATCTCCGATTTCACGCTGCGGTCGTTCCAATGCGCAAACCATAACCACCCGGTCATAGGGCTCGTCCATGGTTTGGAATTTCTGGGTGATGGCAATAGGGCCCCAATTCATTTCATCAACAGTGACCCGGTCCGGCCATTCAAGCGCTTCAATCCGTGGTTGCAAAACCGAACCCACCGAATGGTTGCGCAGGTTTTGATACCCGATGGTACCGATTAAAACGTTACCCTGAAACTTATTCAACACCACATGCACAGGTTGTTACTTCACGGGTTACCACATGATCCGAGCTTTCAGCCATAATATGGGTGGTACAGGGCATACACGGGTCAAAGCTCCGGATAGTGCGAAGGATGTCGATACCCTGGTAGTCCTCATCCGAGCTAAACTGTTCCATGACGGGCGTATTGAGTACGGCCTCTTCGTACGGACCGGGATCGCCCCACGGCGTTCGCGGTGCAGCGTTGAGGGTAGATGGCGTTATAATCTGGTAGTTGCCGATGGCTCCGTCATCAATAACTAGGTGATGGGTGAGGAAGCCGCGGCCCGCGCCCCAGAATCCGACGCCGGTTTGCGTACCTTTCTTCGGAATTTCAAATTCAGTACTAACGCTTGTTTCACCCTGCCGCAGCAGTTCCTGGGCAAGGTGCCAGTTGTCCATAGCTACCATCGCAGAGTAGGGGATGCAGTAGGCCCGGGCCCGGTTACGTTCGAAGGTATTCCAGGTATCGGGGATGTGCCACTCCAGTTCTGCGGCCGGCAGGTTTCGCTCCGGTATATTAATTTTGAGGCTGTGTCCGGTGGGTTCTATGTATCGGCGCGACGGCATTTCATTAGCCAGTGCGGTATTGTAAAGTCGTGAATAAGCCCCGGCCTCCATGGGCATTCGATCCCAGGTCGGGGAGGTATCCCAGCTGTAGCGATCGCGCCAGCTCTGCTTGCCGGGCTTCGGTTTGGTTTCCTTATTCCAGGGATGATTGGGACTGAGCGGACCGCCCATTTTATCCGTATCAAAACGTTGGCCGTTCTCATGCCAGCTTTCGTAATAGGAATGTTCTACAAACTCTTCCAGCCCCAGATTTAAATCCCGGAGGTTAGTGGTAACCAGTTCGCCGTCCACTAAAACGCCGGGCGTTGCCCAGCGAGCCTTTCCCCATTCATTACAATTTTCGTAGGTAGCATCGTAGTGGTCGGGATGATCCCATACGCCGGTATCAACCATGGTAGCAGGTCTTTTTCCGCAGTTTTCGTAATTGGGATCGTGGTCCAGAAAGAAATCGAACACATCATCCCAAATGCCAGCCACTTTTTGCCCGTAATCAAAAAACTGCACCAGCCGGTTATAAATTTCATTCAGTGCGGTGATGTCAATAGTTACCGACAGTCCGCCCGCTACCACTGATTGCGGGTGAGGGTATTTACCGCCAATAATTACATAAGCTTCCCGTGCAACCCGCGTCATTTCCAGCGCTTCCAGGTACAGCTTGCCGGTTAGCGGATTGAGGTCTTTCATAATATCGCCGATGGTGCTGTAACCGTGCACATCCTTGTGCGGTGCGGAAGTTGACTTTGCTTTTTCCAGTATTTCCGGATTGGTTTCACCAACTAACTGCTCGGAATAGTCGGGCCCGGCCAGCAAAAACAGGTGCAGCGGATGATCGTAAAGGTATTCAATGGCCAGCAGAATATTGCGCATCACAATACCGAGGGGCGGCGGTTTGATTCCCAACGCCATTTCCATTGCCAGCGCAGCACAGGTGGAGTGAACACCACCGCAAACGCCACAAGCCCGGCTGCTTATATAGGCCGCATCTTTAGGGTCGCGGCCCTTTAAAATAATTTCGTAGCCTCTGAACAAGGTTGCTATGGAATTGCTGGAAAGAACCTTGCGATCCTTTAAATCAACCACGCTGTGGAATGCAAGGGCACCGGCTACACGGGTAACGGGATCGTAGTCCACATCTTTGATATAGCCGTTTTTGGCAAGAAGCTCTTTAAGTTTATCCTGTTCCTCATCCAATGAAACAGATTTATAGGAATAGGGGTCATTGACGCCCTCTTTTAAAAATGCGTTTCCCTGTTCGTCGAAATCTACCGGAAGATGTTTAAAGCACATATTATTTTATAATTTAAATATTCGGGCTATGGAGACAAGATGGTTATCTACAGACGTTAAGCAGCTATGGAGTTGGGTTAATGCATCATTGATTGTGGTTAAATGTTTTTTCAGCGGGCTGGTATCCTCGGCGATCTTTTCAAGTCCGCCGGCCAGGTTTTGCAGGTGGGTTCCCGCTTTCCAAAGGGCGATAATAATGCCGATGAGGTAAACGACAAGAACCAAAACAATCAATCCGACAATGATGAGTGTAGCTGGATATAAAATAGATGCGTCCATAATATCTTAGTTTAGTTTATCTGCACGGTCGCCCAGTACGTTTTCAATGGTTTCGGCATTTGAGTTGATGTCACCGGCCGTTTCAAGCATTCCGCCGGCTACAGAAATGGTGTCTTCCAGTGCGGGGATGTGTCCGGTATTTTCGGCAATACCGTTTCCGGCCGTTTCCATCTCGGCAAAGTAGCGCTGGATGGAGCGTGCGGCTTTCCAGGTCTTATGTAAAAGGGTAACGATGATGGGAAGTACCAGAACGGTTACAATCAGCAAAATGGCCCAGAGTACAATTACAGCTTGTGACATAATAGATAGAAATTATTTTTGATTGGAAACGGCTTCAATGGTGCCTTCGAGATTACTGTTCACAACTTTTAGGCCTTCGCCGGTATCGGTCAGCGTTTTGTTCAGTTTTGTCGCTTGCTCGGGCAGGTGGCCGGTTTCCGTTTCAATGGCACGGAGTCCAACCCGTAGTTTTGCAAGGTAGCTGCGGCCGTCACCGCCTATGCTGTTCAACAGGTTAATGATTCCCGACAGGTATTTCACCAGTACAAAAACCAGCAGTAAAACAGCTAAAATGGTCGCGAGCATTAATAAAACATACATATCAAAGCCTCTCATTTTTTAAAACACAGGCGGGGCATCCCGGGCAACCGTCTGCATGATTTTTAATTGCATTGGTGCCTTCTGCAATATTTCCGGCAGAGTGCAGTATTTTTGACGCTACGCTGTTGGTGGTAGAAAGAAAAGTGGGAATTTGAATGGTATTGTTAGCCACCAGTTTGCCCTGGGTCCAGATATGGCCGGCGGTCTCATCAATTTCCTGAGCGGTATTTCTAACCAAATGAAGCAATAGTGCAACCACTCCTATAACAACCAATCCCAAAACGAGCGAACCGCCCCAGACAATGAGTACTGCTTCTGTTGATACGTCCATAATTTTATCAATTCGTTAAAAATAATATTTATGCTGCTTCTTCATTTTCATGTAATCCGCGCACTACTTTACCGGCATGCTCCTCTATAGATTCAGCATCTTCCAGGAGCTTTTTCGCTACATCATTCGTAGCTCTCAACTGCCAGATAGCGGTGGTATTTTCTTTGATTTGTACAACCAGCCCAAGGGCTGTTTTGGCAAGACGTAAAATACGCCGGGCGGAAACCCAGACCATAATAAGCAAGGTGGCTGCCGCCACAACTAAAACTCCGGCTATAATCAGTGCATTCTGCCATTCGGCATATAACATCGGATCAGTCATAATTAAGCTTCTTTATTAGTTTTTGACGAAGGTTCGTCATTCGTATCGGCCTGAAGAGGCGGTTTTTTACTTGTCCCCGTTTGGGGATAGACCTTACCATCCTTTTTATTTCGGGAACCGGGTTTATGGCTGCCCATAAATTGAATTTTTTCGTAGAAATAGTGAGCCGCATTTTCCAGTGCGTTTGTTGAATCTACATGCGCCCACCCGGATGGCACGTGATTTTCCTCTTTCCACTTTGGTGTTTTGTTAAGAAATTTTCTTGAAAAATTTCTGAGGTTTCGAACGATAAAGCCCGTGCTTCGGGAGATTGTAGATGAAACCATCGTCCCGGGTGGTTTGGTGTTGAAAGGCGAAAAGGCATCCGGGAAGCCGGGCATGGTACAGCCGATACAGGGAGCGCCCACATTCATACAGCCTCCCACGTGATTTATGGCACCCCGCTTATTAATATTGCACTGTACTACGGGTCCCCAGCAACCGATTTCCACCAGACATTCTTTGTCGCCTTCCTGTTCTGCAAAAACGCCTTCTTCATAGTAGCCGGCGCGCGTACAGCCGCGATGCACCGTTTCTCCATACAGCCAGGCCGGGCGTCCGAGTTCATCAAATTCGGGCAACGGACCAATGCCTTGCAGATAGAGCAGTATTGCCGCTATGGTTTCGGTTACATTATCACCCTGGGGTGCACATCCGGGTAAGTTTATGACGGGCAAACCAAGGCTGCTTCGGTAATCCTCTTCCAGGAAATCCATTACGGCCATTGCACCGGTTGGGTTGCCGGCTGCAGCCGGTACGCCACCCCACGTGGCACAGGTACCAATTGCAATAGTAGCGGCGGCATTGGGGGCCATGTGCTCCAGCCATTCGGCGGTTGAAATAACTTCCTGACCCCCATCTTCGGTTTCACGGCTACCCAGTCCCGCCCAGTAACCGCCGGTTTTCTGTGCGATAGATTCGTCCGCTATCGACCCTTCAAAAATGATCACATAAGGGGCACCTAAATTACCGCTTACGGCCTTTCGAAAATTTTCTATAAAACGTTCGCCGGCCCGAACCGAAAGGACCGGATGATGCAATACTACTTTAGGCACGCCCGGTACGGTGCCCAGCATGAGCGACTCGGCCGAAGGTTGGGTGGCACCAATCGTAGAAATGGAACATCCGTCGCAACTCATCCCGGCCAGCCAAAAGGCATGTACTTCTTCAATGGCTTTCGATTCTACCGTATCGACAATACCCATAAGATGCACCTTAATTTTATTAAGCAGTTATATCAAGTTAATAATTTAGAACTATAAATCAAGTACAAAAATCTTCAATACTTTACGTAAACTACGCCTAATCGTTTATATTTTAATAGTTGGATTGATGTATTATTTTCTAAAATATTATGCAAACATGGCATATTCACATTCAGGGGCAAGTGCAGGGCGTAGGCTTTCGGCCGTTTGTCTATAAACAAGCCCAGCAGTTTAAGTTAAGAGGGTGGGTCAATAATGCTATTGATGGTGTGCATTGTCAATTTAATGCGGAGGAGGAGGTAGCCCTGACGTTCTATAAATCGCTGGTTGATAAGGCGCCTGTACTATCCAATATCACCTCACACGAATTGCGAAAACTCCCCCCCAAAACGTACCATACTTTCCAAATTGTACACAGTAAAGCGGAGGGCAAAGCTAACCTTTTACTTACGCCCGACTTTGCTATATGCAATGACTGTAGGGATGAACTTTTTGCTGAAAGGAACAGGCGCCGCGGGTATCCGTTTATCACCTGCACCAACTGTGGCCCGCGCTACTCCATCATAGATAAATTACCCTACGATCGAGAAACTACCACCATGGGAAAGTATGGTATGTGCGAGCGTTGCAGAAAAGAATACGAAGATCCGCTCGATCGCCGGTATTATTCCCAGACCAATTCATGCGAGACCTGCGGCATTTCTATGACGCTTTATGATGCAGACCAAAATATACTATGCTCAGAGGCGAATGAAATAATCGACCAAATTACTGATTTGTGGAATGATGGAAAAATTGTAGCCATCAAAGGCATCGGCGGCTACCTGCTTACCTGCGATGCTACCAATAAAGATGCGATCAAAATGTTACGCAAGCGTAAGCAGCGGCCCGCCAAACCGTTTGCGCTCATGTACCCTGATGTTGAAGCGCTTGAACGAGATGTGCATATAAGCGAAAAAGAAAAGGCAGCGCTGACCGGATCGGTTTCACCCATTACTATATCAGCGGTAAAAGAAAAACCGCAATCCGGCATCCGCATTCCGCAAATTGCGCCCGGTCTTTCTCGCTTGGGGGTGATGATTCCCTACACCCCGCTATATGCCTTGCTGCTCCAATCTTTCGGCCAGCCCATTATTGCCACCAGCGGCAACATCACCAATTCACCTATTATATATAAGGATAAAAAAGCGCTGGATGAATTATCACACATTGCAGATTTTGTTCTCACCAATGACCGCGAGATTGTAGTGCCCCAGGATGACAGCGTGGTAACCTTTAGTCCCACGCATGGACAAAAAATTATTTACCGACGCTCGCGTGGGATGGCTCCCACATACATTAACGCGGATGCCGGATCGCGGATGCCGGGTGATACCATTTTAGCAACCGGGGCAGCCCTGAAAAGTACCTTTACCTACCTGCACCAAAAGAATATATTTATCAGCCAATATTTGGGTGATTTAGATCATTTTGATACGGAGCAAAATTATCGTCACACAGTCGATCATTTTATTGAACTTTTTGATGAACGCCCGGATATCATCTTGGCCGACAAGCATCCCGACTATTTTTCCACCCGCTTTGCCGAACAGCTTGCAGATGAATTAAACGTGGCGATCAAAAAACACCAACATCACCAGGCGCACTTTGCAGCCGTACTCGGGGAGCATGCGTTGCTCCATTCAAAAGAATCTATTCTTGGGGTGATCTGGGATGGAACCGGCCTGGGCGATGACGGCCAAATATGGGGCGGCGAATTTTTCAGCTATCAGAATTACACCTTTAGCCGTTGCGCACACTTTAATTATTTTGATTTTATAGCCGGCGATAAAATGCCCCGCGAACCGCGTATATCGGCACTGGCGACAAGCCATGGCTTGGAAGGGGCAGAGAAGATATTGAAGGAAAAATTTACCGAATTAGAATGGAAGAATTATCATAGACTGCTTCAGAAGAAAAGCAACCTGCAAACCTCCAGCGTAGGCCGGCTGTTTGATGCGGTAAGTTCGCTGCTGGGGTTGATGGATTGTTCAAGTTACGAAGGCCAAGCGGCCATGTTGCTTGAAGAAAAAAGCCGAAAATACGTTAATCAAAACGGTTTATCTGGTTTGGAAAATTATTCTTCAGGCGCGGAAAAAAAATCAACCCAACTGATGCTGCAGGAAATTGTGTATGATCTGGAAGAGGGGATACCCAAAGAAATGATTGCCGCAAAATTTCATTATTCACTGGTTATGATTATCCGGGAGATGGCAAACGAACAGCATGCCGAAAAAATCGCTTTTAGCGGAGGCGTGTTTCAAAATGCGCTGCTGGTTGATATGATTATTGAAAAGTTAGGGCATAGACATACTTTATATTTTCACAAAAAATTGTCTCCCAATGACGAAAATATTTCGTTTGGTCAGTTGATGTGCTATTTGGCGGAGTTAAGAAATAAATAATGAAACGGTTTTTATTTGTGGCTTAATATGTTATAATAATGGGTGATACGATGTAGGTTGCATAAATAAATGTGTCAAAAAGCCTTATCTTTTAAATAAATATTCAAATTATGTGTTTAGCTATTCCCGGTAAAATAACTTCCATGGAAGAGCCCATTGAGGGGCGGGCCCGGCTTGGAAAGGTGTTGATGGGCGGCATCACCAAAGACGTTAACCTTCAGTTGCTGCCGGAAGCGGGCGTGGGCGATTACGTGTTGATACATGTGGGGGTGGCCATCAGTATTGTTGATGAGAAGGAAGCCGAAGACACCCTGCAATTTTTGGAAAAAATGGGTGATTTGGATGAACTGACACCGGAAGACATACGTGATGAAGCATTGCAGAAACAGAAAAAAGCAGACACCTGACATTTTATATATTTACTGAACGATTTATTTTTATAATTTAGCACAAATCTACCTCAGCCATGAAATACCTTGAAGAATTTCGCGATCCCGATCTTGCCCGCCAATACCTCACCAAATTAGAAGAAACCGTTACCCAGCCATGGACGATGATGGAAGTTTGCGGCGGACAAACCCACAGCTTGGTGAAAAATGGTATCCTGAATTTACTGCCTGAGGAGATTACCATGGTGCACGGCCCGGGCTGTCCCGTATGCGTAACGCCACTCAATTTAATTGATAAAGCAGTATATCTCGCTGAGGAAAAAGATGTGATTATGTGTTCCTTTGGTGACATGGTGCGCGTACCCGGTTCCAAGCGAAGCCTGCTCGAGGCCAAAGCCCGCGGAGCCGATGTTCGTATTCTGTATTCACCGTTGGAGGCGGTAAAGCTGGCACAGCAAAATCCAGATAAAGAAGTGGTATTTTTTGCCGTAGGTTTTGAGACTACTGCCCCGGCCAACGCTCTATCCGTTACACAGGCTCATCAATACGGCTTAAAAAATTATTCAATTCTTGCTTCGCATGTGTTGGTACCGCCGGGCATCGAAGCCGTTATGCAGGATGAGGAAAGCAATGTGCAGGGATTTTTAGCGGCCGGTCACGTTTGCACCATCATGGGCAATCTGGAGTACTACCCACTGGTAGAAAAATTTAAAATTCCCATTGTAGTTACCGGTTTTGAGCCGGTCGATTTACTGCAGGGTATTCTTATGGTGGTCCGGCAATTGGAGAGCGGGGTGGCTAAGGTGGAAAATCAGTATGCCCGCATGGTGCGCGAAGAGGGCAACGCCGCGGCGCAGGAGGCTATCTATGAAGTGTTTGAAATTACCGATCGTCTGTGGCGTGGTATGCAGGTGATTCCTCAAAGCGGGTATGAGGTAAAAGAAAAGTATGCTGCTTATGATGCGAAAAGAAAATTCAGCGTCAATATTCCCGAAGCGCAGGAAAATCCGGAGTGTATTGCCGGACAGATTATGAAGGGCATAAAAAAACCCGTCGATTGCTCCAACTTCGGTACCAAATGTACGCCCCTGACCCCTCAGGGTGCTCCCATGGTTTCTTCGGAAGGAGCCTGCGCAGCGTACTATCACTTCTCCGGGGTTGCTGAACAAGAACAGGCTGCTGCTTCATGATAAAATTAAAAGCTCATTCAAGCGTCCTTGCTTGAATGTTATATAAAGACGGGTGCTAAGCGTGGATGTTTGCCTAAATCGAATCCGCCAAAGTGTGGAGCAGGTACAGCTATTCAAGAAGTTATATTAGAACCATTCCAAATAAATTCAAGCTGCCCCTCTTCAAACTTCCTTCACAAAAAATGGGTTTATTAAACGTCTTGTAAAAGAAAGTTTCAATATCATATTTCAGCAAAATGCGTATCGGCGTTGTACTTATGAACCTGGGTGGCCCCAACCGTGAAGAAGCGGTTCGCCCGTTCTTGCAAAACCTGTTTCAGGATGAGGATATTATCAAAAT
>Ga0136604_1001084_pt1 | contig 12490 bp, 9 predicted proteins | sample AntRauFillE10628_FD_104928 | JGI IMG/M metagenome (GOLD analysis project Ga0136604, IMG submission 104928) | Saline lake microbial communities from Rauer Islands, Antarctica - Metagenome Filla E10 #628 | ecosystem: Environmental > Aquatic > Non-marine Saline and Alkaline > Saline | place... | reverse complement strand
TTGGTTTTCATGTCGTGTCTCTCTTCTCTCTGGAGGATTGGGGCCTCTCCCCATCCTGTATCCCTATTATACCATACCGTGGGGAATCTGTCAACATCCCTTTTATATCAGTTTATCATAACGATATATCCGGGAGTTATAAGGGCATCGGTGGTCCTCAGGTTGCCATGGAATCCCGAACATAATCAGCCACATCCTTTTTGTCCCGAATAGCCCGCATCACATCGACATCTTTAGTACCCTGGCAAACCAGGTCGATGTATAGGACATCATTCTTCTGCCCTATCCGATGGTTACGGTCCTCGGACTGCAAACGCTCCACCAGCTTGAGGCTGTTTGAAAAGTACACGACGACAGAAGCCTCGTTGATGGTCAGGCCGGTGCCGCCTGTCTGCTGGTTGGCAACAAAGAACCTGCGACGGCCAGCCTTAAAATCCGCCTTACCTGTCTTCCGGTCATCCCTGGAGATTCCTCCGTGGTATTCTGCCACACTGTCTGGTCCATACTTGGCACGCAGAGCATCCACGATTATCGCGATTTCATTTCTGAACTTGGCCCACACAATGATGGGCTTGTCGCCATGTTCCTCAGCCACTGCCATCAACTCCCGGACCTTGGGGTTTCTGTCTGGGCTTACCAGCCAGGCAGATTTCCGGACCTTGTCCACAGTATCGCCAAACTCGTCTGCCTCCAGGATCTCGTCATAATTTACGAAACCACCTGTCACTTGCTGCAGGGCATTATACTTGGCCAGGATTTGCTCAACCGCCAATTCAATCGGTGCCCCACGTGAAACAGCATCGTACACCATGGTCTCGCATTCTTCGTCAATCTCTCTGTAGACCTTCTCCTGCTCCTTGGACATCTTGACAGTTCGGCGCGTGTACAGCTTCTCAGGCAGATCCAGCACGCCCTCCTTGGTGCACTGGTAGACATATGGCTTGAGCAGACCCATAAGCTCGTCGAGATGCCGATATCCGACTACCTGCTTGTTGTCGTAGCCTCCCATCTCGGCGTACCTGGAGCGAAACGAGTAATAGTCACCAATCCCGATGATGTCAGGATCAAGGATCTGAAACTGCTGGTATAGGTCCAGGATGCCCTGGGCTATCGGAGTGCCAGTCATAATGCCGCAGAACTTGGCATAACTGGCAATATCCTCGACATTCCTGGCCCTATTGGCGTCTGGATTCTTCGCCAGGTGAGATTCGTCCACGACCACTGCGTACTTGCGACCACCTATTATCTCGACCACGGTATCCCAAGCAGATCCTCCCCGGTGCTTCTGCTGTAGCGACTCCATACCGACGATCACCACCATCCTTTCGAGCGACTCGGCCTGCCTGATCAGCGACTGCTTCCTGGATTTGGTGAGGTCGCCGATCACCAGGGTTGGGACGTCCTGCAGAGGACTATGCAAGGCCCATTCCTCTATCCAGTTGTCCCGAATCGCATTTGGGCAAAACACCACCAGGGTATCGATGGCGTCCTCCATCATCCGTGCCGCGTTGAGGTCGATGGCCACCTTGGTCTTACCTGTCCCCATTTCCATGAAGAGGGCATACCTCTCCAGACCCCACACATGATCCAGGGCCTGGCGCTGGTGCTTGAAAGGATCAGTCCTGAATCTGAACCGGGCAGGAAAAGGCTCTCGGCGCACCTGGCTAACTCGGCTCATGGCCTTCTCAGCGACCTCCACGGCCTCTGGTGTCATGGCTTCTTTGATCTTGGGGTTGGATAGCAGGAACTCCGCATTCCTGGATAGGGCTGTTGCCTGCCATATCCGGCGTCTGGCCTTGAACCTCTTACTTGGGAGTTCGGCTATCATGCTGTTCTCGGCGAACGTACACTGGATCTCGAACTTCTTCGCTTTGGAGTTGTAGCTAATATTCATGGTCAGAGTTCCGGCTCAAATGAAGGGTCTGGCAATTCCACATCGTCATCATTGGTCATTGGGGCATACCATACTGATATGATCTGCCGGCCTATTCGGAGACGGGTATGCCCCACTCCTATCTTTCGCAGAGCCATCCAAAGGTTGGGGCCTTTGAGGTCCTCGGATCTGTTCTTCTTAAGGTAGTCGATGAAGTCAGAACCTCGGAAGTATATACACCGCAGGCCGGTATTTTCGTTGATCTGCACAACAGGAGACCCCAATAATAGCGTCTCTCTCTCCCCTTTGTCTGTGCCATCCGAAGTCATGTCGGTCCTGTGGAAGAACTCGCTAAGCCTGGCGCCGATGAATCCGGTAGTGCTGGCCTCTTCTGGCGCTTCGATCTCAGTACAGTCCTCCATCAACTTGTGGAGCATCGCCTGCCACCTGTCATTTTTCATCGGCGGCACCAGCTTGGTCAGGATCTCCGCTACAGCCTCACGTACCCGCCTGTAATCCATGACCTCCGGAGTCGTCAGACTCACAACGCTGCCGTCGATGTACAAGATCCACCTGGGGGGGTCTGTCTTCATCTTCTCGAGCTTCTGGAAGTTGGGGTCTTTCCCCAGCTCCAACTCGCTCTTCTCTTCTGGCGTAATCCCGAACTTGCGCCGGACACAAATCGACGACTTGCACAGGGCCCGGCATGGCTCTTCCTTGCAACGGTAGCGATACTCCCGCCGTCCAGCACTCGTGATCGTCTTCTTGGCTTCGGAGTGTTCGAGTGGGACCTCGAACACTTTAGAGTTGAGATCGAAGGCCTTATCCTTCCAGGTCTCTGGGTATGCCTTCTTAAGGTAGATTACCATGTTGTAGAGGGCTTCGTTGCGCTGCCCCCTGCCCACCCCGTTTGCTATCATCGACTGGATGCAGGGCGGTGCTTCGTCGTGTTCGTCACTACTCCTTTCCACCAACATGGAGGATGATACCTTCCTGGATTCGGCCAACTCCAGGAAATACTCCATGTTGACCCGCTTGCCACCCTCTACCGCGTACCTCAGACATTTGGGGTTGTCGGCATCAAACCAACATAGATTGATCCAGTTGCCTAGCTGACGCTCCCCCTCCGAGTCCATCGGCAGGTGTTCTTGCTTCGGGAATACTTCGCATCCGCCATGGCCCAAGGCTGTCGCCCATTTCGCCATGGCGGATCTCAGGAGCTTCGCCGGCAATGGCTCCGAACCAAACGCGTATAGGTGGGCGCCCCCTGACTTGGAGCGACACACGATCAACGGCAGGTCTTTCTCTCTTACTCTCTCTTCTAGCTGCTTGAGGCTGACGTCTGGTGTATCGCCGTGTGCGTCGATGTCAATGACACCAAACCAGCAGGTAGCATCGTCTAATATCGGCACCAGGCCGAGGCCCATCGTACCTCCCAGATGCTCTATATACTCTTTTGTCTCTGCTGCTTTGTGTTCCGTCCGCATTTTGCCGGTGTCGGGGTCGAATACACCATAACTCCTGGTGTTTCCACGAAACAGCTTTGCGAACCTAGCCACCAAGGCCGGGCTGGTTCCTATCCGATTGCTCATCCAAGGTCTCTCCCAAGAGCCGATGTCTCTATGATCTCTATCCCAAAGTGTACACCAGGGCGCGGGGCGTGTCAACCCGGTCGAGTGCCGGCCAGGGAGGCACCGTCCTCGTCTTTTGACTCTCTGGTGGCTATGGTAGTGGCTATCCCCTATCCGAGCGCAAGGGAGATACCTCCCTGAGCCTGGCCGGCACTCTCCCTTTTAAAAAGATTACGAGAAACTTGTAATAAAGGACACCTTCGTAGGCAAAGTACACTTGTTGTGATAGGGTGTAGTTAAACCTATCACACATACTATCACACTTAAAGGGCGGCACGGTGCGGTCTCTGAGCCTGTGTGATAGGCGTGATAGGCGTGATAGTCTCTCTGATATTAATTGTCCATCGTGGACAATTTCGTAAGCTTTTTAAAAAGGGACACACACACACAACAGACTTGACTGAGAGGATGCCCACTGGTATACTCGTTCGAAGATAGCCAAGAGAGGACCCATGAACAGGTTGATACAGCTAGCGCATTTGGCAGTAGAAGTCGAGTCCAACAGGCGTCTGGATACTCGCCATTTCCGAATGGATCTACCTAGCGGGTCCTCCCCCATGGAATCAGGTCCGCCTGGAACTGCGCCCAAAGAAAATGAAGCCCTGCTCTTGGTGTATGCCAAGAACAGAAGCCAAGATGAACTCGAGGACGCCACCGTTGAAGTCTTTCGTAGGGTGCCCGACAGACAGGTGTTCGCCCTGCTCGCCAGATACCTGAAGGAGGACAGGCGAAATCTGGGCGTCTGGGCATGTACCTATGAGTCAATATATCTACACCGGGAAATGTACCGAAAGACCCTGGGATTTCCCGCCCCCCTCACGTTTAAGTCGGCTTCCTCGATCAAATCGTGCGCCGATAGAGGTTGGAAGTCTCTAATCCTGGTCCTGGAGGCCCAGCCAAAAATACTCGGACTGGATCATCAATCGCCGCCTGACCCATAGGGCCAAGCGGCTGATTCTTTGAAGCTTTTTGGTGGAGCCTTGCGGGATCGAACCGCTGACCTCAACACTGCCAGTGTTGCGCGGCATCCGGCGTAATCTGTTGAGAGAACAGCAAAAACGCCTTTCAGGAATGGCGATATATACAGCACATACGACAACGGCATGGCGGGGCGTACAGGGGGGGTTTTACGGCTGGCTTAGTCAACAGGAAAGTATGGCTCTATTATAGTAACCCAATTTTCATCCTCGGACGCCTCGTATTCATAGATAACATATTTTGCACCCTTACTCTCAATCTCATCTCTAACCGACGAAGGGATAGTTAGTGATGATGAGCCAGATCTGTCACCTACGATTACGACCTTCTTAAAATTTACTCCGCCTCGCGCCTCAACTGCCCGATCATAGGCTGCAACGTAGTCAGAATGTGTCACAGTGTCACCCACTGTTACTGGGTACGACCAAGACGGCAAGTAATTCCAACGGTTATAATCCCAACGGTCATCATATCCACTAGTTCTGTCAATTGTCCTTACAGCATACTCCCCACGATCTATTTTCTCCTTGTGTGTTATGTAGAAATCCTCACCATCACTAACTATGTCTCTCGAACTCGGCTCGTCAAGCGTATCTTCACTCGTCTCGTCGAAAGCTGTTATTGCCACCACACCAAATATGCACTCCTTCGGCTCCTTCTCAAACCCCACTACCATTGGCTGGTCGGTATTACCGGAGAACCCCACCAGCACACTGTCGCCACCCTCGAATGCATCGCCGTTGCAGTCCATATACATGATCGGCACGCCGGAGTAGCCGCGCTCTGCGTTGACGCCGAGGCCCTGGTTGCTGCCGGTGGCGTGGTCGAGGGTGATGTCACACAGATCATTGTCGATGTTGCTGATCGTGGCGATGCGGAAAGTGGGCCGCCATTTCTGCCAGCCGGGCATCATCGCGAGGTTGTAAAATACTGACGCCGGCGTGCCGGATAGAGCGGGCTGTATAGCACCATCCTCGGCCGCACTCCATTGGTTTGCGCCCTCGAACCCTGGCTTGACGATCACCTGCCCTATTTCCCCCGGCACCTCGGCGGTGGCCACGTCACCAGAGAGATCCTCGGTGTAGTCGGCGCACCAGGCCTCCTGCTGGCGTAGGGGCGGCAGGGCATCGATCAGGGAGATGCGCTTCTGTGCAGCCAGGCGCTGGAACTTGAGGGTGCTAATCTGGCCGGCGATGGCGTCACGTTTCGATGCGGCCTCTTGCAACTCGACGGTCAGCTCGGTTGTCACAGCGCCGATGTCGGTGGCCGACGTGCCATCTGCCAGGATCTCTGCGTGGTAGTCGTCGATCGCCTGGTCGATGGCCGCGGCCGCTGCATCCACCACATCCTGGGCATCTGTGTATTCTGTCTCCAGGTCGCTGATGCGGGTGCCGAGGTCAACGACTCGAGCTTCAGCCCGCGCCTTTGCAGATTCCGCGCGGGCGCGGTCCTCAAGGATCTCGATTGTGTAGCGCCCTTCGCCGTGCGCGGTGATGATGCGGCCCTTACCCATTACGGCACCACGCTGATCTGTTGGATATAGGCGGCGTCGTCGTAGTTGCTGTAGCTGCCGTCCTTGCGATACAGGAGCCGAATGTTGTCTGCCACTTGTGTCATGAACGACGTAGTCAGCCAGGTGGCGGACTTGTCGCCACTGTCCGAGAACACCTCGGTGCCGTTGACCTCGATTACGAAGAAGTCATACCCGTCTTCAGAGCTGACCTTGTAGGTTACGATAACCGTTGCCGGGAAAGGCAGTGCCAGTGTCATAACGCTTTCTTGGCCGTCGGCGATATTGGCACTGGCGATGAAGTCGCCGCTGGCGTCTACCACCCAGTCGCCGGTCAGGTAGTCCTGATATTCCAGTGTGTCGAAGGTGATCACAAAGGTGGCCGGAACGAACTCGTCGAGCACTTCCATAAACTCACTCGCGGGGCCGATGAAATACTGAATGGTGGCGACAGACAATTCGGTGGCGTCGCTGTCGATGGCGGTATGCCCTGGCTGCAGAAACAGGTCGATCTCGGCACGCACGCGACGCCGGCCGTTGCCGTCGATGCTGCGGTAGCTGACGCCTGAAAGCACGCGATCGCTGATGGCTGTCTGCAGGTATGCGGAATAGCCCGATACAGTCATGCTGTGTGAGCCCGCACCCTCGTCGCTGCGGGATGTCTCGAACTTTGCGGCGGCGATAGCCTCAAGCGGCGACAGAGTGTCATCCGCATACCGGTAGCCCTTGCGCAGCGTCATGGTCTCGTTGGACAGTGCGGCGAGACCATCGACCCACTCGCCGGCATTGGGGATCACTGCCTGCAGGAACGACTGGCCGTCTTTCCTCATGGTGGCCTGGGCGCTGCCGATCGGGATCTCGAGCCCGCCCACGTCGAAGACGTAGACCGCCCTGCGCTCACTGGGCGCCAGCGCCTCCCAGTCGGTGATCGGCCGATATATAACCGACTGATCAAGGGTCACAAGTGACCGCGCGGGCTCCACGTTGACCACCGCCTGATCCAACGTGACCAGGGTTTCGGCTGGGTTGAGCCTGACGATCGACTGATCCAACGTGACCAGTGATCGCGCGGGCTCCACGTTGACCACCGACTGATCCAACGTGACCAGGGTTTCGGCTGGGTTGAGCCTGACGACCGACTGATCAAGGGTCACAAGTGACCGCGCGGGGTCCACGTTGACCACCGACTGATCGATGAGAATGAGCTGTGGCATGCCTTCCCCTTGACCTGGGTACGTCGCTTAAACGGCGCTATCGACCGTTGGATTGATGTCGACTGAGAGCTCGGTAGAGTTGAGCAGCACGACTACCGCGTTCTCGACACGCACATGCGCCTCCTGCTTATTGCTCACGCCAGACAGCAGCTGAGTGCCGAGGATTAGGTCGGCGCCTGCGGTGTTGGTGGCCAGGGCGCCTGCGGTGGCGGCGAGCGTGATCTCGCTGGCCTCGTGCCCGCTGCCCACATTGGCATCGACGGCAGACAGCACGATGTCATCGACGCCAGGGTTGGACTGCGCTTCTTGTTTGTAGGCCCCTGCGTCGCCGGTGTCGTCTTCGACTTCGGCATAGTAGAGCAGCGTGTCTTGCGGGTTGTCGGAGAGATCGTTGTAGTGTTCCAGCGCCAGAGTACCGCTAAACGCCGCCGTACAGGCGGCGTCGGTGTAGAGTTTCCAGGCCATGTCGGGCCTCCTTTAAATCAGTGATCAGGCAGTGCCCTTGATCAGCACGGTGAGTTCTTGCCGGCTTTCGTCGTAGCCGCTCGGGGTTCCACTGAAGAAGCCGTCGCGCATCGAGACGGTGACGTTGCCGTGCAGGCGCAGCAGTCGGCGGGCGCGCTCGACCATCGCCAGCGGTTGGCCGACGAGCGAGACGACAACGGTGCGGTCGCCGGGGGCGTAGCCGCGATCTGAGATGGAAACGCCACCGTCGAGGGTGCGCACGCGGTTGACTCGTCGCGTCAGGCTCTCGGTCTGGGTGCCGTCATGCCAGGGCACCTGCAGCGTGCCCTCGGGGTCGAACGTGCGGGCGGCGAGGCCAATCAAGTAGCGCATTGATTATGTCCTTTTGGTTGCTTGCATCAAATACCCAGCAGGAACTCGCTGCCTTCAGCGTTGGCACGCAGCTGCACCTTCTCGATGATCTCCCACATGATCTTCTCCAGTGCCGGCTCCAGGCCGGTGGAGTCGATCTTGATAAGGCCATCGCCGTTCTGTAGTGCTTGGGTCTTGGCGCGTATGCTCTTGATCTGCTCGTCGATAAGCTCCTTCTGCTGATCAGCGGCTTCGCGCTGAATGTCCACCTGCTGCTCGATGGCGTCCTCAAGATCCCACTCCTGTATGCTGCTCAGGCCATCACTGGAAAGGGTGCCGAACATGCTGCTGGTGGACTCGCCGAGGTTGCTGATGGTCTGACTGGTGGCGCTGAGGATCGAATCGACCTTACTAGCATCGGCCCGCAGGGCGGCGGTGTTGATCGAGGCGGTGAACTCCATCTTCTTGATTCGTTCGTTGCTTGCGAGCTCTTCGAGGGCCAGCCCAAGCTCGTCGAACTTTGACAGGCCTTTCTCGGCCTCGTCGCCGGCGTCCTTGGTCACTTCGCCCATGGTGCTGATCGACTTATTGACATCGATCAAGTTGCCGTCGAGTCCACGCACGGACTTGCTGGTGTCGTTGATGTCGGCGGATAGCACATTGATGCTTTCGCCGGCCTCGCCGATCTTGGCCACGGCCAGCGCCGCATCGACGGCTGTGATGCTCAACTGCTTGAGCGGCTCGGGATCGCCCAGGTCGCCCACGGCGATGGCGGAGTCAATGGCCGCCTGGCCGATGGTGTCTGTCTTCTCGGCGGCCTCGCCAGCAGCATCGCCCATGCCACTTATCGAGCCGCCAGCCGTCTGCGCATCGCCGCCCAGGTTGGAAACGGCGATGGCCGCCTTCAGGGCCTCGTCGTTGATGACGGCGAAATCCTCTGCCGCCTCGTCGCCCCAGCCGAAATACTGCTGAAGCGACTCATAGCTGGCCGCCAGGTTCTCGACGTTGAACAGCGAGAACTCATCACCCTGGATGTTCTCGACTTCCTCCAGGTCCTTCTTGAGCTTGTCGCTGAGGTTGATCGGCGCCTGGTTGAACTCCTCCAGGCGCTGGTACATGCCATAGATGGCTTCCCCAGCGATAAACGCCACCGCGGCGAGACCGGAGTTCTTGCCCAGCGCGGCGGTCAGGTCGCGGATGCGCGGCAGGCCGAGAGCAATTATGCCGCTCTTGCCGGCCAGCGCGGAGACGGCCGTGGTCAGCCCGCCCAGCACCCCGGCAGCCGGACCCACTACCAGCGAGATGCCGCCGATGGTGCCGACCATCTTCTGGGTGTCGCTGTCCAGGCTCAGGAAGGCATCGATGACCGGGCCCAGCGCGCCCGCAAGACCTTTGAACACCTCGATGGTGCCGGCGGTGAACTCGCTGAGCGACTTGAAGGTGCCGCCCAGCGCCTCGATGACGCCCTGGAGGTCGTCGGCCTCGACGCTGACGACCTCCAGGTCGCCGAACAGCGCCTGCATGCCATCGGAGAATCCCGAGTAGTCGGCGCCCTCCAGGGCCTCGGGCAGCGCCGAGGCCACCTCGCCGGCCAGGCGGCGGATCTCGTCCAGCGTCGGCGTAATGGCCTCGAAGAAGCCATCCAGGGCGCCATCGGAGGCGGCCTGCTCGAACTGGATGAACACCTCGGCGATGGCCGAGTTGATGCCGGCCATCTCATCGAGGAAGTTGGTGCCCAGCGTGCGCGCCAGGTTCTCGAACGATTCCCGCGCCCGATCGCCGGCCTTCTCGGCAGTGCCGAGGCGGATGGCGACCTCTTCCGACACGCTGGCCGACTTCTCCATGGCGGCCGATACGTCGATGTTGGCGCTCTCGAGCGAATCGAGCACCGTGACCATCTTGGTGGACTGCTCGATGCCGAACAGCTGTTGGGCGACGAACAGCTTTTCCGAGTCCGCGAGCCCACTGGTAGCGTTGGCCACGTCGACCAGGATGGCGCTGGAATCGCGCAGCACGCCATTGCTGTCGCGCTGGGCGACGCCGATGCTTTCCAGCGCCTCGACCACGGGCGCGCTGTCGTCACCCAGGCGCAGCAGGCCGGTACGCAGGGCGTTGGCCGCCTCGGGTCCGGAGCGGAACACCTCGATGACCGGAATCAGCAGCTCGGCGGTCTGCTCGAAGTCGAGCCCCATGGCCGCCGCGATGGGCGACAGCCGGGCCATGCCCTGCGAGAGCTCGTCGACGCTGACGGCATAGCTGTTGCTGGAGGCGTTGAGCACCTCGAGCAGCTGCCCGGCATCAGAGGCCGGGGCCTTGAAGCCCTTAAGCGTGGAGACCAGGATCTCGCTGGCCTGTGCGGCCTCGATGTCGCCGGCGATGACCAGATCCAGGCCGTTCTTGACCAGCTGCAGCGACTCCTCGATCGAAAAGCCGGCCTGCTTGTAGTTCGCCAGGGTCTGCAGCAGGTCGGTGGAGCTCTCGCCGTAGGCATTGGAGAGGCTGGTGATCTGCTGGGTGAACTGATCGACGCTGCCGTCGCTGTCGCTGAGGGTCTTGGCCAGGTCCGCCTGGGCGGCCTGGAACTTGACCGCCGCGTCATAGGCGCGGCTACCAAACGCCACGGCCACGGTCAGGGCGGCCGCCTCGGCGGCCAGCAGCCCCTTGGTCACGGTGGCCAGCGGTGCGGCCACCTGCTCGGCCTTGTCGGCGAACTGGTCGATCCGCTTGGTCGCGGAGTCGATGCCCGACCCCATCTGGTCGACGCCCTCGAAGATGATCGCGACGGTCTTTTCAAGGTCGGCCACGGCCACCTCCGGTATCAGGTTGGGTCAGTTATTGGCCTGCTTGGCGTTGTGTTCATCGAAGAACAGCGACCACAGCTCGGTTTCCAGCGGGGTGAGCATCGCCACCGGGAAGAGGTCGGGGCGCACCCGAAACAGGAATTCGCCCTTCAGGTGGCAGAGCTGGAGGGCGATGCGGACTTCCTGGTCCCTGAAGAGCGCTTGGGCTTTCCCGGCTCGCTACCGAGACCAGTTAGCTGGGTGATTTTGGTTGTGAGCTGATAGAACTCGATGGGGAAGGCGTTGGCCAAGCGCACGGCGATGCTATGCGAGACCTCCGGAGCAACGCTGCCGAGCGCCAGCATCTCCAGGCGCTTGGCGATGTCGTCCGGCACGCTCTCACCGTCGCCGATCAGCTCGCGAACCGCCTCGGTGACCTTCTCGTCCTTGCCGGAGAGCAGGCCGGCGGCGATGGCGTTGCGGTCGCGGTTGCGGGTCTGAGATTCGTTGACGCGGGCAAGCTCCGGGCCACTGAGGCCGCGTACCCGCCAAACGGGCGGTTTGTCCTTGCCGTCTTCGTCCTTCTCGGCCTTGCCAGAGAAGAAGGCCTTGAGATCCGGCACCGGAACGTCTTCTTCCCTGGGGTGGAAGTCGGTGCTCGCGAACTTGTCGAGGTTGAACTCCATGGGCATGGGGCTCCATTATGAATCGTTCACACGAAAGAGGCCGACCCCTGGAGTGCCGGGGTCGGGAGGTGGATCAACCGTCCATGTCTTCGGTGGACTGCTCGGCGGAGACGGTCACGGGGATATTGACGTGATCACCGGCCGGGAAAGTCCTCGAAATGCCGACGATGCCCTGGGTCAACTGGTGCGGCGAGCGGTTGCGGTCCTGGTAGTAGCGGAACCAGAGGCGCCCGCCCTTGACCTTGATGATCGGGTCGGTAATGCCGTCGCGGCCGTAGTGGGTAAATGACGCCTGCCCCAAGCTCTTGGAGACCGAGCCCAGTGTGCCACCATAGATCTCGGTGGAGTTGACCGAGTTGGTCTCGTCCGCCGGCACCCAGTCGCTGATGCGGGGGATTTCGGCAAATATCGGCGTGTTGCCTCGCACATGCACCGCTTTCGGCACATTTCCGGTGTGGATGGACGGCAGTGCAGAGGCGAACGCCACATTGCCGTTCGTGGGGTCCTCGGCCCAGACTGGCTGGTCGAACCGTTCACGATGCAGGCCGACAACTTGGAAAACCTCGGTGCTGGCCACCACAGCGACGGCTTGGGCAGAGAGGCGCACTTGGCCAATCTCGACCGAATCCACCGGAATCAGCGCAGGGGCACCGGCCGTGCCGCGGGTCTCTGCGAAAGCGGTGCCCTCGGTGCCCTGCACGGCCGCAAGAGCGCCTGTGGCATCGACGGTAATCGAATTGATGATGTGCGTGTCTACCGACGCACGGATCACAGCCACACTGCCCGAGGCGACGGTCGTCAGGCCATCGGCATCAGCACCAGCGGTACCGGGCATGTACGCAGTAAGCGCCGCCACAGAAACGCTATCAGTGCCGGTGTCCGGGGTGACTGCCCCGCCCGTGGCCAGGCCGAAGGGCAGGACCTCGGCCTCGAAACCGCTGCGCCCGGACCACGGCGCGAACGATGCCTCGAACAGCGTCGCATCGCCGGAGTCGCTCATCT
>Ga0136604_1001080_pt1 | contig 12512 bp, 5 predicted proteins | sample AntRauFillE10628_FD_104928 | JGI IMG/M metagenome (GOLD analysis project Ga0136604, IMG submission 104928) | Saline lake microbial communities from Rauer Islands, Antarctica - Metagenome Filla E10 #628 | ecosystem: Environmental > Aquatic > Non-marine Saline and Alkaline > Saline | place... | reverse complement strand
GAAGGTGGGAAGGTTTGGAGGTTTGGAGGTTGGAACCTCCGTTGGCCGATGGGCTATGGAGGTTAAGAGGTGAGCAAGGGACGAAGCTATGCGGGGGGTGGTGGTGAACAAGCTTAAAGTGTAAATAAGTTCACTATTTAAGCGCCAAGTGTTTCTGGATAAATGCGTTTTCCAAGCATTTGAGAAAATGAGAGAAATTGTGCCGGGGTTATTGAACTTTAAGTCGGCCGTTGAGAGCAGAGCTATTTTTTTAGGTTCAGCGGGGATTACACGAAGCCCGGTCCGCCTTCGTCCTCGCGCAGCACCTCGCGGACTTCGTTGATCTTTGCCTGCACGGATTGACGGATGCCCTGTAGCTCCTGTCGGAGGAGGCTAATCCAGCCGGCCTCGACTAGTTTGTCGGCTTCGGCGGCGTCGAGGCCGGCGAGGGCGTCGGTCAAGTAGCCTCTGGCTTTTTTTAGGCGGACCAGGCAGTCGCCTGCGAAAAGGGCTTCTGGGGGCCATTCGTCCTCGCGGCCGTTGAGGGCTCCCGCGAGCTTGGTGGCCGCAAACAAGATGCCGCGCACCAGTTCGCGGAGGGGGTGTTCCTCCTGGGCATCTTCGGGCAACCATTCGTGGTCTTCGATGTCCTCGCGCACGCGGCTGCCGAGCTCCTGGCATTGTTCAAACAGGGGGTCAGGTTCGAGTTCTCCGGGCTCGTCTTCTTTGGCCATCGCTTCTTCGAAGTTGGCGTTCATGGCATCGATCCACTCCTCCCGATCGGTTTCCTCTTCGGGGATTCGCGGCGCGGATTTCGGTTCGCGACGCTCCTGGCGGAGGCGTTCGCGCTCTTCCTTCATGATACGGGCATAGCCCTCGGCATTGACATTCGGATCTTTCTCGATGCGGGCCATGATGCGATCATTGAGCAGGTCCATCCGGGCCGCGTCGGCGTCGGCTTCCGCCTCGGTCAGACTCTGCGGGGCATCGTCGTCGTCCGCAAGGTGCTCGGCCTCGGTGGCTGCGGCGGCCTCCAGCAGCGTGTCCATAAAGTTGGTCATGGCGCGGGCATTCGCCTCGTGCTGCGACTGTTCCTCGTCTTCGTTCATCTTCCAGGCAGCCTCCGGCTCAACTTTCAGCTCGTAGTCGGTCGCCTCGATCACCACGCGGCCATTGCGCGCACTGTGCCACTCGAGGTAGAGGCAGTTGCCCCAGTGGTAGGGCATGGGGATCTTGTTTTTATAGTAGTGCTCGAGTTCGCCGTCCGGAATGTCGAGGATCTTGACCTTACGTGCGGCGGTCATGTCGCCGACCACGCCGGTTTGCTCGGGGGCGAAATTCTGGTAGTGCTCCGGGAGCGGCTTCGGCTTCGGGTTGACGAAGCGCAGGTATTGCCCGGCGAGGTCGCGCCAGGGGTTGCCGGTGAGCTCCAGTTCGACCGGTTCGTCCCGGCCGCAGAGCCAGAGTTTTCCGAACACCCGGTCGCGCTGCCGGTTGTCGATTTCGCCACGTTCAACGGAGTCTGCGATGCGCCATGCCATAATAAAAGTATCAATAAAGTCGGTTGCTGTTTGAGATGACAGATTTTACCTTTTCACAGGCTCTCGCTAATGTAAATAAACTAGTTTATTAGACCAAGTGCATTTTTATAATTGCACAAACGTTCATAAGATGCAATGCGTTGGAGCATGGACGCCACAAACCTACTTGCACCGCTCAAATCCGTCTTCGGCTACGATGCCTTTCGGCCGCTTCAGAAGGAGATCATTGAGGCCACGCTGGATGGTCGGGATGCCTTGGCAATCCTGCCTACCGGTGGCGGCAAGAGCCTGTGCTACCAGCTTCCGGCCTTACAGCGGGAGGGTTTGACCGTGGTAGTTTCGCCGCTGATTGCACTGATGAAGGATCAGGTGGACCAGCTGCAAGCGGCGGGCGTGGCGGGGACGTTTCTGAATTCGTCGATCTCGGGGGGCGAAGCCCGCGCACGATTGTCAGGCCTGGAGCGGGGCGAATACAAGTTGCTCTATGTGGCCCCGGAGCGCCTGTTTTTGCCCGACTTTTTGGAAAAGCTGAAGCGTTGGAAGGTCACGGCCCTGGCTATCGACGAAGCCCACTGTATCAGCGAGTGGGGGCACGATTTTCGACCGGAATACCGACAACTGGCCACGCTGCGGGAGCATTTTCCCGGCATTCCCGTCGTGGCCCTGACCGCGACCGCGACGGAGCGGGTGCAAAAGGACATCGTGCAGCAATTGCAACTCAAGGAGCCGGGGCAGTTTGTCGCCAGCTTCAACCGTCCCAACCTGACCTACCGGGTGTTGGCCAAGCAGCGCCCGCGTCGCCAGGTGCTCGACTATGTGGCCGCCAATCGCGATGTTTCGGGTATCATCTACTGCCAGTCCCGCCGAGCGGTGGAGGACTACGCGCTGGCGCTGCAGGAGGCTGGGCACAAGGCGATGCCTTACCATGCAGGCCTATCGCAGTCGGAGCGCATCGCCAACCAAGAAGCCTTTATTCGTGACGACGTGCAGGTGATCTGCGCCACCATTGCTTTCGGAATGGGCATCAACAAGCCGAACGTGCGCTATGTGTTGCATGCTGATCTGCCGAAAAACATCGAGAGTTACTATCAAGAGACCGGCCGGGCCGGACGCGACGGCCTCCCCGCCGAGTGCCTGCTGCTTTTCTCCGGCGGTGATATCGCCAAATACAGCCATTTTATCGACCAGGTCGAAGACGAGCAGGCCGCCCGCATCGCGCGCCAGCAGCTGCGGCAGATGGCCGACTTTGCCGAGTATGCAGATTGCCGCCGAGGGGCGCTCTTGCGCTATTTTGGAGAGACTACTAAAGAGAGCAACTGTGGGAGCTGTGACAATTGCCTCGACGACCGGGAAGAAGTAGATGTCACCGTCGAGTGTCAAAAAATACTGAGCTGCATCTTCCGGATTAATCAGGCGAGCTATCCCATGGGGCTGAATCATAGTGTCGATGTCCTGCGCGGTTCGGAGAATCTGAAAGTTTTGGGCAAAGGGCACCAGCGTTTGACCACCCATGGCATCGGTAAGGACCAACCGGCGGAATACTGGCAGGGGCTGGGTAAGCAGTTGATCCAGCGTGGCTACCTCAAATTGTCCGACGACGGTTATAATACGGTCGAGCTGACGCCCGAAGCCGGACAGGCACTGAAGGAGCGGCTGAAATTCCGGATGAAGCCGATCCGGACGAAGGCCGCCACGCCAGCCTCCCGCTCAAAGGTCAAGGCGGGTGCGATCGAGTGCGATGAGGGCCTCTTTGAAGTGCTGCGTAAGATGCGCAAGGAGCTGGCCGATGCGCGTGGCGTGCCGCCTTATGTGATTTTCGGGGATGTGGCGCTCAGGCAAATGGCCCGCCGCTATCCGCGCGACGAATCGTCCTTTCTCGCCATTCCCGGAGTCGGGCAACGCAAGCTCGACGATTATGGCGGACAGTTTATCGAAGTCATCGACGAGTGGTTGCTGGAAAACGATCCACGCGAGTTCGAGCCGGATGGTTTTCTCGACCCGGCCCCGAGGATTCGGAAGCCGAAAGACCCGGACGAGCTGAACGGAACTTCGCTCGCCACCCTGCAGCTCTTTCGAGCCGGCAAGGGTATCGAGGCCATCGCCGCCGAACGCGGCTTAAACACCACGACCATCGAAACCCATCTGGCCAACTGCATCGAAGCCGGGAAGCTCACCAGCCTCGACGGCCTAGTGGAAGACGGGGAGTATCGACGGATCTGCGACGCGGTCGCTGAACATGGCACAGCCGCCCTCCGTCCGATCTATGAGGCCCTGGGCGAGCAAGTAAGCTTCGGTAAGATTCGTCTAGCCGTGGCCATGCAGCAGCGGTAATCCAAGGATGTCCTTCGGCAACGGATATAGCCCTGCGATGCTCGTTAACGATTTGGTCCCCCTGTGGCCTAAAAGCTGACCGTTACCTTCTGTCCCTGCGCAATCTCAAGCTGCTGGCTTGAGTCATCATAACGCACCACAACGGGCTTGCCCGCCAGAGAGTGAATCACCGCCTCGCTCAGCGTTCCGTCCTGCCATTTTATATCCACGACGTAGCCGCCGCGGGCTTTCAAGCCCGTGACGGAGCCCGTCGGCCATGCCTTGGGCAGAGCGGGCAAGAGGTGAATTGCGCCGGCATGGCTCTGGAGCAACATTTCGGCGACTCCGGCAGTGCCGCTGAAATTAGCGTCTATTTGAAAAAGCTTCCCGCGGCTGTAACCATCCATCAGGTTGGGCATGCCGTTTTCGCGAACGAGACGATTGATGTAGAAATGCGCCTGCTCGGCATCCTTGAGGCGGGCGAAGAAATTGGTCTTCCAGGCATTGCTCCAGCCGATGTCGCCACCGAAGCCGCGCCGCTCCAGCGTCTTGGCCGCCGCCTCAAACAGGGCTTCGTCTTTTTCCTGAATGGTGGCGAAGGGATGAAGGCCGAGAAGATGGGAGACGTGCCGATGCTTCGGATCCGCTTCCTCGTAGTCTTCGATCCATTCCTGGATGGTGCCGTCGGCCCCGACTTTCATCGAAGGGAGCCGCTTCAAGGCAGCGGCTAATTCACTTCGCAGCTCAGTATCAATCTCCAGTTGCTCCGACCCCGCCATCACCGCTTCGAACACCACCCGAACGATGGTGTTATGATAGGTGGACCCTCGGGTAATGCGCATCGCTTGACCGCTCTTCGGATCGATGAAGGCATTTTCCGGTGAGGTGGAGGGCACGATCACGAGATAGCCGTCTTTATCGACGCGTAGGTAATCGAGCAAAAATTCAGCGGCACCTTTGAGAATAGGATAGGCCTTTTCTGCGAGAAATTTTTCGTCCTGGGTAAATTCGTAATGCCGCCAGAGGGTCATGGCCATCCAGGCCCCGGCCAGGGGATCGAGAAATCCGTTTTTGAACTGTGAACTTTCATTCGAGCCGGAGCCAGTCACCCGTCCGAAGGGGTTGGTTGCGTGGTAGGTCAGCCAGCCATCGGCTCCGTAGAGAATCCGCGCGGGCTCGCGTCCGCGCTCCGTCAAAGGCTCGAACCAATCGACCAACGAATCGATGGTTTCCGAAAGATTGGTCAGGTCCGCCGGCCAGTAGTTCATTTGCAGGTTGATGTTGAGATGGTAGTCCGCCTCCCAGGGAGCCCACATCTTATGATTCCAGATGCCTTGCAGGTTGGCCGGCAGGCGTCCGGGCCGGCGCGAGCTGCTCATCAAGAGGTAGCGACCGAATTGAAAGAAATCGACAATCAGAGCGGGATCGGCCTGACCCGCCTTCATGGCCAAGAGCCGCTGATCGGTCGGAATTTTTGCCCGCTCCGCACCGCCCAAGTCCAACACGACCCGGTCCATCATGGCACGGTGCTCGGCTAAATGATCCGCTTTAATCGTCTTCCAGGATTTGCCCGCTGCCCGCTTCAGAATGGCTTCCACCTCGGCTCCGGCGTCGATAATGCGGTCGAAATTCATTTTTTGAACATTGTAATCGGTCGCCGCCGTAAAGAGCAGCAGCACCTCGTCCGCCTTCTCGATCCGCAGTTCTCCGCCTTCGCCCCGGCAAGTGCCCCCCACGACCTTGGCCAGGAGCCGACCGGCAAACTTCATGTGCGCGCCACCAGGGCCGGAGCCGCCGCGATTATCGTCAAAGCCACCGTTTTCCTTGGCGATATCGACAATCTGCCCCGTCATGATCAGACCCGAATCTGTCGCCTCGACAACCATATCTTTCTCTCGGGTCAAGCCGACCGTGAGATCAAGCGCCCCATCCCGATCGGCCGAAAGCCGGACCGCGATCAGGTCATCCACCGCCGAGATCAAAACTTCCCGGCGGTAACGCACGCCGTCCGCCGTGTAGGTGACGGTAGCCATCCCGTCGCTCAGGTCCAGGTCCCGCCGGTAGTCACTGGTCTCGCCCGAGTGCGAAAATTGGAGGTTCAGATTCGCCAGCGGCTCGTAAGAGCGGAAGGAGGTCGGCCGCTTGGTCATGCGTTGCACACCAAATTCAGCCGCCTTGTGCGCATCACCAGCCAGCACCATGTCCTGAAGCGTCTTTAAGTTGGCCTTAAAGTTATCGGGGTAGGTCTCAAACGGGCGGCCCGCCCAGAGGCTCTCCTCGTTGAGTTGCAGGCGTTCCTTCTCGACTCCGCCATAGACCATCGCGCCCATGCGTCCGTTCCCCAGCGGGAGAGCTTCTTCCCATCTATCGGCGGGTTGTTCATACCACAAACTTGCCGCCGAGGCGTTGAGGGAAAGAAGGATGAATCCGATGAAGATTAAAAGCTGAGACTCCATTATACCAGATAAGGGTTCGAACAGCCCTTAGGCAAGTTTGAAAGACGGGGACAGGCCAGACAATCCTGTGCCTGAAAATTATGCAGCACTCTTGAAAAACTGGAGTTTTTAAAAAAGAACCATAAAACTGCCCGTTAATCTAAATTAATGCAAATTAACGGTTTAAAAAATTCTCTTTTCTTAATTCCTGATTTTAGGTTTAACCAACCGCCATGACCGACGAAAAGAAACTCACCCCGATGATGCAGCAGTGGCACGAGATCCGTGCCAAACTCTCCGATGACACGCTGCTCATGTTCCGGCTGGGTGATTTCTATGAGATTTTTAAACAGGACGCTGAGCGGGGGGCCAAGCTGTTGGGCATTACCCTCACCCACCGTCACGGCATGCCGATGGCGGGCATCCCCTACCACGCAGCGGATAACTACCTGCAAAAACTACTCGACCAGGGTATTAAGATTGCGATCTGCGATCAGGTGGAAACGCCTCAGCCGGGCAAATTGGTCAAGCGCGAGCTGACCCGCATCATCACGCCCGGCACCCGACTGGCCGACACCCAGATCGATGCCAATCGCAACCACTTCCTCCTCGCGCTCGATCTCGACAAAAAAGCCCTCCACGCCGCCTGGCTCGACCTGACTACCGGCGAGTTCGTCCTCGCCTCCGAGGCCCGCGCGGAAAACCTCTTCGCCGCCTTCGAGAGCATTGACCCGCGCGAGATCATCGTGCCGGAAGATGCCGCTCAGAGCTGGCAGGAGGCCGAAGGCCCTTTTGGCCAGCTCTACGCCCACATCTGTGACGGCCGCGCGGTGACGCCGATCCCGGACTACCACTTCGACAGCGCCGCCGGCACTCAGGCCGTCATGGACACCCTCGGCGTGCTCAATCTCGAAGGCTTCGGCCTCCGCAAAGACCACCCGGCCCTGGGAGCCGCCGGTGCCCTCGTCCACTACGCCACCGAGACCCTCTGCGCCAAACCGGAAAACCTGCGCCAGCTCCGCGAATACAGCAGCGAAAAGACCCTGCTGCTCGACCCCGCCACCCTGCGAAACCTCGAAATCTTCAAATCCGCGGCCAACACCCGGCAGGGCTCGCTCCTCGAAGCGATGGATGCCACCGTCACCGCCCCCGGCGCCCGCCTGCTGGAGCGCTGGCTCTGTGCCCCGGAGCTCGACCTCGTCGAAATCCAGCGTCGGCAGAACTGCGTCGGCGAATTCGTCGGTGCCCCCGGCCTCGCCACCGAGTTGCAAAAGCTCCTTCGCGGCATCCGCGATATCGAGCGCATCCTCGGCCGCCTGCAGAACCGTATGCGCAACCCCCGCGAACTGGGTGGCGTGCGCGACACGCTGAACGCCCTGCCCGCCATCGCCATAACTTTGCTGGAATTCCCAGATACGCCTGTGGCAGCCATCGCGGCACGTATCCATAATTTCGACACACTCTGCCACGAGCTGGCCCGTGGACTGGCCGACGAACTCCCCGGCAAGATCGACGACGGGGGCACCATCCGCGACGGCTACGACGAACAACTCGACCACTTCCGCAGCCTGACCCGTGACAGCCAGAAGTGGCTCGCCGAATTCGAACTGGCAGAACAGGCCCGCTCCGGCATCAAGAACCTCCGCATCCGCTTCAACGGGGCCTTCGGCTACTTCATCGAGGTGACCAAGAGCAACATTGCGCTCGTCCCGGAGAATTACGTGCGCAAGCAAACCATGAAGAACGCGGAGCGCTACACCACCGACGTGCTGAAAGAGCGCGAACGCGAGATTCTCCACGCCGAGGAAAAAGCCATCGCCCGGGAGGAGGAACTTTTTAACAGGCTGATCGCCGCCATCCTTAAATACGCCAACGCCCTCAAGGAAACCGCTACCGCTCTGGCCGAAATCGACGTGCTCATTGGCTGGGCCGTGCTCGCCCGTGAATGGGACTACTGTAAACCACAACTGGACGACTCCGACACCCTACAAATCGATCAGGGCCGCCACCCCGTGGTCGAGCAAATGCTGCGTAATCAACGCCTCGGCCTCGCCGGCACCCACGCCTTCGTGCCGAACGACAGTAATTTGTCATCCTCCGGTGACAATTATCCGCAGATCGCCCTCATCACCGGCCCCAACATGGCCGGTAAGTCCACCTACATCCGGCAGATTGCGCTCATCGTGCTGATGGCGCAATCCGGGGCCTGGGTGCCCGCCCGCAGCTTCAAACTCGGCCTGGTGGACCGCATCTTCTCCCGCGTCGGAGCCAGCGACGAGCTCGCCCGGGGCAACTCCACCTTCATGGTCGAGATGAACGAGACGGCCAACATCCTCAACAACTCGACTGCCCGCAGCCTCGTCATCCTCGACGAGATCGGCCGCGGCACCTCGACCTACGACGGCCTCTCCATCGCCTGGGCCGTGATCGAGCACCTCCACCCGAAAGAGACCGAAGGTCCCCGCACCCTCTTTGCCACCCACTATCATGAGCTCACCCAGCTCGCCAAAACCCTCGACCGTCTCGAGAACTACTCCGTCGCCGTGAAAGAGTGGAACGACGAAATTGTCTTTGTCCGTCAAGTGGTCAAAGGCGCCGCTGACCGCTCCTACGGGATCCAGGTCGCCCGCCTCGCCGGCCTGCCCACCACCGTCATCGACCGCGCCAAAACCATCCTCGAACGCCTCGAAGCCGACGACTCCTCCCACAACCTCCTGCGCAAACGCATGAAAAAGGAAAAATCCGGCAGCAATACGCAGGATGAAGATGACCAACTGGCACTTTTTTAAAGCGGACCAAACCATCAAAACATTCCGACCAAACGCGAAGGCGTTCGGCTACCGCACATGGTATTTAAGGTTCCGCCTGAAATCCGAACGTAGCCGAAGCCCTTCGGCTTTGGAGAACGCTCCAAACCATCAAAACATTCCGACCAAACGCGAAGGCGTTCGGCTACCGCCTAAATCCGAACCCTGCCGAGGCTTTTCCGAAAGGGAAAGACAGCCCGCCCACACATTTACGCCCCATGCCGGCAATTCACCGCAACCACAAAGGTAATGACAGGTCCCCTGCTTTTTGGCTTCCGAGAACACAGCTTACCCCGTTTCCATCATCTGATTGAGCCGCGTCTGCCACTCTTCCTCGGCAATCACTTCAAAACGCATGCGCTTGTGCTTCATCTCGGGAACAAATTCCGTTAGGGCGCTCTGTTTGGCTAACTCCGTGCATCGACTAAAAACACTCCGTTTATAGTCGGTGTCTTCATTTTTCAAATGCGTGCCCTTGGTTTCCACCACATAGATGCGACTGTAAGGCTCCTCTTTTACTTTGCTATGATCCGACAGCGTGAAAATAAAATCCGCATAAATGCGCTCCCGCTTCCAGCCTTGCACGCGGTAGTCTTTGCGTGGCGCATTCCTAAACCAGAAAAAAAGTTCTTCCTGATCTTCCATGTAGGAGGCCACCGCATTTTCTAAGTCATTGAGATCATCCTGTAGCACATCTTCAAACAGGTTCATCTGAAATAACTTCCCGTTGTCCTTTAATGCTCTGGGGGCTTTAGATGGGATCTTACGTTCTTTGGGCAATCGGTTGAAATCCCAATTCTCCGTAACCACCATAAACCGCATCGTATCACTTCTGAGAAGTGCTTCAAAAACGCCGTGCGCCAAACGATCACGCTCCTTCGCAATCATCTCCCGCATGTGCTCAAGAATAAAGACGAAGTTATCCGTCACCACTTCCTCCGGATACGTCTCCAAATAGTGATCGAAGACAAAACGCACCATCTCATTGCCCCGCCATGGATTCGGGCACACATCTACCAGATGGCAGGCGGCAAAGGCATAATCGAGCACGTGTGCCGCACTGTGGATCGATTCCACCGCAAACTCAGGATCGTCCTGTAAAACCTGTTTTTCCAAGCCCAACCGCATCCGCCCACGCAACACATCTTTGCGTAGCGTCAAATCACAGGCGACTTTGGGATCAATCTCTCCCCAAGGCACACGCGACAAAATGTCGGTTTCGTAATGAACCGGACGCCACTCCGAACCATCGCGAATCATAAATGCGGGCAGAATCAAGCGTCGCGAAGCTTCTTTATACTTAGTCTGCACTTCACTCACCACCAGTGGCCCCAATTCCTGACGCTTCCCGTCGAGCGCAATCAAACCCTGCAAATCACCGAGACCTTCCAGGCCAAAGCCCTTACGAATGTCTTTCAATAAATCACTCCCCTTGCGCTGGAAGGCATAGACGTAACTTTCATCCAGCACCGCATTACCAGTCTTCCGAGCATAGGGCTGACGCAAAATCCGCCCGACTAGTTGAGTCAATGCCGTCTTCGAACTCGGATTCGTCAAGATCGCCAGCACATAAGCAAAGGGACAATCCCAGCCTTCCTGCAAAGCCGATTTGGTGATAATGAAGCGTATCGGACAGTCTTCTGACATGAGTCCACCCACATCATCAACCTCCTTAAGATCATCCTTCTCGCTACTCTTAATTGCAATGTGCTCCGGCTGGATGTCGGCATAGCTCAGCAAATACTCCTTCACTTCCTCTGCATGGATGAAGTTTTTCTTCCGCTGATCACGCCCCGTCCGCTCAACTTGAATCACGCAAATCGGGCGAATGTAGGTATTATCGATCCCGCGTTGACGCTCAGCTTCTTTTTCCAACTTCGCACGCTTCTCGACTGCCGCGAGTAAAGTATCCTTCCAGCTCACCGAACCACTGTTCTCGATATTCAGATCCAGCTTGATCATCTCCTCGTCGAGCAAGGCCTTTCCCGTAATCTCAACCAGGACATTCGATTCCTTCCGCGGCGTCGCCGATAGCTCCACAATCATGCAGGGATTAAACCCTTCTAAAGTTTGCTTAGCGCCTTCGCTATACGCCTTGTGCCCTTCGTCCAAAATAATCAAGGGCTTCAGGATGCGTAACGTATTGCCTAAGGAGGTTTTCACCTGCTTGCCCCAGAAACCAATCTGCTTCTCAAATACATCCAAATTGGGAATCGCATCCAGCAACGCCTCTTGTGCGCCCCGATCATCCTCGCGCGGGAAAAAGCGATCAAAGCCACCACTATCGCGAAACATCCGCAACGTGTCTTTCGTCTTTCGATTTGCCGAGGGTAACATCAGTAGAAGCACACACAAATGATCTTCCACATCCGCAGGCCCGAAACCATTCGACTTTTCGAGAACTAAAGTCCGTCCCGCCGAAGCCATGTCCAACTGTTGACGATACGGATGGTTGCGGTCTTTCAACGCCCGCAAGGTCTGCGAATAAATCTGCGTGGTGGGCACCACCCAAAGCACCAAGCCCCGTTGACTGTGCCGATAGTGCGTGTTGACCAAATCAATCACCCGCGTTGCCAGAAGCGTTTTGCCCCCGCCCGTGGGCACTTTCAGACAGAAATTCGGCAAGGCTTCGCCGATGCCGTTCTGGCGTGAGATTTGATAACGACCCGCCGCCACCTTATCGAAGGCCGGACGCACCCAATCAATCGTTGCCGCCGTCTCTGCATCGACTTCCTGAATACGCTCCATCTTTTCGCGACGCGTGTGCAGCTCCATCAAGAAGCTTTTCACCGCGTCCAGAGTCTTGCGCTGATAGTCCTTTAAGATCATCGGCGCGGCTTCTCCATGGTCTGATAGATTTCAAAGGGCAGTTGTTGAAAGACGATATTGAAGCGCCCCACATAGTTCTCATCGAGATACTTGGTCGGCGCAAACACCAGTCGCGGCTTACCGCTGATACTTGGCAGTGCTTTGGCACGAGCCAGATCCAGCGCCAAATCCTTCAGCGCCTCGACATCCTCCTCATAAATCAGAAAAACATCATAATTCCGGCTCTCACCGATGAAGCCCGTCGCACGGTCGATCTTATCCGCCTCAAACTGCTCACCCGTCGCGGTGAAGTAAACATACGCCGCCAATGATTCATAACTCGGCAAATGCGCGCCATCGAGGATTCGCTGTTTCTCCATCGCCTCACCCAAGCTGAAATAGCTAAAAGTGCCGCCATAACCCGCCTTCAACTTTTCGTCCTTCGCAGTGGGCACTCCCTGCATTACACGTCGCACCCGTTCTGCTGTAATGCTGTCGACGTAGTCTTCGCATTCGACCAGAACGAAACGACGATTGCCCCCATCCGCAGCATTCAAGGCAGCGACCGCATGTGCCGTCGTGCCACTTCCCGCAAACGAATCGAGAATGATGGAGTCTTTGTCAGTCGCGAT
>Ga0136604_1001073_pt1 | contig 12605 bp, 11 predicted proteins | sample AntRauFillE10628_FD_104928 | JGI IMG/M metagenome (GOLD analysis project Ga0136604, IMG submission 104928) | Saline lake microbial communities from Rauer Islands, Antarctica - Metagenome Filla E10 #628 | ecosystem: Environmental > Aquatic > Non-marine Saline and Alkaline > Saline | place... | reverse complement strand
TGAGAACCCCATTACATCTAGGTTTTTAACCTCCTGGTGTTTGCGATGTCTCCGAATACTAGAGACATGTCGAGTTTTCGCTGGAGTAACGGCCGTCTATAAGTTAGTCACTAATTGGGGTTAATAAGGCTCAAACAAAGCTTTTAACCCCGTTTAGTGTTGGCATTCATTTTGTATCTTATTAAAGGATATGAAACTCTTATACCTCATTCTAATCATTCCTATATTTGCTTATTCGGCAGATTCAATGCTCTTAGAGAGCAATCGTATCCACAGCGTCGGCAACCTCGTTCGAGGTGTTTTATCTCCAAGATCAACTTCTCGCATAAAACAACTAGATAGTGACGCTGTCGATAGTCCTGAGCTAGGGCTAGATGACTATGAAGCAGTCGCTAGGACAATGATAGAAGTACAAAAATCAATGACAGAGAAATATGAAGTTGGAGATAGTCTAACTTTCAGCGCGTATATCTTAAAAACGTTTGCAGATATTGGCGATTATGAAATTACTCAAAAAGAGATTTTAAGTTTAGTCGATGTGTTCGAAAAACTGACAGATCTTAAAACGCCAGTAGAAGTGATAAAAATTTTAGAAAACATTGAGAAACTCTCGTTCAGGAAAAAAGGCCTTTATGTAAGTGTCATTTTTCATACTATTCATCCTACCGGCTATGTTATGGAAATATACTCCGAGGATAATGCTCCTGAGAATGAAAACTTAGAAATTGAACATTTTAAAATCCATGATAAATCTGAAATAAAATTTCATGTTATCGATGATCATCGTTCTCGTGAGTCTTTTATTGATTTTTTGGAAGACTCTTTTAAAATTCCTTTACTGCCTAGTAAGTGGTTTTCCTCACTTAATCAAGTTCATCCCGATGTAGAAGGACAAGCTCAACGTTATTTGCATGAAAACCGTGAGGCAAAAGCTTTAAAATTGGTAATGAAAGGATTTGAGCTACGTGTGGCGACTAGCACCTTGTTTAATACTATAGATTTTGAGATACAAGAGGCATTCACGACGCCAGGTCTGACAAAGAATGAAATTCCTCTTCCTTCATTTCATCTTTGGATGCAACAAAACCTGCTGAAAGTCCGAGCGTCAGTGACTGATTAAAAATCACTGGCCGAGGATATTATGCCTAAAAATCATCTTAAAGTTTATTTGTCAGATACCTTTGATCCCTGGTTCAACCTGGCCACTGAAGATTGGATCTTTCGTGAAATGGATCCAGAGCAACAAGTTTTGTTCTTGTGGCGAAACAGTGAGACTGTTGTCATTGGTCGCTTTCAAAACCCTTGGACAGAATGTAATACAGCGCTAATGGAAAAAGATGGCGTTAAGCTTGCTCGGCGTCAAAGTGGAGGAGGAGCGGTGTTTCATGACTTAGGAAACACTAATTTCACTTTCATGTCCTCAAAAAAATCTTACGACAAATCTATAAATAACAAAATTATTACAAATGCCCTAAAAGCTTTCGACGTCGATGCATATCCAAGCGGTAGAAATGATATTCTTATTGATGACAAAGAGGGAGCTAAGAAGATCTCTGGCTCTGCTTTTAAAGAGGCGAAGGATCGAAGCTTTCACCATGGCACACTTTTAATAGATGCAAACTTAAGTAAGCTTGGCAATTATCTTAATCCTCATAAGAAAAAGCTCGTTTCAAAGGGTATTAGTTCTGTTCGCTCTCGCGTGGCGAATCTTGTTGAGCATGCACCTGAACTCAACCACGATCTCTTATGTGCTCAGATCATTAAAGAGTTTCATAAAAACTATGATAACGAATGCCCTGTAGAGATGCTTAATTTCGATAGCCTGAAAAGCATCCCCGCTCTCAATAGCTACTATGAAAAACTCAAAGACTGGAACTGGCGATTTGGTGAAACACCTAAGTTTAACCATCAAATGTACGAGCGCTTTGAGTGGGGGGCGATGGAAGTGCATTTAGACTCCCATAAAGGTATTATTGAGCGGGCCCAAATCTTTTCAGACTCGCTTCATCCCGAAATGATCGATTATTTAACGCAGTCGCTAAAAGGAAAAACTTATGACTCTTCTGGAGTCAAGAGTGCTTGTTTAGAAGTCAAAAATGAGCTTCCTATGATTTCTGATGAAATTGTCGAGTTTCAGGACTGGCTTACGGCCCAAATTCAAGGATAACCGCCTTTTCAACTTAGGCCCACAAGCTTATGATCACGTGGTGAAAAATCAGACTGCGATTTCTATTTGGGCCAGCTTTTTAAAAAAGCATTGGCCAACTTATTCTCTGGGAGCTGCCAGTGTCCTGTTGACTGATGCTTGCCAAGTCATCGGTACTTTGACTCTAGGGTGGGTACTGGATCTTTTTACAGGCGAACAAGCACTACCTGTTTTTTTTCAGAGCGATAATGAACAAACATCATTTTGGTTGCTCTTTGGAGTTTTGGCCCTATCTCGTGTTTTGCTAACTCTTGGCCGAATGGGCTGGCGTATAACTTTAGGTCGACGCACTCATGTGGCGTCAGCAATGCTTAGGGGCTGGATTTGGGAACGTGCTCGCTTCTTTAAAAATGACGATTTACAAAAGAAGTGGACCAAAGGTCTGCTCATGAATGCTTCTAACAGTGATGTCAATGCGGCCCGTTTTATCTTTGGTTTTACTCTCGTGGCCTTGGTTGATGTTCTTTTTCTTGGGATCTTCACACTTTGGGCCATGTTAAGCATAAGCTATTCTTTGACTCTTTTAAGTTTGGCAGGACTTATTTTCATTCCTTTTGTTGTTAAGCGGCTTACAGATAGCGAGATGAAGCGATACCAAAGTGCACAAAACTCTCTTTCTGATTTCAATGATCTTTCAAGCCAAGTTGTGTCAACTATACGTTTACAACGAATGACTCAAACGGGAGATTTTTGGGAAAAACGGCTTCTTGATTCTGCTGAAAGCTACAGGAAAGAGAGATTAAGTGCTGTTAAAACTTCTCTATTATTTATTCCCACTATGGGGGCCGGATCTATTCTCTCTTACATCGTGCTGTTTGGTATTGGGATAGGTTATGTTTTAAATGGAAGCATGACTATCGGCGATTTTGTGGCCATGCAAGGTCTTATCTTTCTTCTGCAAAACCCATTAATGGAACTTGGCTATATCATCTCTGATGGCAAGAAAGGTCAAACATCACTCGAACGTCTTAATAAAATATACACTGAAAATATCGAGCCAAGCTTAGTCAGTTCTGGTGTAAATGTAAGTCCCGTCGACAATGTACTGAGGCTCAAAGGTGTGAGTTTTAGTTATCCAGAACATGATCATTTTGATCCACTTATTCATGACATGAGCCTTGAGCTTAAAAAAGGTGAGCGTCTTGGCCTGCTAGGTCCTATTGGATCAGGAAAAAGCACTCTGATTTACATTATGGCCGGCTTAGCTAGAGATCATGAGGGAGAAGTTTTATTTCATGGGAGAAAATTTAACGATTATACGCATACAGAACTCCGATCTCTGATTGGAGTTGTAGGGCAACGTCCTTTTCTTTTTGCTGCCAGTGTACGCGAAAATTTGGAAATGGATAAAAATCTTAGTGATGAAGAATGCTGGCATTACCTTGAGCTAGCAGGTCTTAAGTCTGATATTGAACAACTTGATTATGGTCTTGAAACTCAATTGGGAGAATGGGGCCTAAACTTAAGTGGAGGTCAAAAACAAAGGTTAACCTTGGCACGTGCCCTTGCTCGAAGACCATCTCTATTGTTTTTAGATGACTGCCTTTCGGCCGTTGATACTGTCACAGAAGAGAAGATTTTAAAGTCGCTGGATAGAGAGCTGAAAGGAACAACTTTAGTGTGGGTGGCGCATAGAAGTTCAACACTAAAATATTGTGACCGCCTAGTTGATTTTAGTTCCTTTAAAGAAGAGCGTCCATCCCCAGAACTCATAAATGATTCAACTTTTTTCCCGGAGGTGAGTAGTGAAAAAATCTGACTCAACTTCCAAAAGCCGAAAGTCGTTCATGCATCTTGATGAACAAGATGATTCAGTTATTCACAAATATAAGATTAGTGACATTAATTCTTTTGTTAATCTCGTTAACTATGCACAAGAACATCGAAAGTCCTTTCTTTGGGGCTTTGTCTTGTTATTAGGCTCATCTATTTTTATTATTTTTTCGGCCCGTTTAATGGGGGAGATGGTTGAAAAAGGTCTCTCCCCGGGCGACAAGAATGCGGCATTTACTTTTGCTGGACTCGTTATTTTGGCCGAACTCTTTGGTCTTTTGACTCAGTGGGGCGGTCGCAAGATTATGGCGCAAGGGGCCTCTAAGACGATTTATCTTATCAGAGAGAAGCTTTTTTCTCATCTTCAAAAGTTGCCCATACGCTATTATGACCGTCAGCCTCAAGGGCGTATTGTGACGCGAATTACACATGATGTTGAGGGGATTGAAGAGTTTTTCTCTTCCAGCCTTGGTCGCCTAGCGAATGCACTTTTTTCTGCGGGGATCTCTTTGATTGCTATGCTTGTGACTGACTTCAAGTTGGGAGGGATTCTTGTTTTAACCGCCTTGCCTTGTTTTCTTTTTATCGCTTTTACAAAAGACAAGGTTCGCGAACTCAATCGACGAATTTCCCGTTACTCAAGCGCGCTCAATGCTAAGCTCTCTGAGTTTGTTAACGGCATTGATGTTATTCGAAGCTATGGCCTAGAAGACTGGTCTAAAGATCATTATGATCAAGCAGTGGACAGTCATCATCAAAGCCAATTAGCAGCAAATAAGATGTTTGCCTTTATCCAACCTACGACATCTTTTTTAGTCGCTCTTCCTTTAATTGGACTTGTGGGATTTGGAGGGCAGCAAGTTCTCGCCGGAACTCTGAGTGTCGGGTTGTTTGTGACTTTTGTGCGCTATTGTGAACGCTTTTTTATGCCTATTATGATGCTGGCACGTGAGGTTCATGTTATCCAACAGGCCTTTACAAGTGCAGAACGCGTTTCGAACTTTCTCAAAGAAGATGGGGAGAATGAAGTTTTAGGTGGAGGCGAAGTTATTCCACAACAAAATCTAAGTGGCGATCTTCACTTCGAAGATGTTTGGATGGCCTATAATCCTGGAGAGTGGATCCTTAAAGGTTTAAGTTTTAATATCCAATCAGGAGAAAAAGTAGGTCTGGTAGGAACGACTGGTTGCGGAAAGACGAGCACTATTTCTCTTCTTTTAAGGCTCTATGATTATCAAAAAGGACAAATAACTCTCGATGGCCATGACTTAAAAGATTTGGAGAGAAACTGGGTTCGTTCACAATTAGGTTTGGTTTCACAAGATGTCATTATTTTTAAAGGCACTTGGCGACAAAACTTAAGTGCTGATGCTCATCAGAGTGATGAAACTCTTTTAAAGGCCTGTGAAGAGACAGGACTACTCGATGTGATGAGGCAAAATGACCTGAGTCTCGACTCGTGGATTCTTGAGTCAGGGGCCAATATGAGCTCTGGAGAGAGGCAGCTTTTGGCCTTGACCCGTGTTCTTCTTAATAATCCGTCTATTTTGATTCTGGATGAAGCGACCGCTCACATCGATCCTCATTATGAGTCCATAATTCAGGGCTGTATTGAAAAACTGATGAAAAAGAAGACGTGTCTGGTAATTGCGCACAGACTTGAGACTATAATGAATTGCGACCGACTATTAGTTTTTGAGTCCGGTAGAATTGTTGAAAGGGGAACACCAAAAGATCTTCTTTCTCAAACGGGTTATTTTCATAAGCTTCAATCGGCTTCTCAGGTCCAAGCAAACACTGAGAGTAGGGCATAATCGAATTAGCTGGCCCTAGTCTCAGTTTTTGCTTCACGATAGACAAAGGCTTGTTTTCGGTAATTTAAAATTTTATCACTTACTTGTGACCTCAGCTCTTTTCTCTGCGCCGCTGTTAGTTTCATATCTTGTTTATGCATTTTCAAAAGCGACTTTCCTATGGCCTTGGCCATAAGTGGAGGAACGGCATTTCCAATTTGGCGCCACTGAGCAGAAATAGGTCCACAAAAAATAAAATTGTTTGGAAAACTTTGAATACGCGCGGCTTCTCTTTGCGTGAGGTAGCGGTGCTCTACAGGGTGAAAATAACTATGTCGATGGGTCATAATCGTCGGAGATGGGCTTGTCCTCTCTAGGCGTTGGTACTTGGCCTGGCGAAAACGATTTTCTCTCATTGTTTCCCAGTCAACTCCAAGCCTTAGAGAAGGTGTCAAATAGGCCATTTCGTCTTTTTTATAGCGTATTCCTTTACCTTCAGGGACTCTTCTAAGGCGCTTGAGATCAATTTTAGACTTAACCTCTGCCCACTTGAGGTCGTGATTGTGGACTTGTCCTTCTTGGTCTTGGAGGTCTTCGAAGGCATCTCCAACAGTTACTGCAGGGCGATACGTTTTTGCCATAACGGTGTCGTGACTAAACTTTGGAAATTCAATTTTTACGTCTAGTTTCGTCCCAATCAAAATCGTGCGGCGACGCTTTTCTGGAACACCATAATTTTGCGAAGACATGACTTGAACATCCATTTGGTAACCGAGTTCAGCGAATTTTTTAAATATTGACTTGAGAGTCGATTCATTTTTTTGTGCCAAAAGGCCAGTGACGTTTTCTATAACTACAAAAATCGGGTTTGTGACTCTTACGAGTCTTAAAAACTCCATGAAAAGCTTGTTTCTCATATCCTCTGGGTTACCAAGGCCAACTGTAGAAAAACCCTGACAAGGAGGTCCGCCGACAACAGCGTGTATCGGGACCTCTCCGATCATTTCTTTTAGGCGACTCTTTGTTAAAAGCGAAACATCTCCACAGTAAGATTGCGCTTTAAGATGGTTTTCTTGGAAAGTTTGCATCGCATACTTGTCGCTATCGATTCCAAGGACACATTGCATGCCGGCCATTTCAAGACCACAAGATAGGCCTCCTGCTCCAGCGAAGACATCAATGAAATTGAGTTTGTTGGGCTTTAACTTTTTCAAAAGAATCACCTTAGGTGAGTGAGTAAGTGGAAGATAAGTTCTGATAATAATTATCGTAAGAGAGGATAGTAACTGTCAAATTTTGTCTGACTTTTCTAAGCGACTTTTTTGTTTTGCCACTGACCGAGGTTGATTGTGAGGGCCTCGTTTGATCTAGATTGCTGGTCATGTTCGGTGCGTAAAAAAGCCCGGTGAAGTAATTTTTTATTGAGTAGCTGTGTGTCAAACTTTTTATGTGAGTCACGCTCAACACGTTTTGTAGCGTGTTGAAGCCAAAGGTTCTCATGTTCTGAGCTTAAAAGAATAATCTTTTCGTGGAGTCCAACATGGAAATGTAGCGCCTGTATGAATAATTCGAGGTCATGACTAGTTAAATGCTTTTCAGGAGCATCAAAAAAAAGATAATCTGCGTTTTGCATCAGGGCCTTTGAAAGCCCCAAGATCTTTCGAGAACGTTGATCTGTGTGTGACGGGTATGAATCAAGTGAGTCTACCCCATTTAAAAGTTTAATGAGGTGGTTGTTGGGCTGCTTTTGCATATGACCTTTAAATTGACTCTCTCTCGACTGTGTAAGACTTAAAGGAATTGTGTCTAAATAGATATTTTCTCTTAAAGTCATAGACTCAATAAGTTCGTAGTCACTTTGTACATAGCTAAAGCGATGAGGTCCTTTGATATTATTAAATTTGAGATAGCTCAAAAAATTTTTGATGATATTTTGTCTTTGATGACCTTCAGGTGCATCAAAATAGATGATGTCTTTGGATTTGGGCGAAGATTGAGTCTTTTTCATATGAAAAATTATCGGACAGTTTCACCTTCGGTTTGAGATAAAATGAATAATTTGTTCCTTTTTTCATAAACTTCCCTACTGAGCGTTGAGAAGTTATAATGAAACTATGGTGACAAAATGAGCGACAACAATACTCAAGTAAGGACTGTTTTAGTTGGCATGACTGGTCGGCTAGATTCTACCGTCTCTGCCTACCTGTTAAAAAAACAAGGACATCGTGTTCTTGGAATCAGTGTGATGTGGACGGAAGGAGACCTAGAAAAAGACCTTTTTTCACCCTGGGACCTTCCTGATATTAATGGAGTAAAAGATATTTGTGAACACTTGGACATTCCTTTTTATGGTGTTCATGGACACGATCTATTTCAGGCCAATGTCGCCGAACGTTTAATCTCGGCCCGTCTTTCTGGAGAAGTTTTTTGTTTTCAATCTCACATGCATATGGCGTTGATTGATGTTTTGATAGACAAGGCCGAAAAACTTAATGCCGATGGAATCGCCACTGGTCATTATGCTAAGACAACCCGGAACCAGACTACGGGACAGTATAGTCTTTCAATGGCCAGCGACTCAAAAAATGATCAGAGCTTCATGTTGGCCCAACTTAACCAAAGGCAAATGGAAAAGTTAAGTTTTCCTTTAGCGGAAGTTCGTCTTGAACAAGTAAAAAAAATCGAGGCCCTTTTTAACTTTAACTTATTTCCGCCTAAGAAGAGGCCTTTGCAGTTAAACTCAGAAAAACTGGTAAGTTATATCGAGCAAAACTCAGCAGATATTTTTTATAAAGAAGGTCTGGTGCTGAATTTTCGAGAAGGGCATACGCTTGGAGATCACGAGGGAGTCCATCATTATCGCTTAGGACAAAATAAGGTCGTTTTAAAAGGTGGAATACCTATTGATTCGAATTTAAAAATTATTTCTATCGACGCCTACAAGGGAAATATTTTTGTTGATCAGCCCAGCGAGTTATCAGTGGATACCGTTGTTCTTACGGAATTGAAAATAGATGCAAAATGGGATGTTTCTAAACCTATGGTCGTTTTTGTGCAAGCAGGAGCTGAAAGCGAAAGATGCCCTGCAATGATGTTGCTTAAAAATAATAAACTTGCTGTGCTTACATATAAAGACGCTTTTAAAGACATGATCCCTCTAGGTGAACAACTCGTTATTTATGAAAGAGCTGGGGCAAGAGCAAAAGTTGTTGCTAGCGCTCGAGTCCTTAAATCTGGTTTAATGACGGATAAAGGGATAGAGGTTATTCCTAAATCTTTAGATGACGATGACGATGATGAGAAAGACGAGAAAAAAAAGAATGAGTCAAATATACAACGAAATGATTATGGTTTCTAAAATGATGAATTTTTTCTTTTTTCTCTCTGTGATTTTTCTTAGTTCAAGTTTCTCTTTGAATGAATATCAAAAGACACCAAAGACTATTTACAATATCCGACAAATTGTTTCGAGTTACCCCGAAGATAAGCTGATCAAAAATTTAAGGACTTTTGCTTCTTGCTGTAAGAGTGGACGTTTGGTGGGGACCGGCTCGCATGACAAAGCCTACGATCAAATCAAAAAAATGGTACAAAATTACATTGATAAAAGAATAAATATACTTGACCACGAGTTCAGTCCTGATGTGGATTATGCCATGATGTCTTATCGAGATCAACTTGAAAAAGCCTTAGAGAAGGGGCTGGAAAGAGAGGGAGAAGATTTTAAAAAAATAGAGCATTTTGCTAATCAACGAATTGGTTTACTTGAAGAGCTCAGAAGTACCAAAGGAAAAAATTTAATTTGGGAAAAGCGTGGAAATAACAAAAAAGCCGGTACCTTGATATTAATGGCCCATTACGACAATGCAGTCTTTAAAGATACAGATAAAGGAAAAGTTGTGGCGACTGAGTCTCAAATGCCTGGAGCAGATAAAAATGCCTCGGGCGTTGCATTACTTTTATCCCTAATTGAAATCTTACATCAGGTTGATTTGCCAAAAACAGTTAGGTTTGTTTTTTTAGATTTTGGTGAATTTGAAAATCTTGGCGCTAAAGCTTATGTCGATCGCTGGAAGGGATTCCAATCTGGAGAAAAGGTATTTGGTGCTATTAATGTGATGATGGTAGGGCATTCATCTAAAAATAATCATGAGAATGATCTAGAGCACGACATGCGTCTGTATTACAAAACAACGGCCGAAGGTAGTACAGAAGGCCTTAAATTTGCTAAGTTTATAAAAAAATTAGGCGACCAGATGGGAACTCCCGTCAACACGGAGATTGGCACATGGGAGCGTCCAACGGGTGGACAACGTTATTTTTGGGAAAACGACATTCCCGCCTTTCTATATAGCCACAACTGGGAACTTGATTCCAATCCTCGTGTTCATACATCTAATGACTTTGTAGAAACTCTAAACTTTAAAACTCTACATGGGAATTTGCGCTACCTAAGCGGAGCTATTTTGGCCTGGGCCTTTGAATTGGACTAGTTTCCCACGGGCTTGCCGCTCACGTGAAAAAGGGTTATCTTCCGCCCATGAGTGATCAGCTTTTAACCTCACTTTACCCCCACAATCCCTCGCTGGCGACTAAAACAGTGGTAGTCGGTATGTCTGGTGGTGTTGACTCTTCCGTCACGGCCCTAGTTTTAAAGCAACTTGGCTACCGTGTGATTGGGCTTTTTATGAAGAACTGGGAGGAGTCAGATGAATTCGGCGTCTGTCAGGCATCTAAGGAATTTGCTGATGTGGAAAAAGTTTGTGAAAAGCTAGAGATTCCTTACTACAGTGTTGAGTTTGTAAAAGAGTATCGAGATAACGTATTTACTCACTTCCTTAATGAATACCAAGATGGTCACACTCCAAATCCTGACATTTTATGTAACCGTGAGATCAAGTTTAAAGTCTTTTTTGATCACGCTATGAAACTTGGAGCAGATTATCTGGCGACAGGCCACTACTGCCAAAATATTCTTATTGAGGAGCAACAGCGTCTCGTCAAAGGTCTCGATTCCTCCAAAGACCAGAGCTATTTCCTTTATGCAATAGATGGAAAAACGCTTAATAATGTGCTTTTTCCTTTAGGTCACTTGTTGAAATCTCAAGTCCGAGAACTGGCCAAGCAAAGTGGTTTAGCGACAAAGGATAAAAAGGATTCGACGGGCATTTGTTTTATTGGTGAGCGCAACTTTAAAGAGTTTCTTGGGCAATATCTTAAACCTAAAAAGGGAGAGTTTCGCTCATTAGATGAGTCAGTCGTCGGAGAGCATATCGGAATGCAGTTCTATACAATTGGCCAGCGTAAAGGCCTGGGCCTTGGTGGACAGGGTGAACCGTGGTTTGTGGTGAAAAAAGACCCCTCCCTCAATATTGTTTATGTTGTCCGAGGGGAAAAGCACCCCGCACTTTACGCTCAGGAGCTTTGGGCGAATGAGCTAACATGGATTTCTGGAGCTTTTAAGCATCAGCTTCCGTTAAAATGCTGGGCCAAATCGAGATACCGCCAAAAAGATCAAGTCTGTACTATTGAATCTATAGCAGATGGTGTGGCCCATGTTACCTTTGAAAAGCCTCAGCGCTCTTTAACGCCTCGTCAGTCAGTAGTATTTTATTTAGATTGGGAAGGAGAGCGTGTTTGCTTGGGCGGAGGTATGATTAAGTTGGCCGGAAAAAGCTTTTGGGAGCAAGGTCTAGAGCTCACTCACCCCACATCTTAGGGTCGTTAAGATTCTTATACCCATTTGGTCTTTGATTCTTTGCACGAGGAGTGAAGCCCTTACAGTCCTCTCCTGACTCCCTTTTCACGACTAACGCTGGTATCTGTGTGGACTTAAATTGATAGAGGCGACAGCCTCGCGGCATATCAGGTTCGAAGGTTGTGTAATAATGCTTACATTTCAGACATGGCACACTCATTGTGACTCTCCTCTAGAGCTTATTTTCGCATTTTTTCGCATTAGGGCAATACGCCTGTGTCACCGGAAATTCCTTCCAACTATGTAAAAAGTTCATTGATTTCAGAAGCTTAGAGCGTCAAAAAAAATGACAGGCGCTCTCGTTGTGACAGTCAATTCGACCCTGGCCATGTTCCAAGTACCTAAAAAGCCATAAAAGTTTCAAGTCTATTTCTGGCACGGCGCGTGCAACCTATGAGTTAGGTCGGACTGATAAAAGCTAAGGAAAAACGTCCATGAATGAAATTGATGAAAAAAGAAAAGAGCGACGCCGCAACCTTGAGCTTGTGATGTTCCCTGCGTCTAAGAACTTTCTTCTTGATGAGGAAAGTGATGAGATCATAGGCCACGGTGAAGATCTCGATGACCCACTTGAAGAGCTGATGCAGGAGTTTGCTGAATTTGAAGATGAGTTTGATGAAGCCTATGAGAGCACGGAAGTTATTGAGCTATCAGATCGTAACGAAGAACTTTTTTTGCAGCTAACGCACAAAACCAAATATTCACGATCAACCTCAAGCGATGTTATCCAAGAACAAATTCAACTCCTTCGAGAAACACAGCAAAGACTTAAATACTATCTAGATGAAATCGATAGCGTCCTACCGACGCGATAACTCTCTCCCGAAAAGAGCGGTCTTTAATTTATTAAAGGCCGTTCTTTTTACTTCTCAGAAACAAAAAACGGTGTTAACTTAACTTCTCGTTTTAACGACGATCGTCTTGCTCTTTGACAAATATGCCCGGGTGGTGAAATTGGTAGACACGCACGCTTGAGGGGCGTGTGCTTTGCGGCGTGCTGGTTCAAGTCCAGTCCCGGGCACCACTTAAATTTCAAATAGTTAGACCCTCTCAAAGAGCCTCGGTAGAAAAAATT
>Ga0136604_1001068_pt1 | contig 12639 bp, 8 predicted proteins | sample AntRauFillE10628_FD_104928 | JGI IMG/M metagenome (GOLD analysis project Ga0136604, IMG submission 104928) | Saline lake microbial communities from Rauer Islands, Antarctica - Metagenome Filla E10 #628 | ecosystem: Environmental > Aquatic > Non-marine Saline and Alkaline > Saline | place... | reverse complement strand
TCACGACTGATCAAAACCTTAAGCACCAGTAAAATATGAAGGGGTATCACATTACAGTTATTGTGCTTCTATCAACCTCTTGGCCGAAAATTCAGCTACAAGTTGAAAGAATACGCCACAAAATTAATTCTGCTACTCCCGGTAGCTACGTGGAAATTCAAGTATGAGTTAAGGCTGCTAAACTCACATCTCCCAAATATTCTCCACATACTGTTGCACGGCACGGTCGGATGAAAAGTGCCCCATGTTGGCAATGTTGATAATGGCCCGTCGATTCCATTCGACCCGATCCTTATACACCTTTTCAACCTGTTGCTGCATCTCTATATACGGCTGATAGTCGGCCATCACCATATAATAATCACCCTGACTCAGCAGCGCATTTATAATAGGCTGAAAAACACCCGGTTCATCCGGGGTGAAGAATCCTTGGCTAAGCTGGGCGATAATCTGTTGCAGCTCTTCATTTGAATCCAGATAGTCGTTGGGATTGTATCCTTCACTTCGCAGCTTATCAATTTCTTCAACCGTCAAGCCGAATATAAAAATATTGTCGTCCCCCACCTGCTCGCGGATTTCAATATTGGCCCCGTCCAGTGTACCAATGGTTAGCGCGCCGTTGAGGGCAAACTTCATGTTGCCCGTGCCGGACGCTTCCATCCCGGCCGTTGATATTTGCTCGGACAGGTCGGCGGCCGGAATCATCTTCTCGGCCAGTGAAACACTGTAATCGGGCAGGAAAATACATTTTAGTTTATCACTAACTTCTGGATCATTATTAATAGTTTTGCCCACTGCATTAATAAGCTTGATGTACAATTTGGCCATATCATATCCGGGCGCCGCCTTGCCGCCAAAAATAATGGTGCGCGGAGTAAAATCAGCCTCGGGATTGGACTTGATGTGATTGTATAGCCTAATGGCGTGAAATACAGCCAGATGTTGGCGCTTATATTCGTGCATGCGCTTCACCTGTATATCAAAAATAGAATCCGTCCTTACTTCTATTCCAAGCTTGTCGCCTATATGCTCTGCCAATTCCTGTTTTTTCTGCTGTTTTATTTCACCAAATTGCGCTTGAAAGTCGGGGTCGTCCGCGAATTGCTCAACCCGTTTTAACTGATTGAGATCCTTAATCCACTCCTCGCCGATCTTCGAACTAATTAAATCAGCCAGCGGTCTATTACATTGCCGCAGCCAGCGCCTCGGGGTGATACCGTTGGTCACATTGGTAAACTTTTTGGGAAATTCATTATAAAAATCACGGAAAATAGTCTGCTTCATTAAATCACTGTGAATTTTAGAAACGCCATTCACTTTGTGTGAACCTATGACCCCCAGATTAGCCATACGTACCGAGGCATGCATCTGTTCAGGGATGATACGCATCCGTTTTTTTCGTTCCTGATCTTCGTGCGAGTGTACCTCAATCGAGTTTAAAAACTGGTTATCAATTTCCCTGATAATTTGTACATGCCGCGGCAGCAGGTTGGACATCAGCGAAAGCGGCCAGCTTTCCAGCGCTTCGGGCAGCAGGGTGTGGTTGGTATAATTGATAGTTCGCGTAACGATATCCCAGCTTGTTTCCCAACTCAACTTCTTCTCGTCCATCAATAGGCGCATCAATTCGGGGATGGCCAAATGCGGATGCGTGTCGTTGCAGTGCACGGACATCTGCTGCGGTATTTTTCTAAAATCATCAAACTGTTTGGTGAATCGCCGGAAAGCATCCTGCAGGGTAGCCGAAACTAAAAAATATTCCTGCTTCAACCGCAGCTCCTGCCCCAGCATCACCTTGTCATTAGGGTAGAGCACACGCGTGATATTTTGATCCGTAATGTGGCGGCGCATGGAGTCGATATATTCACCTTCATTAAAACGCTTCAGATTAAAGGTGTGCGAAGTGGCCGTACTCCACAGCCGCAGGTGATTCACCACATCATTTTTATAGCCGGGAATGGGCGTATCGTAAGCCTGGGCCTGCACATCCTGCGTTTTCACCCAGTCGAAGCGGGTATCACCGTTGCCTTCCTCACGGGCTACCGTCTCCCCATAAAATTTTACCGGATACTGAATTTCGGGGCGCCTGATGCTCCACGGCCAGCCATAACGCAGCCACATATCCGGTTTTTCTACCTGGTATCCGTTTTCAATATCCTGATCAAAAATACCGTAATCATACCGAATGCCGTAGCCGATGGCGGGGATGCCCAAGGTTGCCATGGAATCGAGGTAGCAGGCAGCCAGCCGCCCCAGCCCGCCGTTGCCCAAGCCGGCATCCAATTCTGTTTCGCGGATGCGGTCGTAATCGAGATCCAACTCTTCAAATGCTTCGGCTGCGGTTTGCTGCAGGCCCAGGTTGATGAGCATGTTGTCCATCAGTCGACCGATGAGATATTCCATGGACAAATAATAGACGCGTTTTACGCGACGGTCGTAATAGCCGTGCTGGGTTTTCATCCACCGCTCGTGCAGGCGATCCATTACGCTTAGTACCACGCTTTGGTAGAGGTCCCACTGGGTGGCTGCATCGCTGTCCTTAGCCAACGTATAATTAAGGTGCTGCTTTATATCATCCCGAAAGGCATCGGCGTCCATGCCGGTGCGGGTGTTGGTCTGTTGATCGATATTCATTATTTATTATCCTCGCTCGATTTTTCATTTTTGAGTGGTGATAAGATGGGAAAATAAAAGGGGAAAGTGAAGGGGGAATTTGAGGAGAAAATAAACTTGGGGGTGTAAGCCCGAACTCTGTATGATGAATTATTACCTGGAGAAAAGAAATGATCTGCTAATTCAATCTTTTTTTTCGATTCCAAGTTGCTCAAGGTTGAATTTATAATAGGAAGCTTTTAAAAGCATGATGTTCCCATACTTTACCGCTTCTTCCATTCTCTAAACTATATTGGAATTCATTCTTGTATAGAGCCAGCTTAATAATATGTGCACCCAAATTGTTTTTAGATAAACAATCTGTGCCTAAACTTCAAATTCCTTAAGTTAATTAGCCAATAATTCATGTTCGTAAATCGTTTGATGACCACGTGATATTTAGAATTTATTTTCTTATGAAGTACTTTTTATTAACCATTCTGTTTTGTCTTTACTTTTTAATACAGAGCGCAGCAGCCCAGAAAATCTACATTTCGGAGTACGAAAGCCGGGCAGATTTAAGCGTTTTTGTAGTAGGTTATAAAAGCTAGGCTGACCTTTTGGTGTATAAAGTGAAATATGATCATCAGGCCAAAGGCAACGCCGGCAAGTGGTTTTTTGTAAAACACGAGAGCAGCGCAGATAAGATCATTTGGTTTAGTGAATACAAAAGCAATGCTGATCTCAAGATTTTCTTCGTTGAATATGAAAGTGAGGCCGGGTGGAAAAATGAAAGTAAGAAGCATCTCTTGTATTGAAATATTCTCCCTTAACAAAGGGAGTACCGACGAAGTCGGGGAGGGTTGTACCGCAATAAGTAAATTGCTTTTAAAACAACCCCCGTCCGCTCAAAAGCGGACACCCCCTTTTCTAAGGGGGAATTTTAGCAACTCAATCTTTCCGGTAAATACCGTAATCGGGACTAAAACCGGGACGCGTTATTTTTGCAGGAAGTCCTAAATCGAGCAGGGTTTCGTAGGCGTTGAGGGCTACAAAGTCTTGTTCAAAGATACCATAAACGGCCGAGCCGCTGCCGGTCATGGAGGCATAAACTGCCCCCAATTCGTAAAATTGATCTTTTAAGTTCCCCGACACGTGAATCCGCTGAAACACCGATTGCTCAAGATCATTGAATAGCATATAGCGCCACTCGTCCACCGGTTCTTGGGTAAGCACACGTTTAATTGGAAAATCGGGCGCCGGATTGGGTTCGCAGTATTGGTAGGCTTCGGGCGTGCTGCTTGCTGCATTGGGGAAGCAGGTGACAATCCATGCATCGGGCTGGATGTCTACCTCTTCAATTTCATGGCCTACCCCAAGGCCTATACCCGTCTTACCCTTTATGAAGAAAGGAACATCCGCGCCAAGGTCGCGGCTCAGGTCAATCAGTTCATCATCACTCAGGCCCAATTCCTCAATTTTGTTAATCATGCGCAGCGTGAGCGCTGCATTGCTGCTACCGCCACCGAGACCGGCCCCGGCAGGTATGCGTTTTTCAACCCGTATATGGTAGGCTTGATTGAGTCCAACATATCGCTGCAGCACATTTACAGCCTTTATGATGAGATTGCGTTCATCAGTGGGAATATCTTCATCGCTGAGTTCCAACTGCATAGAATTAGCAATCTGTACTTCAAAACGGTCTTTCCATTCTACAAAACAGAAGCCGGTTTCGATGCGGTGGTATCCCGTGGATAAACGTTCGAGCACGTTGAGGCCCAGGTTTATTTTTGCGTATGAATCGGCTATCCAGGTTTCTTTGCTCATATTCTTTTTTACCGCAGAGGGCGGTGAGGATTCGCAGAAAAAAAACAATAATCCTCTGTGAACCTCTGTGCTACTCCGCGGTTAACTATTTTAAATGTATTTATCCTTAATCTTCAACATGTAATCGAAGGCGGCATCGTGTTCGTTGGGGATTTCACCGTCTAAAATGGCTTCCCGAACGGCATCTTTAATTTTGCCGACTACGGGACCGGGTTTAACGCCCAGCTTTTCCATAATCTCGTTGCCATCCAGCGGGTTCGTCCATTTGCGCAGACGGTCTTTTTTTTCCACCTCTATAATCTTTTTCTCCACCCGGTCAAAGTTCTTATGGTACTGCTTTACCTTGCGATAGTTTTTACTGGTGATATCGGCCCGGCACAGCATCATTAAATCATCGATATCATCCCCGGCCTCATAAAGAAGACGGCGAACGGCGCTGTCGGTCACTTCATTTGAAACTAAAGCGATCGGGCGGAGGTGCAGGCGGACGAGCTTTTTTACATAACGCATGCGCTCATCCAACGGCAGCCCAAGACGCCGGAAAATAGACTTTACCCACTTGGCCCCGATAGCGTCATGCCCGTGAAAGGTCCACCCGGTGCCGGACTCAAAACGCTGGGTTACCGGCTTGGCAATATCGTGCATAATGGCCGACCAGCGAAGCCATAAATCATCGCTCATTGCGGCCACATTGTCAAGCACTTCCAGGGTGTGCCAAAAGTTATCTTTGTGGCGCACGCCACGCACTTCCTTCACCCCGTGCAGCTTGCACATTTCAAGAAAAAATTGTTCGAGAAGACCGCTTTTAAATAATAACGCAAAACCGATGGAAGGTTTGGGCGCCATGATAATTTTGTTGAGTTCATCGAGCAACCGTTCTTTGGAAATAATTTCAAGGCGGGGCGCCATCTTTCCAATAGCCTGATACGTCTCTACTTCAATCTCAAAGTTAAGCTGGGTTGCAAAGCGAACCGCGCGCATCATGCGAAGGGGATCATCATCAAAGGTTTGCATTGGATCAACCGGCGTGCGGATAAGCTGCTTTTTAAGATCCTGTACGCCTTCAAACGGATCAATTAACGCCCCAAAGTTACCCTCGTTCAGCGACCAGGACAGGGCGTTGATGGTAAAATCGCGCCGCAGCTGGTCATCTTGCAATGAGCCCTCTTCCACAATGGGCTTGCGAGAATTTCGACGGTAGCTTTCTTTGCGGGCGCCAACAAATTCAAGTTCCAGTCCCTTGTACTTTACTTGGGCCGTCCCAAATTTTTTAAACACCGAAAAACTTTTGGCATCCAGTCGCTTGGCTACATCGCGGGCCAGCTTGATGCCGGAACCCAACGTTACAAAATCAATATCCATATCCTTATCATCCAGGCGCTGCAGGTAATAGTCGCGCACGTAGCCACCTACCACATAGGCGTCCTGACCGACTGCGGCCCCGGAAGCTGAAATGATATCAAATACTTTCTTATGTTTGGGATGAATGTCTTGCATAAGTTTAGCCACTAAAACACAGAAACACTAAAAGTTTAAATTCATTTAATCGTTTAAATAACACATCAATCTTTGTGTTTCCGTGGCCTTCAATTTAAAAAGAGCACCAAAATAAGAACTTAAATACTCGCTTTCAGCATTCATTGCTAAAAATCATCATGGAATCATCGAAAGCCAAAACGGCACTTCGTATCAGTCTTCTTGTATCGGCACTGTCGCTTTGCGCCAAGGCAACGGGCTTTTTTGTGACACAATCGACCACTGCCCTGTCCGATGCGGCCGAATCGGTGATTCATATTCTTGCAGTAGCTTTTGTTTATTACGGATTTCTGCTGAGCACTAAACCTGCTGATGATAAACACCTGTACGGTCATGAACGGGTTGAATTTTTATCGGTGGGTGTTGAAGGGGCTGTAATTATACTGGCGGGCTTTACTATTATTTATGAATCGGTGAGCAATTACATCTACGGGCATGTTTTGCAGAACATAGGCTGGGGTATTTTGCTGCTGTCAGCGGCCGGAATTATCAACTTTATTTTGGGATCATACCTCATAAAAGTCGGCAAGCGCGAGCAGAATATGATAGTGATGAGCAATGGCAAACACACACTCACCGATGTGTGGACCAGCGCCGGAGCCGTGACAACGCTTATCATTATTAAATTTACCGGCTGGACTATCCTTGATGCCCTCGTGGGTTTCGGGCTGGCGCTTTATATAATGTTCGAAGGCTTTAAGCTATTACGTTATTCGGTAGACGGGCTTATGGACAGCAGAAATCCCAAGGCGGACAAAGCTATTCGATCAACCCTTGCCCAACCGCTCCCCGGCTCTATGACCAGCTACCACAATCTGCGCCACCGCACCACAGGCAATACCACCTGGATTGAGCTGCACGCTATTTTTGAGAAAGGCATCTATCTAAAAAAAGCACACGAAGATGCTACCGCATTAGAACGCCAACTTATTGATGCCGTTCAGGGTGATGTGATTGTAACCATTCACCTGGAACCGGAGGGCAGCCATCGCAAAGCGCATGAGAGCCTTAAGGATGCCGACCAGCAGCGGCCGCTTGATGATTTTATATAGGAATAGTCTTGGGTTTTGAGTGGTGAGTTATGAGCTTTAACTCTTAGTGCTTACCAATTTTTACTGAAAATGAGTAAATCATTTTTTGAAGTTCGTTAATCTCGCCGCATAATTTTTCACTTTTCAGCTCATCTATAAATTCCAGATTCGTGGCAATGATTATTTGAGTTTCTAATTCATAGGATGAACCATAAGCGATGCTTAGAAAACGTTTGAAATCCTTATCCGTATTACGCCCTGCTCCTTCAGCGATATTAGAACTGATGGAAACCACACATCTCCTAAGCTGAGAGATTAACCCATACTTCTCCTCATCAGGAAATCTTTGTGTTATTTTATATACTTCAGTAGCTAATACAACCGCTCGTTTCCAAATATTCAGGTTTTTAAATCTATTCATTTTACTGTGTTTTTGTCTTTAGTGATGATGTCAACTGTAAGACAACCACGCCAGTATTTCCATACAGTTTTTTCTGAGTTCTAACCACTCACGACTCACGGCTCACGGCTCACGGCTCACGGCTCACGGCTCAAAACTCACAATTTAAATTTTTATACCAATCTTCGAATGATCGCCTACATGCACCTGCAGATCCACATTTTTTAACCCCACATGTTTGCCAATGGTTGAATTTTCAATGTGGCAATTTTCCAAGGTCGTCTGCTCTTGGATAAGGCTATTTTTAACGGTTGATTTTTTTAGCGAGCAACCCGCATCAATGCTGGCGTGCGGACCGATAATACAGTTTTCCAGTTCCACATCTTCGCCTATATATACCGGGTCAATAATTTTCGTCTCTTTAAATCGGCTACCATCTGTTTCATCTGCCTCTTTTTCTACGATAACCCCCGAAGTTTCGAGCCAGGCGGGGAGGGTACCGCAGTCGAGCCATTCATCAACTGTTGCCTTCCGAAAGACCTTATCATCTTTTAGTAATCGGTCCAGCGCATCGGTCAATTGAAATTCATCGCCATGCCCGCGCACCTCGTTTTCCAAAAGATATTCAATTTCTTTTTTAAGCTGTTCGCCTTCCTTAAAGTAATACACACCGATGATAGCCAGATTTGAGATCGGCTCGCTTGGCTTTTCTACGAAATCAGTAATTTGTCCGTCCTTTTCTACAGCTACACCAAAACGTGAGGGGTCGTCCACTTCCTTCAACCATATCACGCTGTCGGCATCTTCGATGGAGACCGATCCTTCCATATCAAAAATGGTATCCGCAAATACGATAATACATTCGCCCTGCAGGTCTTCTTCCGCACAATAAACCGCATGAGCCGTTCCCTGCGCGGTTTCCTGCACACGAAAGGTGGGCTGTGCATCTTGCCGTTCGCACATGGCCGAAAGCTGATCTTTAATATCCTGTCCAAAATCCGGACCAAGGATAAATACAATTTCATCAATGGTACGTTCAAGCGTGCGGCCGAAGGTTTCAACAATGCGCTCAACAATCATTTTTCCGGCCACAGGAAGTAACGGTTTGGGTGTGGTGTGAGAGTGGGGGCGAACCCGCGTGCCGCGGCCTGCCATCGGGATAATTAATTTCATATATTTGAAAAAATTTTAAGATGAATAATTTTGTTGCTAAACATGTTTTAAAGCCCATAAATATAACAGATGTTCCGTACATTAGCGACTTGCTAACCATTTGATAATAATTATAACTTCTTATTCACTTTTTAAAAGTGGTTTAGCTATTAAAACTAAGATGTCATCCCGAGAGACTTGGCGTTTTTCCAAGTGATGAGGGATCTCAAGTGTTGATACTAACTTTCCCGATTCGTTAGGTATGGCCTCTAATACATTTGAGATCTCTCACCCTAATCCGCCAGCCGGCGGACGGGATGACAAGAAAAAAATATGATTTCAAATCCTAAAACGTTCCTATATTGAATTGGTACCCGCTTTTTCTTGACCTGCTGCTTGCCGGCTTTATTATTGTAATGGCACGCCATACTTTTCTGAGAGGACGTTTTTTCCTTCATATTTTTCAACAAAAAGGATATAAGCTGAGCGAATACTGGCATTGGTTGGTTCATCACTGGAACCGCCGCGTCATCACCGTAAAACATATTCTGTATATGGTAGTTATTGTGGTAATGCTCTGGCTGATGTCGGATACTGTTACCGGCTCAGCGGCTATTATCATCCTTACCTTCTTCGGTTTCTTCTGGTTTGGACCGTTTGATTATTACCGGAATGAAAAACAAAAAAAGCCCCTTGTTTATACCTCCAGGTTAAAGCGCTTATGCGTTCCCTTTGTTCTTTTTTGCCTGCTGCTTCCCGTTGCCACTCTTTGGCTTGCCTACAACCGCGATGTCTATGTGGCAGGTGGCTTTTCATTTATTCCAGTTGATATTTATATCCTCGCATTCGGATGGGTACTGGCCAGTGCAGTAGTTCCCTTTTACATTTTTGTTGCGGCGAAAATAACGGCGCCCATAGAAAAGCGCGTGCATCAGCACTACATCAATGAAGCCAGGAAAAAGCTGGAACGCATGCCGGAATTAACCGTCATTGCCATTACGGGCAGCTACGGAAAAACAAGCACCAAATTTATGATCCGCGATCTGTTGAAAGAACGTATGAGCGTATGCTCTACCCCCGGCAGTTATAATACTCCGATGGGCATTTGCAAAGTCATCAACAATGATCTGGAAGCACATCATCAAGTATTGATATTAGAAATGGGCGCCCGTTACGAAGGCAACATTGACGAACTGTGCGACATCGCCGAACCGGACATCGCAGTGATTACCAATGTAGGCATTGCGCACCTCCAGACTTTCGGCTCGCAAGAGGCTATCGCCCGGACCAAATCAACCCTGGTGCAGCGGCTCACTGAAAATGGCACGGCCGTGTTAAACGCCGACGATAGGCGGGTGCAGAAAATGGCGCAACTTCGGGATGATATTAAAATCATTGAAACAGGATTACAAAACGGTTCCATCATCGGCAGTGATATTCATTATAATCCCGAAGGCACGCATTTTAACGTTCGGCGGGGTGATGAAAGTGACTCCTTTAATACCAAACTGCTGGGCGCACACAATGTGCAAAATATGCTGCTGGCTATTGGGGTTGCCACCTGCTTTAACATACGGCTGAAGACGATGGCTATTGCCGCCCGCGATATTGAACCCATTGAACACCGGCTGGAACTGAAAAAGCAGGGCGAAATTTACGTGATTAATGATGCCTTTAATTCCAATCCCACCGGGGCTAAAAACGCAGTAGAAATTCTGGCTCAATTTAACAGCGGCAGACGCATTATCATCACCCCGGGAATGATTGAACTGGGTGAAATAGAAGATGAAAAAAACCGACAATTTGGACATCAAATCGGGCAAGCTGATCTTGACTTAGTAGTGTTGGTGGGTAAAGCCCGAACCGAAGCCATTCAGCAAGGGATTGAAGAAACCAAGCTGCCAAAAGATCGGCTAAAGGTGGTAGAAAGCTTGTCTAAGGCAAACGAACTGGTTCGGCAATACGCACAGGCTGGTGATGTGATACTCTATGAAAATGACCTGCCGGATTCGTTTGATGAGTGAGCTTTACAGTGATGCCATCGCTTGGAGCGATGGCATCACTACGAAATGTTTCACCGAAAAAACACCTGCTCATTTTTGCCTTCCGTGGCAGCCACCATGGCGGCGCCAACAATGCTGGCGTCGGTCTGAAATCCAGCAGCTTTAAAAGCAGTGTTAATTTTTATGTAGGGGAAAACCTTTTTCGTTTTTTGGCTTAGCTGTCCGCCGAGAATAAATAAATCAGGATGAAAAATTTTCTCGTACGTCTCGAGCATCAACTGCAGGCGTTTTGCCCACTCTTTTTTGCGAATGCCTTCTTCCTTTCGGGATTTATCAGAAGCGCGCTGTTCTACCGTTATACCATCAATCTCAATAAGTCCCAATTCGGTATTGGGCACTAATTTGCCATTCGAAAAGATAGAAGAGCCGATGCCGGTGCCTACCGTCAACACTATAACCAATGCCTGTTGACCGGCTCCTGCACCAAAATGAATCTCGGCTATGCCCGTGGCGTCGGTATCATTGATAACCGTTACGGTATTGCCGGTTATTTCAGAAAGCAGCTGCTTCGCATCCACATCGGTCCATGCTGAATCAATGCGTTTGGCCGATAGCACAATGCCCTTGCGGACCGGCGCAGGAAATGCGCATCCCAGCGGGCCATCCCAATTGAAGTGCTTATTTACCACTTCGTGTATTTGCGAAAGTACTTTATGCGGTGAGGTATCCTTGAGTGGAGAAGTACTGTAGCGGTCAGACAAAATCTTTCCTTGTTCAGTATCAACAATACACCCCTTAATGCCGTAACTGCCGATATCTATGCCCAGTACGTCCATGGTTTTGGGTATTTGTTTGTTAGTTATTGGTTATTTATGGATAGGCTAAGATTTTATATCATTGTCATCCCAGAGGAGCTTTAGAGGATAATATTTAATAAAGAAGCCTCATGCGACGAGGGATCTCAAGCAATAATAGTAGCATTTTAGATACACAGGCCATGGCTTAAAATACATTTGAGATCCCTCACCCCAAAAACCGGGGATCGGGATGACATGTTGGGGGGATTAAACCGAAAGTCTTAACCGCTCAATGCGTTATAACCAATAATCATTAACTACTTCTCAATCAGAATCCAGCCGTCATTATTAATCATGCGCTTGGCTTTTTTCCACTTGATGTCAATCACTTTGCCCGAGCCCGGCTTTTGAATCTTCACGTAGTCGTTGCGGCCAGGTTCATCCTCAACGGTAACGGGCTGTGCTTTTTGATCGCTGCGCTGCTGCCCCGATCCGTTTTGCCCGCCATTCTGTGCCTGTCCCCCCGCTTGTTTAAAGCCCATATTGGTAGAGTCGGAATGCTGCGTTTTGGCTCTGCTCATATCCACTTTGGACTTCTCTTTCTGTGCCTGCTGCAGTTGCTGCTGTTCGGCCTGCATCTCGGGAATGGCTTTCCAGATCATTGATATTGTTTCCTGGTTAATCACCTCAACCAATTGCTTAAACATTCCAAAAGCTTCTCTTTTGTATTCTAAGAGCGGATCTTTTTGTGCAAAGGACCGCAAACCAATTCCTTCTTTTACCGAATCAAGCTCACGCAAATGTTCCATCCATTTATCATCAATGGTTGAAAGTACGGCTGTTCGTTCCAGCGCACGGGCGACCTCATGTCCTTCATTTTCGAGCGCTTTTTCCACATCAACCACCACGCGAATACGGCGCATCCCGTCAGTAAAAATAACCTGCACACGGTCCGGCTTATTTTCGGCATCCGAGGCATCGATATTTTTTATAACCTCATATAAAGGAGTCGCAATCATCTCTTCTTTTTTACGGTACCCCTCAAGCGCCTTTTCAATAATATGCTCAATGAGATTATCATCGCTCATGGCCTTCATTTCATCTGGTTCCAGCTCTATATCTATGGCCAGTAAACGCATGATGGTATCGCGCAGCTCTTCGAACGCTCCGTCCCCGTAATGCTCATCCACCACGCGCTCAACCAGGTCTTCGAGCATATCATAAATGTCGCTGCGTAGTTGATCGCCCGATAGTGCATGGCGACGGCGGGCATAAACCACGTTCCGCTGGTTGTTGAGTAC
>Ga0136604_1001062_pt1 | contig 12651 bp, 15 predicted proteins | sample AntRauFillE10628_FD_104928 | JGI IMG/M metagenome (GOLD analysis project Ga0136604, IMG submission 104928) | Saline lake microbial communities from Rauer Islands, Antarctica - Metagenome Filla E10 #628 | ecosystem: Environmental > Aquatic > Non-marine Saline and Alkaline > Saline | place... | reverse complement strand
GTGCTGGAACGCGGTCGCATGGTCAAGCATGTAGAAGATTATCCCACTATGCACATGGACCCCTGGGATTTTGAAAACAACGGCCAGCTTAGCAGGGAAGAACAAAAGCGCCAGAAAAAACAGGCTCGTACCGGCTATACTACCCATAAAGCGCACAACCATTTTTTTGTGGACGATATAGATCATCCTTATAACGAAGAAAAACGATTTGACTGGATGCGGGGCTACCATGTGGGAGGACGCTCACTGGTATGGGGCCGGCAAAGTTACCGTTTGGGTGATTATGACTTTGAGGCCAATGCCAAAGATGGTGTTGCCGTTGATTGTCCTTTCCGCTATAAAGATGTAGCCCCTTGGTACGATTATGTTGAAGAATATATTGGCGTAAGCGGCGAAAAGTTGGGACTGCCTCAACTGCCTGACGGTATATTCCTAAAACCCATGGAACTGAACTGCGTTGAAGATCACCTAAAAAAAACGATTGCAAATAATTATGACGATCGGTTATTGACCATAGGACGCACGGCACATATTACAGAAGGCACCAAAGAAGGCATTGGAAGGGTAACCTGCCAATACCGGAACCGATGCATGCGGGGCTGTCCTTTCGCCGCCTACTTTAGCAGCAATTCTTCCACCCTTCCTGCGGCAGAAGCAACAGGCAACATGACGCTAATGCCAAACTCCATCGTTCACGAAGTGATGTATGACGCTGACAGCAAACGGGCTACCGGCGTTAAAGTTATTGATGCAGAGTCGAAAGAAACGTACGAATATAAGGCTAAAGTTATTTTTCTTTGTGCGTCCGCCATTGCTTCGGCAAGCATTTTAATGCAATCCAAATCCGACCGCTTTCCCGAAGGCATGGGCAACGATTCCGGCGAACTGGGCCATAATATCATGGATCATCATTTCAAAGCGGGAGCTTTTGGAAAATACGATGGTTTCGAAGACAAGTACTATGCCGGACGTCGACCTAACGGCATTTATATACCCCGATTTAGAAACCTTGGAAATGGAACCAACCAAAAGGATTTTCTGCGCGGTTATGGCTATCAGGGTGGCGCAAGCCGGGGTGATTGGACCGAGAGTATACGTGAACTGAGTTACGGCAAAGAGCTAAAAGAAGCAATTCTACAGCCCGGCGGTTGGTCCATAGGGCTTATGGGATTTGGTGAAACCCTGCCCTACCACGAAAACAAAATGTACCTGGACTATGACGATACCAACCAATGGGGCTTGCCTACCATCACCTTTGATGCGGAGTTTAAAGAAAATGAATTAAACATGCGTAAAGATATGGTAACCCAAGCCATGGAAATGCTTGAGAAGGCCGGATTTAACGATATCAATGCCTGGGACGATATTGGCGCACCTGGCTTGGGAATTCACGAAATGGGAACGGCACGTATGGGACTAAACCCCAAAACCTCAGTATTAAATAAACATAATCAGGTACACGCGGTACCGAATGTGTATGTGACTGATGGTGCAGCTATGACCTCAGCGGCATGTCAAAATCCTTCGCTTACCTACATGGCGCTGACTGCCCGGGCGGCTGATCATGCCGTTAAAGAGCTCAAGAAAATGAACCTCTAATTAATTTTATTATGGACCGACGGGAAGCATTAAAACGAATAGGACTTTCATTTGGTGTACTGGTTGGCGGCCCCACCGCTTTCAGCGTACTGCAGGGATGTTCAAATACAGCCACTAAAACTGCTTGGAAACCACAATTCTTCAGTGAAGATGAAGCCTCATTTATCACCAAAACAGTGGATATCATCCTGCCGGCTACCGGGGATACCCCGAGTGCATCGGAAGTAAATGTACCGCAATTCATCGATAAGTATATGTTCGAAGTAATTGAGGTGGAAGAACAGCAACTCTCCAAAGAGTATCTTGGCAATATCATTGAAAAGATGAAAAAAGATACCGGCAAAAGCGATGCTGCTTCATTTACACAGCAAGATATTGAGCCCCTGATTGCAAACAGTTTAAGTAAAACGCGGGAAGAGGAAGAAAAAATTGTGGAAAACCTTGATAATTATATACATGCCAAACAAGAAGGAAAACAAACAAAACTCTTTGGCGAGGTAGCTTCCTTTGCCTTTCTTACGAACTTAAGGGGCCTTGCAATCTGGAGCTACAAGACCAGCGAAACGGTGGGCGAAGATATACTGGCGTACGAACAAATACCCGGCCAGCAAAAAGGTTGCGTGAGTGTGCAAGAAGCAACCGGTGGCAAAGCATGGTCATTATAAATTAAAAGCCCGCATGTGAATCGCCGAAACTTTATAGAAACACTTCTCTTATCAGCAAGCTGGGCAGCTATTTCTGGCCTACCCGATTTCAGCGATGGCGATATTTCTTTGCACGCCAATACCTTTACCTTAAACTACGCCCCCCATTTTGGAATGTTCAAAAACCACGGCAGAGCAGATCCTATAAGCCAGCTACAGTTCATGCATAAAGCCGGATTTCGTGCCTTAGAAGATAACGGCATGCGAAACCGGCCGGTTAATCAACAACAAAATATTGCAAATACAATGACCCGCCTTAATATACAGATGGGTGTATTTGTGGCACATACCATTGGCTGGAATGAGCCGAATCTCACTTCCGATGATCTACAACTTCATCAAAAATTTTTAGCTGAGATTGAAGCATCTGTAAAAGTAGCCCAACGATTAAATGCTAAATGGATGACGGTAGTGCCCGGTCGCTTGGACCCCCGTCTTGAAATGGGTTATCAAACAGCCAATGTAATTGAAACCCTAAAAAAAGCTGCCAACATTTTAGAACCATACAAATTGGTGATGGTTCTTGAACCTTTAAATCCACTTCATGATCATCCCGGGCAGTTCCTCACCAAAACTTCACAGGCGTATGAAATTTGCAAAGCGGTTGATAGCCCGGCCTGCAAAATTTTGTACGACGTATATCATCAGCAGATAACGGAGGGCAATCTTATCCGCAATATTGACTATGCCTGGGATGAAATAGCCTACATGCAGGTGGGCGATAATCCCGGCCGCAATGAACCCACCACCGGCGAGATAAACTACAAAAATCTCTTTGCTCATTTACATCAGAAAGGATATTCCGGTATTATTGGCATGGAGCACGGAAATTCTATGAAGAGCAAAAAAGGCGAAAAAGCCGTTATTGAGGCTTACCGCTACTGTGATCCTACCTAATGAAGTCACAGATCTCAAAAGATCAGTTTTAATCTATGCAAATCTGTGGCTAATAATCTATTTCAACTCTTTTATCTTAATGTTCCGGAAACTTACCTGATCACCATGATCCTGCAGGCCAATATATCCTGAGCGGGCATCGCCAAACTCTGGATGATTTTGGAACTTACTTTGGCGAATTAATTCATACCATTCATTGGTCCAAAGCTCATATTCCAACACTTTTTCGCCGTTCTGCCAGTGTTCAATATGGGGGCCCTCAGCTACAATTTTTGCCGTGTTCCACTCACCATGGCCTTTAAAATTTTGTGGTTTTGCCGGGATTAAATCATACAGTGAGCCGGCTTTTCTATTACCATTTTCTCCCTTTTCAGCATCCGGGTGGTTTGTATTGTCAAGCACCTGCATTTCCGGGGCGGACCAGTAAATGGGCTGGGTGGGCTGTTCCATTGCACGATAAAAGATCCCACTGTTCCCCCCTTTTTGAACCTTCCACTCGAGCTTTAACGCATAATTTGCGTATTTTTTTTGGGTGATGATGTCTCCGCCCCCGCCCTGTGGCAATACTTTCAGGTTCCCTTCTTTCACTTCCCATCCTTTGTCTGGAAAATCCTCACTGTTATAACTGCGCCAACCATCAGTGGTCTCTCCGTTAAATAAGAGAATCCAACCATCTTCTTTTTCTTTTTCCGTTAAAGTATTTTGAGCATTACTCATACAGGCTCCGAACATTAGAATTAGTGAGAAAATTATTAGTGAACTTTTTATAAATAGCTTCATAAACAATTAATTTTATAAGTTAAAAATAATGAAGGAGTGCGATGAGCTATTGTTCAGCAATTTCTTTACCCACCCACTGCAGCAATTTTTTTGTTGATCGGATGCCCTGATAGGCTCCACCGTTTTCCTCACCTCCATCATATTCAATACCGATATATCCGTGGTAACCGGCATCGTGCACAATACGCAACATTTTACGATAATCAATAGTCGTTTCACTGCCATTTTCGTCAAAACCATAACTTTTGGCGCTTACGCCTTTCGCAAAAGACATCAATTCTTTTACTCCCTTGTATTTATCGTATTCTTCAATACAGGGTGCTTCCCAGCGAGCCCCGCCTTCCCTTTTAATGCAAAAGTTTCCAAAATCGGGGAGCGTACCGCAGTGGTCCATATTCACCTGCTTCATTACATCCGCAAGCCACTGGGCGTCAGATGAATACCCGCCATGGTTTTCAACAAGTACATTAACATTCGCATCCTTTCCAAATTCAGCAAGTTGCCCTAAACTATCAACAGATGCTGCTTTTTGTTCCGATTTTGGGCCATCACCAAACAAATTTACCCGTATAGAATGGCAACCAAGGTAGTTTGCTGCCTCAATCCATTTGTAGTGATTCTCTATGGCTTTTTGGCGATCAGTATCATCGGTTACCGCTAAATCGCCTTCATCATCCACCATTATCAAAAGTTGCTTAACACCAAGATCGCTACACCGCTGATTAAGTTCACTCAGATAGGCTTTGTCTTTGGCCTTATCACTGAAGAATTGATTGACATACTCCACCGCATCAATGCCAAATTCATTTTTAGCTACTTCCGGAAACTTCATATTGGTAAGTTTTCCATCGAAAAGTGCCTTATTAAGACTCCACTCTGCCAACGATATATCGAAGAATATATCATCACTGTTTATACACGCCGTTAGCGAAGTTACAAAAGTAGGCACAAAAGCAGTACCCGCTGAAATAAGCGTTAAATTTTTTAAAAAATTACGCCGGTTTTGTCTCATAAGAAATACGTGGGTTTATTAATCTGCTTACAAAATGCTGAAAATTTGCTGACAAAAACAATGTCATAAAAGAATTAAGGTAATTTAATTTTCTATCTCCACTTTTTTTTTATTTTTATGCAAGTTTTTTGCTATGATAGTTAAAATACTTTGAATCTTATTTTGAAATGCTTTTCATAGAATCTACTCAACCTAATATATATGCTCAATGAATAAATTAATACAGGCAAAACTAAGCGCCATGATGTTCCTTGAATTCTTCATTTGGGGCGCGTGGTATACCACAGTTGCTGTATTTATGTCGGCCAGCGGGATGGAGAATCTTACCCACTGGCCTTTCACCGTCAATCCTATTGCCGCCATTGCCGCACCCTTCTTTGTTGGCCTGATTGCGGATCGCTACTTTGCGACTGAAAAAGTACTGGGAATACTGCATATATTGGGCGCTCTTTTTATGTTTTTAACGCCTATGGCTACCGGATCGCCACTTGTATTTATCCTGCTTTTACTTGCCTATAATCTATGCTATATGCCAACGCTAAGCCTAACCAACACACTGGCTTTTCACAATATCGAAGACCAGGAAAAACAATTTCCCATGATCCGGGTTTTTGGCACCATTGGCTGGATTGTAGCCGGACTGGCTATCAGTTTTGTGCTCGGAAGCTTTGTAGCTGAAAATATTAAACCGGAACAGACCGCGCTTCCGTTATACCTTACGGCCGGTGCAAGTCTGCTTTTGGGGCTTTACAGTTTTACCCTGCCGCATACCCCTCCGCCTGCTGCAGGAGAGCAAGTGTCGGTGAAAAGTATTATTGGTGTAGATGCTTTTAAACAGCTGGGCAGTAAATCATTTTATATATTTCTTGCCAGTTCGCTCCTCATATCCATTCCACTGGCTGCTTATTATAACTTTACACAGCTATTTTTAGGCGCTACCGGGTTTGAAAACATTGCGGCGACACAGACCATTGGTCAAATGTCTGAGGTTATTTTCATGCTTCTTATGCCCTTTTTCTTCATTCGATTGGGGGTAAAATGGATGCTTGCAGCGGGCATGTTTGCATGGGTAGCGCGTTACGCCCTTTTTGCACTTGGTGCACCCAACGAGGTCACATGGATGATTATAGCAGGCATTGCTCTACACGGAATCTGTTACGATTTCTTTTTTGTGACAGGACAAATATATGTGGATAAAAAATCAACACCGGCAGTGCGCGGCCAGGCTCAGGGACTCATTGTATTAATCACCTATGGAGTAGGGATGCTTATCGGTGCGCAGATTGCAGGAGCAGTGTTTAACAGTTTTCTTGGCAACGCCGAAGCCTTAACGTTGGGTCAATGGTATAATTTCTGGTGGATCCCCGCCGCTTTTGCCGGGATCGTTCTTATATTTTTCATACTTACCTTCAACGATAAAGTTATAGAAGATAAAGACGAAGTTGAGGCCAGTGATTTTAAGGTTTGATATCACCAATATACTCTTCAGTTTTCCTTATAAAAGATGACACATTACTAAGTCGTCCTTGGCCTCATGTTCTTTCATCGGTAAGGTATCATAATTTTCTTTTGCTCTAAGGTCAAATGCACTCCCTAAATAAAGATGTAGATCCGCCGTAAGTGTTCCTGTTTTCATTAATTCTTTACCAAATGCTTTAATATTGATATGATAAATGATGTTATTAATGGGTACCTCAACAGTTTTTGCGTTAGAAATATTACTGAATACCTCGTGAACATACGGATGCAGCCGTTCTTCATAACTGCTAAAGGAAGGCACCTTTGCTGTTTCGGTAATATGATGAATAGCCCGGTTTAGAATGTTCATCCTTCTGAACTGAATTCGAGATGAAAATCTCCTTTTTTATCAGGGTTAAGAGAAATTTTATCCAATACGGCGTTCGTATTTAAAGGACCATATATGTGAGGATAGCTTTCGTTTTGCGCAGAATCCTCTTCATATTTTATCGGTGCCTCTACCCTTTTTGTATCAATGATTAGCAAAAAAAGGTGGCGTTTATTTTTAAATATACGATTAGCGGTATCATTAATTTTCTGGCCCGTTGAGCAGTGAATAAACCCCTCCTGCTCAATCGATTCAGGTGTATATTCTCCACTTTTTTCTACGCCCTTCCAAGTATTCTTTTCTACTATATGAAAAATAAGATCGTTCTGCATAAATATGTTTATTTGTTATAAGCTAAATGTAATAATGCATCTCCTTTGTGTACAACCGGGGCATTATTAAGTGCGATTATACGCCCATTCCGAGGGCTGACCACTTTGAACCATTCCTTTCCAAAAGGATCGCTGATATGTCCTAAGACCTGCCGCTTGTTAACTTCCTCGCCAAGCTCCATTTTTTGTTGAAACAAGCCGGCGTATCGCGCACGTACCCATGTTGACTTTTGATAAATATCCGTATCATTTGCTTCCGGAGCACTATCACGCATGCCCAGGCTTTTCATCAGGCGCAGCGTACCGTCAATTCCTTCCTGTATGCCAAACTGATCAAAACGGTGGGCCTCTCCGGTTTCAAAAACAAGTATTTCTTTGTCCTTCTTTTGAGCTGCTTTACGAAATGTTTTATCAATAAGTGTTGAATTTACGGTAATGGGTGCGGCAAATGCATCGGCAAGCTTTTTATTTTGCTCATCTTTGAGGACGCATCGTATTTGTGGGTAATTGCTCCGGGCATCGCCACCGGTATGGAAATCGACTCCGCAATCAATATGAGGAAAAATTTTGGTCATCAGGGTATGCGCAACCAACCGGGCCAGTGAACCGCTTTTGCTTCCCGGAAAGCTTCGGTTGATGTCTTTTCCATCGGGCAGGTCGCGCTGTTTTTGAATAAAACCAAAAATATTTACCAGCGGGATAGCGATAACCGTTCCTCTTTCGGGCATCGTATCCTTTTTTGAAATCATCCTGCGGATAATCTCTACCCCGTTAATCTCATCGCCGTGCAGCCCGCCGGTAAGCAATAGTACCGGTCCGTCCTCCTTGCCGCGAAATACATTCACTGCAAGCTCAATGGGGGTATAGGTGGGTAAGCGGGCGATGTTTATGCGTATTTCTTTTTGCTGTCCCAAGCCAATATCATGACCGTTAATCGAAATAAATTCAGGCATCACTTTTAATTTTTTTTCGCATTGATTTTTTTGCCTTCTTTTTTTCCACGCCTTTAATAACAAAATTCACAATAATTTTGGCGATATTTTTTCCAGTAGCTTTTTCTATACCCTGCAACCCCGGAGAAGAGTTAACTTCAAGCACCAAAGGTCCGCGTTCGGACTGCAGTAAATCAACTCCCGCTATAGAAAGGCTCATTGATTGAGCGGCCACCAAGGCAGCTTTTCGTTCCTCTTTGGTTAATTTTATTAACTCTCCTTTGCCGCCCCGGTGCAAGTTCGACCGAAATTCTCCCTCTTTACCCTTTCGTTTCATTGCGCCCACTACCTTCCCGTCAACTACAAAAGCCCGGATATCTTCACCCTTGGCCTCCTCTATAAATTCTTGCACAATAACCCGCGCCTTCATCCCGTGAAAGGCTTGAATAATTGATTCTGCGGCTTTGCGGGTGGGCGCCAATACAACACCTACGCCCTGCGTGCCTTCCAGCAATTTAACAATCAGCGGAGTGCCTCCAACACTGTTGATAATTTTGCCCACTTCACTTGAGTAGTTTGTAAAAACGGTTTTAGGCATACCCACCCCTGCCCTTGCTAAAATCTGCAAGCTTCGAAGTTTATCCCTCGATCGGACAAGCGCCTGTGATTCTACCGCGGTAAAAACACGCATCATTTCAAACTGCCGCACCACGGCTGAGCCGTAAAATGTTACGGATGAACCGATGCGGGGGATGACTGCATCAACCCCGGTAACTTTGGTACCTCTGTAATAAATACATGGATTATCTTTCTCACTTACAATATCGCATTTCAGGTGATCTAATACCGTAACATCATGTCCCGTAGCTTCAACAGCTTCTACTAACCGGGAGGTGGAATACAGACGAGAATTTCGGGAAAGTACAACTATATGCATGATCTGGACTTGAATTTAAGATTCTATCAAATTTTACGGCGCACATCTACTAAAAAACGTCCCTTTAAAAGTTTTCGTCCGATGAGCAGCGGGTAGCGCATTTCTGAGCGATCAGTTAACGATAGCTCGGTTTTTAATTCAATACCTGCCAACACAATGGGTGTTTTTATAATAATACGTTCCTCGGTTTGACCGTTTGAACTCTTTACGCTTTTTGTCTTAAAAACAGGGAGTTTAAAAATTTTGTCCTTATAGGTTTCATGGGACGGGTCGAGCAAATTAAAGCGCACCATAGAGTTGCCATCCTCATTATAATTCTCAATATGGTGGCAATGCAGGCTTGATGTGTAAGCTCCCGTATCTATTTTGGCGCTTAACCCAAAGAGGTTCCATGCAGGAATATCCACAAGCTCGCTGCGGCCAATTATTTGCAATTTATTTTCTTTCTCGTTTTTTTTTACCATAATCACAAATGCTACTAATTCAAAGGCCTTAGTATAAGAGTTATTACGGTCGGTATCATTATTTAAACGTGTGAAAATGACCATTTATAATCATATACTGTCAAACCAAAATAAATATTAATTCCTCCGATCTTTATCATGAAAAAAATGAATATTAGCGGTTCTCTTTTACTGGCCTTATGCTGCGTCACTTTTATTTCCTGTTCATCTACCAAGCCAATACTTGACAATCCAACAACAAGCGCCACCCTTTGGATGCAAAATGCCGCTGAATATAAAGCGATTACAACTATGGTATACCAATCGGCTGGTTCGGAACTAAATACCGCGCTGAACGTACGTTCCTGGACGGCCTCACTTGAACAAGAGAATGCTTTGTACAAGGATTTACCTCCGGCTGTTATTCTTGATGTAGATGAAACGGTGCTGGACAACGCACCCTTTCAGGCGCGATTGATAAAACAAAATAAGAGCTATACTCCCGAAAGATGGAATGATTGGGTGCGCGAGGAAAAAGCCGATGCCATTGCCGGTGCCCTGGCATTTACCAAAGAAGCCGTAAATAAAGGAATTACCGTTTTTTATTTAACCAATAGAGATGCTTCGGTAGAAGAAGCGACCTATGATAATCTTGAAAAACTCGGTTTTCCCCTCAAAGAAAACATCGATGTATTGTTGACAAAAAATGAACGTCCGGATTGGACATCAGCCAAGGATAACCGCAGGCAATATCTTGCGAAAAATTACCGCATCCTCATGCTTTTTGGCGATAACTTAAACGATTTTTTACCGGCGGATGACATTACCAATGAGCAACGCAAGCAGCTGTTTGAAAAGCATAGACAGCGATTCGGCACCCAATGGTTTGTACTTCCTAATCCGGTGTACGGCTCCTGGGAAGAAGCTTTATATGATTTTGATAGTTCTTTGTCGCCGAGTGAGATAGAGAAAATGAAACGCAATAAACTTGATACCAAGAATTAATCTTTTTAGGAGTGCTCCAGTGACCAAAAGTATTTAGTCGTACAAATGGACACATTAAATTCTACGACCAGTGATTCATAAATTAAATCAGTTCCCTGACATGGGTAACTTCGTTTTTCTTAACCGCCCGAATGTGCGAAACCGGGAGGGTTTCAACAGCATAGGTAGCACCATCAAGAGTAAAGAATTCCACCTCGTACCCTTTTCCATTTTTATAAATCATGACAACAGTACCCACATCACCCTGTTTTAGACTTCTATCCGGTAAATCCCGGTTTAATACTATGCGATCAAATAATTGTATCATTGTATAGGATAAGCGGTTATTAATATAGGATGTTGTTCTTTAATCTTAACTATCCAAACGGTTCTTATCAAAAATTTTTTATCCTCCGGTGAATATATAACACCTTCTATTACATATTTGGTTCCAAATAAAGTTTCCTCAATTGACTTAACCGGATGATCTTTAGCATGATTACGTAAGGCTTGTGCAAAAATCTCCCATTCTGAAAGAGTAAATCCATGGTCGGTAAAAAACCGTGCTTTGCTCCCACCGTCAGGATGGTCGGTATTTAATAAATAACGAGTCACCTTTTTTTCTTCAACTAAAAGTTGAGCTGTCTTAAAATTGCTCATACACAAATAATCTCATTCTTTCTCTCATTTATCTATTATCAATCAGAATGATAATAAATATTTTTAATTGCTGCATTAGCAACTGCAAACAGAAACCAAAAAACACTATTTTCTATAAAGAAATAAGCACATCCATAATCCCATCATCCGGCAATTTGTTCCGGCCTCTCAAATCTTCAAGCTCAATAATAAAGGAGTAACCAATAACCTCCCCTCCTAATTCTTTTACCAATTCCGTTGCGGCTTTAGCCGAACCTCCGGTGGCAATAAGATCGTCGTGGATTAAAACCCAATCGCCTTCATTAATTGCATCTTTGTGCATTTCAATAACGTCCTCTCCATATTCAAGTTCATATCGGACTTCAATTCTTTCGGCCGGAAGCTTGCCGGGTTTGCGAATAGGCACAAAACCCGCATTTAAATCCTGGGCCAGGCGCGGCCCAAACAAAAAGCCGCGGGATTCAAGCCCCACTACCTGGTCAATTTCTCTATTGATAAACGGACGTTTCAGTAAATCTGAAGTAAGTTGTAAAGCATAGGGTTCCTTAAGGAGGGTGGTGATGTCTTTAAATTGAATGCCCTTTTTAGGGAAATCCGGGACATTGCGGATAGTTCCTTTCAAATACTCAATAATACTTTTTTTAACGTCGTCCATTGTTTTATTTTAGCTATAATTAAAGCAACAGATTATATGCATTAATGGTATATCATAGCAAACTGAAGTTATAAAAATGGATAGCGAAGCCTCCCCCCTTCATAAACATCACTATTTTATGCGCAAGGCCTTTGCTTTAGCTGAACAAGCTGAGGAAGCCGGTGAAATTCCGGTGGGGGCTTTAGTAGTGCATAACGGCCAAATTATAGGCCGCGGTTATAATCAAACTGAATTGCTGAATGATGCCACCGCCCATGCCGAAATGATTGCCCTTTCGGCTGCCAGCGCCACGCTTGAAAATAAATATTTAAAAAATTGTACGTTATATGTAACGCTGGAGCCCTGCCCCATGTGCGCCGGAGCGCTGGTCTGGTCTAAAATTAATCGCCTTGTTTTTGGGGCTTCCGATGCCCAGGCAGGCGCTTGCGGTACCGTTTTCAATTTAGCTTCCAACAATAAGTTAAATCATAAGATAGAGGTTATTCAAGGGGTGATGGAGCGCGACTGTGAATGGATTTTAAAACAATTTTTTGCCCAAAGAAGAAGTTCTTCAAATGGAGACATTCAACAAAAAGAGAATTTAAATTAGCTTTTAAGCTTTTTTTGTACCGCTTCCCTTCCCAGAAATAATAGCCTGTTTAGATTTACGCGGTCAAAGTTGAGCGTCCCACCCAGCGGTTCCGGAGGCTCAATGATAATGAGCTCGTAGTATTTTAATGCTTCCCCTGATTCCGATTTCAACGTAACGCCCTGCTCTTCAGCCTGCAAAACCAGCCGGTTTATTTGCATGCAACGCTTAAGATCTTCCAGAAAAATTTCATCCAGCAGAATATCAAGACTGCGTTCAGCGATATCAATGATACTTCGGAT
>Ga0136604_1001060_pt1 | contig 12652 bp, 15 predicted proteins | sample AntRauFillE10628_FD_104928 | JGI IMG/M metagenome (GOLD analysis project Ga0136604, IMG submission 104928) | Saline lake microbial communities from Rauer Islands, Antarctica - Metagenome Filla E10 #628 | ecosystem: Environmental > Aquatic > Non-marine Saline and Alkaline > Saline | place... | reverse complement strand
GGAACAGAGGGCATTCTGTGGTCTGTCAGCGAATTTTCCAAGGCGGGCTATAAAGGATCACATCGCCTTAATGACGGTGATAATTTGACGGTCTATTCCAAGGTTCTGGATGGCAATGTTGCATTTGAGGGCCGTTTGGATTTTGAAGACAAACCGCAAACTTTTTATAGTCCATTCATATTCAAGCGCACCGCGCTGCACGAAGGCACAGGCACATGGGCCGAGCGCAGCTACGCCAATTGTCCTGCGGTTTTAATGCCGCAATAATATCAGATATTTAAAAAGAGATTATAGCGCCAGCTTTGATGGTTTGGCGTGCGTGCTTGTCTTTGCCGTAAGCGTTTCATCAGTATAATCATTTTGATAGATCGCTGCTGCCGAAGGAGTGCCCAGTGCTTTATCATATGCTGCATGTCCCAAGTTCAGACCACCAAAAATGCCTGCGGTAACGCCGGCTGCAACACCGAAATAAGTGCTGAGGTTCTTGCTGTAATCAGGATCAAGGATTTTGGCTTTGTATGCGCCGACCAAAGTTGCCATACCTGCTGATACGCCTGTGAGCAAGCCGAGGACGCCGCTAATACCGATTGCTCTGACGCGGACAGCATAATCTACGGCTTCTCCGTAGTGCTGCTGCTGGTCAAACTGGAAAGATCCGGCGAAGCCATTGCCAAAATCAACACCAAAAGTCGCACCTATGACAGCAAATGCAGTGACAAGTGCGCTGCTAGCGGCAGCGTTGAAGAATGTTTTCAATGAAGGCATTTTAAATTCCTGAGCTTTGTTAAATTTTCTAGGCGCAGTATATTTATTTGCATAACACGCGTCAAGAAATTTCCATATTGCGCGGAATTTTATTTTGATTTATTTTTCTAGAATTTCGACTTCGTAGCCGTCGGGGTCGGTGATGAAGGCCATTTTACGCTCGCCGTTTGTAAATTTTTCGCGCCAGCCCTCAGGCCATATTTCAATGCCCTGATTTTCAAGCGCGTCGCATGTTTTAACAATGTCTTGAACGCCGATTGCCGTGTGCATCAGATCTTCGGGGACGTTAACCTCATAATCAGGTGACCAGCACAGCTCCATAAAATGATCATTTCCCGGCAGCTCTAAAAAAGCGAGCTTATTGCCTGCGGGCGAGTCTTTGCGTTCTGCGCATTCAAAACCCAGCTTTTCATAGAAGGAGATTGTTTTATCCATATCGGCAACGCGGATACGTGTATGTAAAAATTTGATCATTAAGAACCCTTTGTTTTGCTGTGTTAATTGAAGTCCCGTTTGACTTTGAGGCTATCCTGCGTTTGAATTTTTGTAACCGGACTGTTTTGCAGTTCATTTAAACAGCTTTGTATATGTCTTGCAATTCTTGGAATCTGAGAGTCTGCGGTGTCATTAAGTGTGTATAAAATGATGCTGTCTGGATTGTATCCGAGACGGAAATCTTGTTTCGATACAAAGTTAAATTCTTTTGTAATGGATGAAATGAGATCGCTTGATATGCGGCGCATTTTATAGCGCAGCTGAAGTGTTTGTTGCCATGACTGTGAATCTTCCGGTGCAGAATAAGTTGGACGAAGGAGGAAGGTGTGTTTATCGCCCTCAAACTCAACAGAAACTATGCTAGGCAGCTTATTAAGATCAATCTTTTTGATACGGGGATCGCGAATATCCATATGTGGTACAAGGTAACCAGAGCTCGCCGCGCCTGATCGGTCCGGAAACGTACTGATGAAAGCATGATCGGATAGTGCGTGATGAGGTAGCTGCATTTCTGTAAGTTGCTGGTCAGTGAAGATAAGGGGTAATATGTCTTTTTTTATTTTTTCATCAACCAAAGACGATAGGCGTTGTTTGTGCTCTATATCCATGTTCGCTCCTGTTTGTTTTTTAATTATTGTTGTTTTCTTTGTCTTTTTTATCGCCGAAAAATGTCATGGCCAGACCGCCGCCGACCAGAATAACGAGAACGGATATAAAAGCGGCAAAAGCTAACATGTAAAAACCGAATCCTATCGTCAGGCCAATACCGCCGGATGCCCAGATGCTTGCGCCTGTGGCGCTGCCGATGACCTGATTATCGCCGCGTTTTATAATCGCGCCTGCACCGAGGAAACCAACGCCTGTCAGCACGCCGGATATTATTTTGCCCAGATCAACAGAGACGACACTTTCGGCTGTGTTGAAATCGGCGTAAAGCTCTTGGGATAATATCGCCATGATACAGCTTGTCATACAGACCAGCATATAAACACGGAAATCAACAGGCTTGTTTTTTGTATCGCGGTCAATGCCGATTAACAGCCCGAACAAAAGCGCGAGCGTAATGCGCACGACAAGCTCGGCAAAGCTGAGATATTCGAAGCTGTTCATAAAATCCATCATGCAGCACAGTTTAAAGTATTCAGAAAAACGGTCAAGTCAGCGCTGTTTTCACAAATAATGGTTTGAGAAGCAGGCAAAGAAAAAGCCGCCCTTTGGCAGCTTTTTGTGTTTAGTAATGTTGAATGCGCTTAGTCATCAACGTCTACATTTTCACCGGCCAGATCAGCGAGCGCGGATTCCATGTCTTCTTTTTTATCTGTGCCTTCAAGTTCGGCTTGTGTTTCCGCAGTTGCCGCGCGAACCATTGTGTTCCATTCTTCTTCGCCTTCCATGGAATCGATAACATCTTCGCCATCTTCCATTTCAATAATGCGCTGGTAGGATTTGATCACTTCTTCTTTGAGATCAGAGACCAGAATTTTTTCTTCTGCGATTTCGCGAAGGGAAATAACAGGGTTTTTATCATTGTCGCGATCCACCAAAAGAGGAGCGCCGGAGCCGATTTTACGGGCGCGCTGGGCTGCGAGCATTACAAGCTCAAAGCGGTTATCTACTAATTCTACGCAATCTTCAACGGTAACGCGTGCCATGTGTTTTCGTCCTTTTAAAAAATTATTTTCATCTCTATAGTATAGCGAACGGTTTTTATAGGAATTTTCATAGGAAAATGCAAGGTAAAAAAGCATGTTAAAGACAATAGCTGTTCCCGATTGCCCGGAAGATCCGGATCATGATTGCGCGATTTGTCCGCGCCTGAAGGATTTTCGCGATCAAAACCAGCAAAAATTTCCGGATAAATTCAATGCACCTGTGCCCTCGTTCGGGCCGCAGGGCGCGCAGTTGTTGATTGTCGGATTAGCGCCCGGATTAAAAGGCGCCAACTTCACAGGCCGCCCCTTTACCGGTGATTACGCGGGTGATCTGCTGTACAGCACGTTGAAGACATACGGCTTTGCCAGCGGACATTATGATAAGCGACCGGATGACGGATTGCAGCTGCATGATTGCCGTATTACCAATGCGGTGCGATGCGTGCCGCCCGAAAATAAGCCAACGGGCGCAGAGATTAAAAATTGCCAGCCTTTTTTCCAAAAAACGATTGCGGATATGCTCAATTTAAAAGTGATGCTTGCGCTCGGCAAGATAGCGCATGATACAATTATTCGTACATTCGGGTATAAATTGGCGGCCTATAAATTTGCGCATCGTGCAAAACATGATCTGGGGGATGGTTTGGGCGGAGGGCTTATAATGATCGATAGTTATCATTGTAGCCGTTACAATACACAAACGGGACGTTTGACCGAGCGCATGTTCCATGATGTTTTTGACGATATTCAATCTATTACGGCCAAAGATTAGACGGGCAAAGGCTAGAATTGCTGTAAAAACAAATCCATATCATCAATGAAACCGTGCTCTTCCAAAACACTATGGTAAGAGTCCGCATAATGAATATGCAGTTTGGGCTGGCGTGCCAGACTATAGAGCGCTTTGCCGAATTTGGATGGTACAATAAAATCTTTGCCCGCGGTGCCAAGTAAAAGCGGCATGTTGATAGATGCGATCTTCAGATCATTGCGATATTGATCTTTCATCATTATATCAATGCCGGCGAGCGCCGGAAAACGGTGTTTTGCAATGGCGACAGTGCTGTTGAACGGAACATCAAGAATAAGGGCTTTGGCCTGATTAAACTCCATCGCCATTTGCGTTGCAATGCCCGAACCGAGTGATTCACCGTAAATCACGATGTTGCCGATATCATAGCCTTTGTTTTCGATCAGCCAGTGCATATGCGCGCGCGCATCTTTGTAAAGATTATCTTCGGTGGGCTTACCCTCGTTTCCGCCATAACCGCGGTAAGAGGCAAGCAGCACGCCGTATCCGTTATTGATCATACGGGTAGCCTTGGGCAGGCGGTTTTCGAGATTGCCTGCATTACCGTGAAAAAAGACAATGGTCAGACTGTCTTCATTGCGCGGAGGATACCACCAGCTGTGAAGGTCTATTTGGTCGGTTGTGCGCACTGTGATGCTTTCGGTTCCCGCTGGCGCCTTGGCGATATCGGGCGCCGAGCGGTTAGGAACATACATCATGTTGCGCTGCTGCGTGAAGGTAAACAGCATCATCAGCATGTAAACAGCAACGAACGCAAAGAAGGTCAGGCGAATTGCTTTTAAAAGCGCTTTTCTTTTTTCGTTACTGTTCATGGCTGTGTATCATACGTGGTTTATTTAAATGAAGCTTTAAGCTGCTTTTTTCTTCAGAAGCGAGAGGCATTCATCGCCGCTGGTGATTGTCATGTCGCCGGGGCTGTTTTCGATTTGAAGATCGGTGACTTTGCCATGCTCCACATACATCAAGTAACGCAATGAACGCGTGCCAAGACCAAAGCCCGCACCGTCAAAATCCATGCCGATATTTTTTGTCAGTTCGGCATTGCCGTCAGGAATCATCGTGACTTTGCCCGCTGCGCCGGATGCTTTTTCCCATTCTGCCATCACAAAAGGATCATTCACAGAGATGCAAATTATTTCATCAATGCCGCTGGCACGGATGCTGTCATAGTTTTTGATATAGGATGGTAAATGCTGCTGGGAGCATGTCGGCGTAAAGGCGCCGGGGACCGCAAAAATGATGACTTTTTTATTCGCGATATGGTCTGCGATATTGATATCAATCAAACCGTCTTCGCCCATTTTTTTTACTGTTACGGACGGGATAGAATGTCCTTCTTGAATTTGAATTGCCATGTTTAATCTCCTTTTTCTCTTGTTGGTTTATTTGGGTTTACGTTTTATGGATTAAGGCCGATATTTTCTTTGCCGCGTTTGCGCAGTAATTTATTTAGGGCGCGTATATAAGCCTGACAAGATGCCACCATTGTATCAACATCTGCGCCTTGACCAACGGTTGTGATATCGCCTTCCTGCAGTTTTACGGTGACTTCGGCTTGCGCGTCTGTGCCCTGGGTGACGGCATGCACTTTGTAGAGCTGCAAGACGGCATCATCATGGGGCTCGAGCTTGCGGATGGCATTAAACAGCGCGTCCACTGGCCCGTTTCCTTCGGATTTCGCGCTATGCTCTTCGCCGTCAATCGTCAATGTTAAATCGGCAATTTGCGGCCCTGTTGATCCGGCCTGAACAGACAGGGCGGTGAATTTCAGTTTTTCCGATATGCTCAGCGCTTCGTCATCGACAATCGCGATAATATCTTCTTCGAAAATGTCTTTCTTGCGATCGGCCAGCGTTTTAAAGCGGCGGAAGGCCTCGTTAAGCGCGTTATCGCCAAGATCATAACCAAGGTCGGCAAGTTTTGTACGAAAGGCATTGCGTCCGGAATGCTTGCCCAGAACAATTTCGGATTCCTTGAGGCCCACAGATTCGGGTGTCATAATTTCGTATGTCTGCGCATTTTTAAGCATGCCGTCCTGATGGATGCCGCTTTCGTGCGCGAAGGCATTTGCGCCGACAATGGCTTTGTTGGGCTGGACGTTAAAGCTGGTGATTTTGGACAAAGTGCGCGAGGCTTTCATGATTTGCGTGCTGTCGATATTGGTCTGGTAATCATAGACATCCGCGCGGGTGCGCATCGCCATAATAACTTCCTCGAGCGCTGCATTTCCTGCGCGCTCGCCAATGCCGTTGATGGTACATTCAATCTGGCGCGCGCCTGCGCGCAAGCCCGCAAGTGAATTTGCCACGGCAAAGCCGAGATCATTGTGACAATGCACGGATAAAATAGCCTTATCGATATTGGGCACACGGTTCAGCAGCATTGTAAACAGGGCTGCGTAATCATCCGGCATCGCATAGCCGACCGTGTCGGGAATATTGATCGTGGTTGCCCCCGCAGCAATGGCGGTCTCAACGCTGCGGCAGAGAAAATCATGCTCGGTGCGGCTACCGTCTTCGGCTGACCACTCCACATCATCGGTGAAATTACGTGCAAAGCTGACGCTTTTATGGACGGCCTCCAGCACGGTTTCGGGCGACATATTCAGCTTGTGCTTCATATGCAGCGGCGATGTGGAGATAAAAGTATGGATGCGTTTTCTGGGGGCAAGCGCAATGGCGTTGCCTGCGGCCTCAATGTCGGCTTCCTTGGCACGGCATAGCCCTGCGATTGTTGCATTTTTAACGATCTTTGAAATTTCGGTTACAGATTCAAAATCGCCGGCAGAGGCAATGGGGAATCCGGCCTCGATTACATCCACGCCCATTTGATCGAGGAGGGTCGCCATACGCAATTTTTCCTCGAGATTCATAGAGCAGCCCGGCGATTGTTCGCCGTCACGCAAAGTGGTGTCAAAAATTATAATCTGGTTATTGTTTGATGTCGTCATTTTTTATCCTTCAGGTTTGATCTTATAGCACAGAATTGAATTCCCCTGAAGGTATGACTACGATCTTAACCGCAGCGCCCGTTCAGGGGGCTGATAAGTCGCAGGAGATTGAATGACGATAATGTGTTTATCATATCTTTTTATAGCGGTCTTAGGGCCATAAGCGCAAGACGAAATTTTATCATCTTGCGCTTATTATAAAGTTTGGAGTGGTCGGAATAATTATTGAGGACCCGAGCGGGAGGTGCGGTGTTTTGCCAATAGGTTCGTCACTTCTGTATAGCTAGCTGCGATTCGTGCATTTCTAGCTTGCCTGTCTCCAGAGCTTAAGGCCTTATCAGGATTCAAATTTGCATCATGCCAAGCTTCTGTGAGTGTTGATTGCATGTCGATAAGGGTTTCAGTTTCTTGGTCAGTCAGTCGATTTTCATTATAAGGCGATTCCATAGCTTGATCTCTTTGTGTTGTTTTTTTGAATTCCATAACATAAATAGATCCATCTATTATGTCAAGGTATTTTAGCGTTTTATTTCCGCAGCGTCCAGAGGGCGCGCTTCGGTTTCCAGCATAATGGGGATGCCGTCGCGAATGGGATAGGCCAGTTTGGCTTTGTCTGATATAAGCTCGCTGGCCTTCGCATCATAACGTAGCGCTGTATGCGTAATCGGGCAGACAAGAATTTCCAGAAGTTTGGGATCGATTGAGTGCGTCATTTTTAATTCTCTTTACTATCGTTTAGCAGAAAAGCCATCCAGCAATTTTTATAGGGGGTGGATGTGTTATATCTGTTTTGATTGCCCTGCGCGCAGTTTTGACCCTGTCCGATTGCAAGGCCGGATTGCGGCCTGCCGTCATCTATTCGGGAATCAAGCATCTCTGCGCCTGCGCCTTGAAAAATATGCTCTGTTTGGTCGGCGGTCTGGATATCGCCGGCGGGCGTGCTGTGCCAGCGCAGTATATGGCCGGATTGATCGGGGGTGCCTGTGTTAACATGCGCGATGGTATATCCGCCTTCGGCAGGATTGGACGGATGGGATACATCCCACGCGAATGTTTCGGGCAACAGGCTTGCGTTGATCTGAATGTCGGTCATTAAATCCGAAAGGGCCATATGTTTCCAGAACAGCGCGTTTTCTTTATTTGCCGAGACATCATTGCCGATGCCGTTTTGCATGTTCAGGCTGTCGCCGATTTTTCCGTCGCCATTTCCATTTTCACAATTATTGACTGCGGTGCAGCCGGGAATGCGGTCCATAGCGTTGCTCATATCACCCGGATGTATGCCCCAAGTCTCGTTGAAAGAAGTATAGCCGGCCTGAATGGCATAAATCTGGGATATGGTTGCGCTTACTTTTGCGCTTTCTATGAGCTGGTTCCCTTTCAAAACGCCGCCAACAAGCACGCCGATAATAAGAAAAGCACCGGAGAGTTCGACCATCGTAAAGCCGTAACTGTTGCGGTGTGATTTTTGGGTCATGTTGGTGCTCCGGTTATTTTGATGTTCTTGATCTTTAAAATACCAAATTACACGGCGTGTGCAATGCTTATTAAACGGGCTTAAGTTATGGTAGAGATGTTCATTGACATAATGCATAAATTTAGGTTTAGTTTGCGCTGATTTATTAAAAAGGATGAAATGTGCCCCGGATATTGCAAAGCAAAGTGTCTAAGCCTGTAAATAAACCGCAGCCTGTTCAGGTTGCGCTGGAGGTTCTGGATGATCTGGCGGCAGAGGGGGAGGTGCTTGTGCGTCCAGCCCACGGGCAAGATAAAGATTTGCGCAAAATACTGCCCGCGCTGGCGATGCAGATGCACCGCGCAGGCGCAGAAATCACTGCGGAGATGCTGCGTGCGCGGATTGATAATAATGATCTGGACTTTCAAACGAACACATCACAATCCCAAATTCGCAGCTATGATGGTGTAGTGGCACGCCTTAAAAGTCCTCCTTTGGATACGATAGCCCAGTTGATGAGGGCCGTGGAAAAAGGAGATCTTGCAACTATTCAGCGACTGCACGCAGAAGGCGCGGATATAAAGGCGCGGCATAATCATGCTGTGATTTCGGCTGCTGCAAAGGGTCATCTTGAGGTGATAAAATATTTGCATGAGCAAGGTGCGGATATAACAGCGAAGGATAATCTGGCCGCTATATTTTCTGCTAAAAACGGTCATCTCAATGTGCTTAAATATTTAAGTTCTCATGACGAGGATATTATTGTTTCGGCAGCTGATAGTATTGTAATATGGGCAGCTTCAAAGGGTCATGTTGATGTGCTTGAGCATTTGCGGGAGCATGGCGCGGATATTACGGCGCGGGATAATCAGGCTGTGATATTGGCAGCTGCTAATGGTCATGTTGACGTGCTTGAGCATTTGCGGGAGCATGGCGCGGATATTACGGTGCGGGATAATCAGGCTGTGACATGGGCAGCTACAAATGGTCACCTCGATGCGCTTGAATATTTGCATGCGCAAGGTGTGGACATCACAGCGCGAGATAATAAGACTGTGATCATGGCTGCTGCAAATGGTCAACTTGAGGTGGTTAGATATTTGCATGAACATGGCGCGGATATTACGGCGGAGGATAACGTGGCTGTGATACAAGCATTTCAAAATAACCGTTTTGCTGTGCTAGATTACTTACATGCGCATGGCGCTTCTTGTCCTGATAAGGTCAAAGATAAATTAGAGCGTTATAGACACTGGAAGTCGCGTTTAGGTTCCGATTCTAATCCTAGATATCTTGTGAAATTTAGAGAGCATTACTTTAAAAAAGATTGTTTTCTTGCGGTGCGGGCAATGCTGGAAAAGGAAGGTGAGTCCGGTCTGTTTCGTGATAATTATGCCTATCATATAAGTACATTATTCCAGAGCGAAGCGCGGGTTTTGCAATATCTGGAGCGCTGGGGCGAGGCCGGAAAGCAGCCCTTGCATGATATAGGGCATATGATCGACATTCCGCAGGAAGGCCGCCTTGATTTGAAAGCCTGGGGCGATGGGGCGTTAAAACAAGGGCCGGAGATGGCGGGGTTTGTCAAATTTGCCGATAAGTTAAAACAGCCCCTCAAGGCCGAAGATGGCAGCACATGGTCTCTGCGTAAAACCAAAGAAGAAATTGCCAAGCATGCCTATCCGAACGGCTTTAAAAATACTGCGCTCGCACGGATGGCGATGGACGCAAAATGGAAGGACGATAATTTTAATGAGGCGCTCGGGCTGATTGCAAAATATAAAAAACGCTACGGCGAAAATGGCGTCAAGCCGGACCGTATTCCGGAGATAAAGTTTGACGGTGATGTGTTTAATATGCCGGATTATGAATGCCTGAAATTACCGGACGGGGATGTGCGCGGTTTGTTTTTGGGGGATTACACAGGATGCTGCCAGCATATTGGCGGCGCAGGCAGCGAATATGCCGCGCATGGTTATTTGAAGAAAAATGGCGGTTTTTATGTGGTGCAGCATAAACAGACAGCGCAAATTATTGCCCAAAGCTGGGCATGGCGCGGCAAGGATGGCGAGATCGTTCTGGATTCACTGGAAAGCCTCGGGTCAAAGTTTAATCAGGAAGCATGGACACCGATTTGTCAAAAGCTGGGCGATATTTTTAAAAACCGCAGCGATATTACGCGCTTTACCATCGGCAAGGGCGGCAACACACCGGCGGACATGCCATTTACCAAAGCGGAAAATCCAGTCAAAGCAAAAATCCAGAGCGCCGAGGCATTTTGCGATTCCAAAACACAATATGAAGTATGGGCAAGACCGGCAGCGGCGCCGTAAAGAGAGTGCCGCAAAGAGTGTGCCGCAAAGAGTATGTTGCGCGTTAGTTTCCTTTGCCTTCGGGGCATATTTTGTGCATGGAAAGCTCTAGCATTGTCATGAATTTTTCGGTGCGGGCGGCGGAATTTTTCGCCTCCAGCAAGGCTTGCTTTTCGGGCGGGGTAAAGGGGCAAATCATGGACAGGCATGTCACAATTTTTTCATCCAGCGCGTTATCAATAATATCCGAAGCGCAGTCAAATCCCTGATCTTTGAAATAATCACTGAGCAATATTTTAAGGCGTTCCCTGTCCAGATTTAAATCAGTGGGTGGGTGCAGATCATTTGCAAAATCATCCCAGCTTGCAGATGATACAAGATAGGGCGTGTTTGTTTCCTGCAGGCGCTCGTGTTTAAAGCGCGATATGCCCGTTAACTGGATGAAATAAGTGTTGTCGGGATGTTCTTCGAAATGCGTAATTTTTCCTGCGCAGCCAATATCATAGAAGTTGTCAGCATCATTTTCATCTGTCTGCGGACGGGTTTGAATCATGCCGATCAGGCGGTCTGTGCGCAGCGCATCATCAATCATCTGCACGTAGCGCGGTTCAAAAATATTCAGCGGCAGCTGCCCGCGCGGCAAAAGAAGCGCGCCATCAAGCGGGAAAAGCGGAAGGGCTTCGGGCAGGTCAATGAATGGCGGTTTTTGTTCTGTCATTACTTTTTTCAGGTCTTTCGCTGTTTATGATCCTTTAAAATGACATAGTGCGCAAAGCAGCGAAGAAAAGTTATTCAGGAAAATAGAACAATAGAGAGCTTCTTGCGCATTTTAATCGTCAGCGGATCGCTCATGCCGACAATCTCGAAAAACTCAAGCAAGGTTTTGCGCGCGGTCTGTTCGTTCCAGTCACGGTCAAGGGCAATTGAGGCGAGTAACTCTTCGAGGGCTTCCTCGCGCTGGCCAGAGGAGAATAAAATTTCCGCAAGTTCAACGCGGGCCGCATGATCATTTTCATCCTTGGTGATTTTGCCGCGTAGCGTTTTTATGAACCCTTCGTCAACAGGCGGTAGCTCTGCGATATCAAGCGCTTTTTCGGCCGCGGTAATATCATCATGGGAGCGAATATCCGCAGGGATAGTTTCAAGCATGCCGCGCGCTTGTTCATAAGCTTCGGCGGCGATAAAGGTGCGAAGCAGACCGGCATAGGCAGCGATGTTTTTCTCGTCTTCCTGAATAATGGACACATAGGCTTGCTGCGCGGTGGGCAGATCGCCTTTTTCAAGGGCTGTTTTACCCGTTAAAAGCGCGGCATCAATATCAAGCGCGTCGGGCTGGCCTTTGCGGGCGATGTCAATAAGCTGGTCGACGAGCTGCTTGATCTCGCTTTCGGGGCGTACGCCCTGGAACCCTGTGACGGGCTGGCCTTGGAAAAAGGCATAGATCATCGGAACGGATTGAACTTTCAGCGCCTGTGCAAGCTCGGGGTTTTCATCGATATTTATTTTCGCCAGCAGCACTTTGCCGCCAGCTGCTCTCACGACTTTTTCAAGAACAGGCATAAGCTGCTTGCACGGGCCGCACCATGGCGCCCAGAAATCAACAATAACAGGTGTCTGCATAGAGGCTTGCCCGACTTTGGCCTCGAAGGTTTCTGTTGTGACATCAAAAATGAAATCATCATTGCCTTGGAGCGTGTTTTCATTTGTGGGCGCGGCAGAATTATTATTTATAAGCATAGTATTTTTGTCCGTTTCTAAGTGGTTGTCCGTTCTTGTTTCGATCCTATGAGCATGTCAGATCAAGAATATGGTGTTTGTGCCCGCAAGAGTCCAGAAATTTTAATAAATCCGCGGGCGCAAGCGCAATTGTTTTGTCATTTTCCATCGGGTGATAGCAGACAATATCCTGTTCCATCATATAGCGGTCTAAAATGACAGTGACATTTTTATCAATATCATTGATCATCGCAAACGGACACACAGAGCCGGGGCGTACGCCCAGATTTTCCCACAGGCGGCTTTCCGATCCGAAGGATAAGCGCCCGCATTCGAGAATGTCCTGCAAGGATTTCAAATCAACTTTGGTTTCGTTGGCAAGAACAACCAGAAACATCTTTTTCTTTTTATCACGCAAAAAAAGATTGCGGCAATGACAGCCCGGTATTTTCGCGTCCAGATCACCGCTTTCTTCGACTGTGAAAACAGGGCGGT
>Ga0136604_1001052_pt1 | contig 12717 bp, 11 predicted proteins | sample AntRauFillE10628_FD_104928 | JGI IMG/M metagenome (GOLD analysis project Ga0136604, IMG submission 104928) | Saline lake microbial communities from Rauer Islands, Antarctica - Metagenome Filla E10 #628 | ecosystem: Environmental > Aquatic > Non-marine Saline and Alkaline > Saline | place... | reverse complement strand
CCGGTCGGCGGCACGATGTGTGCGGCGTCGCCCGCGAGCAGCAGGCGTCCGTGGCGCAATGGTTCGGCGACGAAGCTGCGCAGCGGTGCGATCGACTTGTCGATCGACGGCCCGGTCACCAGCCGCCCGGCGTCGTCCTCGGGCAGCCGCGCGGTCAGCTCGGACCAGAAGCGGTCGTCGGACCAGTCCTCGACGCGGTCGTCGTCCGCGCACTGGACGTAGTAGCGGGACAGCATGCTGTGGCGCATCGAGCACAGCGCGAAGCCGCGCTCGTGGCTCGCGTAGATCAGCTCGTCGTTGACCGGGGGGGTCTCGGACAGGATCCCGAGCCAGCCGAACGGGTAGGCGCGCTCGTAGGTGCGCAGCACGTCCGCAGGGATGCTCTGGCGGCTCGGGCCGTGGTAGCCGTCGCAGCCGGCGATCCAGTCGGCGTCGAGGCGCATCGCCTCGCCGTCGCGGGTGAAGGTCACGTACGGCGCGGCGGAGGTGACGTCGTGCAGCTCGACGTCGTCGACCTCGTCCAACAGCGTCGCTCCCCAGCCCTCCATCGCGGCGTAGAGGTCCTTCTGCACCTCGGTCTGGCCCCACACCGTGGCGTGGCGTCCGACCCCCTCGGTGAAGTCCACGCGCTGGCGGCCCACGTCGCTTGAGAGCACGACGCCGTCGTGCTCGAAGGCGCCGTCCTGCATGCGTCCGTCGAGCCCTGCACGCCGCAGCACGTCGACCGTGCCGTGCTCGAGCACCCCGGCGCGGATGCGGGACAGCACGTACTGCTTGCTGCGCCGCTCCAGCACGACCGACTCGACGCCGGCCAGGTGCAGCAGGTGGCTCAGCAGCGAGCCGGCCGGCCCGCCGCCGATGATGGCGACCTGGGTGCGCATGGGTGGTCCTGTCGGTCGGGCGTGGTCGTCGGTCAGACGCGGTTGTCGGTCAGGGCGGCGCTGATGCCCGCAGCGGTCTCCAGCAGCACCGGCACGACGGTGCGGCGCAGCTCGGTGCGGCTGGTGCGGCTGGTGTGGGTCGAGACGTTCACGGCCGCGACGACGGCCTCGCTGCCGTCGCGCACGGGGGCGGCGACCGAGCGCACTCCGACCTCGAGCTCCTGGTCGACCAGGGCCCAGCCGTCGCGGCGGACCTGGCTGAGCGCCTCGTGCAGGCCGTCGATGTCGGACACGGTCGTGCTGGTCGGGCCGTCGTGGTCGGCGTCGTCCCAGGCGCAGCGCACGACCTCCGGGTCGCGCCATGCCAGCATCGCCCGCCCCAGGCTGGTGCGGTACGCGGGGAAGCGCGAGCCGATGCCGATCGAGACCGTCATCACCCGGTTGGCCTGGACGCGGGCGACGTACACCACGTCCGGCCCGTCGAGCACGGCGACCGAGCTCGACTCGCGCACGCGGCGCGAGAGCTCCTCGAGGTGGGGCGCCGCCAGCTCTGCCAGGGAGTGCGAGGCGAGGTAGGCGTAGCCGAGGTCGAGGATCCGCGGGGTCAGCTCGAAGTGGCCGTTGTCCTCGAGGCGACGCGCGTAGCCGTTGGCCTCCAGTGTCTGCAGCAGGCGGCGGGCGGTCGCCCGTGGCAGGCCCGTGGTGCGCGACACGTCCGACAGGGTCTGTCGGGGCGTGGACGCCCCGAAGCTGCGGATCACCGCGAGCCCGCGCTCGAACGACTGCACCGTGTCCACGAACGCCTCTCCCGTCGGCCCTGCACGGACTCCCGACCGCGCAGCTCGTTCGCTCAGCGAACTCTCGTTCGCGTGACGAACACTACTACAGCGGTCGTGAGAGTTCCAACCCGTTCGTGACCGTTCGGGCGGACGGGCTCGGAGACAGCCGGCGGCTCGCCGCCGTCGGGGTGCGTCGGTGTCGCGCGCGGCGTCACGCGCGGTGCTCGCCAGCGATGCGTCGTTCGAGGAAGTGCGTGGCGTGGGGGTTGTCGTTGTAGCGCGGCACGTGGACGTAGCCGGCGCGTTCGTAGAGGCCCAGCGCTGCCGTCAGCGCGCCGTTGGTGTCGAGCCGCAGCAGCTCGGTCCCGAGGGCGCGGGCCCTCGCCTCCAGCGCCTCCAGCAGCGCGCGGCCGACGCCGTGGCCGCGCACGTCGGGGTCGACCCACATGCGCTTGACCTCGCCGACGGACAGGTCCGGGTCCTCGTCGTCGCGCGGTGCCAGCGGGGTCAGCGACGCCGTGCCGACGACCCGGTCGTCGAGGCGGGCCACGAGGCAGGCGCCGTGCGGCGGGGCGTAGCGCGCCGCCTCGACGGCCGACGGCACCGCGGGGGAGAAGGGGCGCCCGAAGACCTCGGTCAGCTCGGCGAAGTAGCGCGCCAGCGCGCCCTGGACCGCGTCCGAGGCGGGGTCGGCGTCGACGACCACCAGGTGGGCGCCGGGGGGCGTGGGCACGCTCTTCCTCCTCCTCGGCGCACTCCGCCGCCGCCGAGTCGGGCGGGGTGGTGGACGCTAGCCAGTGGCCGTGCGGCCGCGGCCCCGGCCGGGTGCGGCCAGCGCGCCCACGGGAGCACGGATGGGCCCGGGTTCCCGCCGGGGCTAGCCTCGGTGGCTGCCCCGCCCTGAGCGAGCCAGCTCCGCAGCCTCCGTGCCGCGTCGAGCCCGGACCAGCCAGCGCCCCCGACCTCGTGGACCCATGCCCTCCTACGTCGACACCCACACCCACCTCGGCCACCACGGCGAGCTGCCGCCCGCCGAGCACGTCGCGCGGGCGGTCGAACAGGGTGTCGGGACGCTGGTCACCGTCGGCACCGACGTCGCGTCCTCGCGTGAGGCCGTCGCCCACGCCACGGCCCACCCGCAGGTCCACGCCGTGGTCGGCATCCACCCCAACGACGCCGAGCAGGCCACGCCGGAGGCGCTGGCCGAGCTCGACGCGCTCGCCGCCGACCCGCACGTCGTCGGGATCGGCGAGACGGGGCTGGACCACTACCGCGACTGGTGCCCCCACGACGTGCAGGAGCGCGCCTTCCGCGCGCACGTCGACCTCGCCACGGCCCACGACCTCGCCCTGGTCATCCACTGCCGCGACGCGTGGGACGACACGCTGCGGGTGCTCGCCGACCACGGCGCGCCGCAGCGCGTCGTGCTGCACTGCTTCAGCGGTGACACGGGTGTCGTGGCGCACGCGGCCGAGCGCGGGTGGTTCATGTCGTTCGCCGGCAACGTCACCTTCAACAACGCCCAGGACCTGCGCGACGCCGCGGCGCGGGTGCCGCCGGAGCTGCTGCTGACCGAGACCGACAGCCCCTACCTGACGCCCGAGCCCCACCGGGGCACGCCCAACGACTCCTCGCGGATCCCGCTCGTGCTCGCGCAGCTCGCCCGGGTGCAGGAGCGGCCCGAGCAGGACGTCGCCCGCGAGGTCCTGGCCAACGCCCGCCGGGCCTTCGGGCTCGACGGTGCCGTCGGTGCCGACGGTGCCGACGCATGACCCCCCGTCCCCGGCCCGGAGCCCGCGCGTGAGCGTCCCCGTCAGCCTGCGCCGCCTCGTGCGGCCACTGCTGGTCCTGCTGCTGCTCGTCGGCATGGCCGTGCCCGCCCTCGCGCTGTCGCAGCGCGTCCAGCTGCGGGTGGACGGCGCGGTGACGCAGGTGCGCACCTACGGGACGACCGTCGCCGACGTGCTCGCCGACCAGGGCGTCGAGATGGCCGCGGGCGACGAGGTCGTGCCGGCCCCCTCCGTGCCGCTCGAGGACGGGACGGTGATCCGGATCCTGCGCTCGATCGACGTCGTGCTCGAGGTCGACGGGGAGGTCCGGACCGTGCGTGGTGCGTTCCGGACCGTCGAGGGGGCGCTCGAGGAGGCCGGCGTCGAGGTGGCCGACGGCCAGCTGGTCGAGCCCGCGCCCCGCACCCCGGTCGACCACGGCGCCCGCGTCGTGGTCACCTCGCCCGACACCGTCACGATCACGGCCGACGGCAGCAGCCGCACCGTGCGCACCCACCTTGCGAGCGTCGGCCGGCTGCTCCGGGTCCACGGCGTCACGCTCGGCGAGCAGGACCTGCTCAACCACGACCGCGACGACGCGGTGGTCGATGGGCTCGAGGTCGTCGTCCGGCGCGTCGACAGCGACAGCGAGACCGAGGAGGTCGAGCTCGAGTTCGCCACCGAGACCCGTGACACCGCGGAGCTGTTCCGGGGCGAGACCCGTGTCGCGCAGCAGGGCGAGATGGGCCTGCGCGTCGACACCTACGAGCTGACGCTGGTCGACGGTGAGGTCACCGAGCGCGAACGCGTGTCGAAGGACGTCGTGCGCGAGCCGGTGCCACGCATCGTCGAGGAGGGCACCACGACCCGCCCGCCGCCGGTCGCCACCCGCATGGCCGACGACGGGTCGGTCTGGTACGACCTCGCGCAGTGCGAGTCGGGCGGGCGCTGGAACCACGACGGTCGCTACGACGGCGGCCTGCAGTTCCACCCCGACACCTGGAACCGGTGGAAGCCCGCCGGTGCGCCGCAGTACGCGTGGCAGGCCTCGCCGCAGGTCCAGATCCAGGCCGGTCAGCGGCTGCAGGCCAACCAGGGCTGGAGCCCGTGGCCGAGCTGCGCGCGCAGGCTGGGGCTGCTCTGAGACTCCTGTCACCGGCCGACATCGCCGACCTGCTGGACCGCCACGGCCTCGCCCCGCGCAAGGCCGACGGGCAGAACTTCGTCGGCGACCCCAACACCGTGCGCGGCATCGTCGCGGACGCCGGGCTCGATGCCGACGACGTGGTCGTGGAGGTCGGCCCCGGCCTCGGGTCGCTGACGCTCGCGCTGGCCGGGGCCGCCGGGCGCGTCGAGGCCGTCGAGCTCGACGCCGGCCTCGTGCGTGCGCTGCAGGAGGTCCTCGAGGGCGTCGACAACGTCGGTGTCCACCACGCCGACGTCATGGACCAGGAGCTCGGCGCGCTCGCCGGCGGGCCGTTCCGCGTGGTGGCGAACCTGCCGTACAACCTCGCCACGCCGATCGTCGCGCACATCCTGGCCGACCCGCTGGCGCTCGACGCCTACGTCATGGTCCAGCGCGAGGTCGGGCAGCGCTGGGCCGCCGCGCCCGGCGACCCGCTGTACGCCGGGGTCTCGGTGCGCCTGCAGCTGCAGGCCAGCGTCGCGCTCGGGCGCCACGTGTCGCGCAACGTGTTCACGCCCGTTCCACGGGTCGACTCGCAGATGGTGCACCTGCGGCGCACGGGGTCGCTCGACCCGTGGGTGCGCGAGGTCGTCGACGCGGCGTTCGCCCAGCGCCGCAAGGTGCTGCGGCGCACGCTGCAGGTCGTCGCGCCGACGGTCGCGGTGGAGGCCGCGCTGGCCGCGTGCGGGCTCGGCGCCACGGCACGGCCCGAGGAGCTCGCCCCGGGGGCGTTCGTGGAGCTCGCGGCCGCCCTGGCGGCGGCACGCTGACCCGCCGGCCCCCGCGGTCGTGGAGGGTGCCGTGCGGCCCTATCCTCCCTCTGCAGCAGCCGCGAGGGGGAGACGGGGTGGAGCCGAGGTCCGCTGTGCGCGTGCGTGTCCCGGCGAAGGTCAACCTGTTCCTGTCCGTTCGCGGGCTGCGCGAGGACGGCTACCACGAGCTGGTGACGGTCCTGCAGACCGTGGACCTCCACGACGAGCTGACCTGCACGCTGCACGGCTCGCCGTGGGCGCGTGCGCACCCCGCCGCGCGACAGCTGATGGACCTGGTGCTGTCGCACGACGGCGGGCCCGAGGTCCCGGGCGACGGCAGCAACCTGGTGCTGCGCGCCGCCACCGCACTGCTGCGGCGCCTGGGCATCGCCGTCGGGGACCGCGACGCCCCCGCCGTGGCACGTCCCTGCACGCGCCTGCACCTGAGCAAGAACATCCCCGTGGCCGCCGGCATGGCCGGGGGCTCGGCCGACGCCGCCGCCGCGCTGGTCGGCCTGGACAGGCTGTGGGAGGTCGACCTCGGCCGCGACGCGCTCGCCGAGCTCGCGACGGGCCTCGGCGCCGACGTGCCGTTCTGCCTCCACGGCGGGACGGCGCTCGCGACGGGCACCGGCACCGACACGGTGCGGGTGCTCGCGCGGGGGGAGTTCTCGTGGGTGGTCTGCGAGGCGCCCGGCGACGGCCTGTCGACGCCCGAGGTCTTCGCCGCCCACGACGCCCTGGTCGCGGGCACCGCCGGCCGGGCCGAACGCCCCTCGGCGGAGCCGGACCTGGTGCTGCAGGCGCTGCGCACCGGTGACGTCGAGCTGCTCGCGGAGGGCGTGCACAACGACCTGCAGGCCGCGGCCGTCCAACTGCGTCCCGACCTCGCCGACGGGCTCGGGGCCGTGCGGCGCGCCGGGGCCGTCGCAGCGCTGGTCTCCGGGTCCGGGCCGACGCTGCTCGGCCTCGCCCGCGACCCCGAGCACGCGCAGGCCGTGGCCACCGCCCTGGACGGCCGCTTCCGACGTGTCCGCGTCGTGCGCTCGGCCGCCGGCGGCCCCCGCATCGCCCAGGTCCCGGCTGGCAGCTCCGCGCAGGCCCCTCGCTAGCCTCCGCTGCGTGGGGCACCACCGCTGGGAGGTGGTGTAACTGGCAACACGCCGGCCTTTGGAGCCGTGTATTGGGGGTTCGAATCCCCCCCTCCCAGCCACCCCGGCCCAGCCACCGAGAACCGCCCTGCGCACCACCCGTCGCCCCCGCGCACCAGCCACCGAGTGAAGGTGTCGTCGTGTCCACCGCTGCTGTCGTCCTCGCCGCCGGGCAGGGCACCAGGTTCCGTTCCGAGCTGCCCAAGGTGCTGCACCGCGCCGCCGGCAGGAGCCTGCTCGGCCACGTGCTGGAGGCCCTGCGCCCGCACGAGCTCGCACAGGTCGTGGTCGTGGTCGGCCACGGCCGCGAGCAGGTCGAGGCGGAGGTCGCGGCGCTCGGCCTGCCGGGCACCTCGACGGTGGTCCAGGAGCAGCAGCTCGGCACCGGCCACGCGACCGAGGTCGCCCTGTCGGGGCTGGCCGACGACGTCGAGAGGGTGGTCGTGCTCCCCGGCGACGCGCCACTGCTGACCCACGCCGCGCTGGTCGCGCTGCTGGCCGACCCCGCCCCGGTCGCGATGCTCACCACCGAGCTCGACGACCCGGGCGGCTACGGACGGGTGCTGCGCGGCGCCGGTGACGGCGTCACCGGCATCGTCGAGCACAAGGACGCCGACGAGCAGCAGCGGGCGGTGCGCGAGGTCAACGCCGGGATGTACGCGTTCGACCGTCGGCTGCTCACCGGGGCGCTGCAGCGGGTCGACGACGACAACGCCCAGGGCGAGCGCTACCTCACCGACGTGGTCGGCATCGCGGTCGCCGACGGTGCCACCGTGACCGCGCACGTGGTCGACCGGGCCGCCGTCGCCGGCGTCAACGACCGCGTGCAGCTGGCCGACGCCGCCCGGGTGCTGCGCACCCGCCACCTCGAGCAGCTCGCCCACGCCGGCGTGACGGTCGTCGACCCGGCCGCGACGTGGGTCGACGTCGACGTGGCCGTCGGCCCCGACACCGTGCTGTTGCCCGGGACGCTGCTGGAGTCCGGCACCGTCGTCGGCGCCGGCTGCGAGGTCGGCCCCCACACCCGTCTGCGGGGATGCGAGGTCGGCGACGGTGCGACCGTCACGGCGAGCCACGGCCACGACGCGGTGATCGGTGCCGGTGCGACGGTCGGCCCGTTCGCGCACCTGCGGCCCGGCACCGTGCTCGGGGCGGACACCAGGGCCGGCGCGTTCACCGAGCTGAAGAACGTCGAGGTCGGCGACGGCGCCAAGGTCCCGCACCTGGCGTACGTCGGCGACGCGACCATCGGCGCCGGGGCGAACATCGCGTGCGGGGTGATCACCGTGAACTACGACGGGCGCACCAAGTCGCGCACCGTGGTCGGCGAGGGCGCGTTCGTCGGCTGCGACACCTCGCTGGTCGCGCCGGTCGAGGTGGGTGCCGGGGCGTACGTCGCGGCGGGGTCGGTCGTGACCGAGGACGTGCCACCCGGGGCGTTGGCCATCGCGCGCAGCCGGCAGGTCACCAAGCCCGGCTGGGTGGCGGCCCGTGACGAGGCGGCCCGTGACGAGGCGGCGGAGCGGTAGCGTCGGGGCACGACACCACCGTCACGCCACCACCCGAGGGGCCTTCGTGGAGGTCGTCACCAAGAAGCGCATGATGATCTTCTCGGGATCGGCGTATCCCGAGCTCGCCCGGGAGGTCGCCGACCACCTCGGCATGCGCGTCGGGGAGGCGCAGCGCTCGCAGTTCGCCAACGGCGAGCTGTACGCGCGCTTCGCCGAGTCGGTGCGCGGTGCCGACGCGTTCGTGATCCAGAGCCACGTCTCCGAGCCGGGCGGGCTGTCGATCAACGACCACATCATGGAGCAGCTGATCATGGTCGACGCGCTCAAGCGCGCCTCGGCCAAGCGCATCGTCGCGGTGGTGCCGTACTACGGCTACTCGCGCTCCGACAAGAAGACCCTGCCGCGCGAGCCGATCGGTGCCCGGCTGGTGGCCGACATGTTCGAGGCCGCCGGCGTCGACCGCGTGATGTCGGTGGACCCGCACACCGGCCAGATCCAGGCCTTCTTCGACGACCCGATGGACCACCTCACGGCGTTGCCACTGCTCGAGCAGTGGATCGCCGACAACGTGCCGTCCGAGGAGCGCGTGATCGTCTCGCCCGACGCGGGCCGGGTGCGCCTGACCGAGAAGTTCGCGGCCAAGCTCGACTGCCCGATGGCGATCCTGCACAAGCGCCGTGATCCGTCCAAGCACAACCAGTCGACCACGCTCGAGGTCATCGGTGAGGTCGAGGGCAAGACGGCGGTGCTGACCGACGACATGATCGACACCGCCGGCACGATCGTCGGTGCGGCCAGCCTGCTCAAGGAGCGCGGCGCCAAGCGGGTCATCGCGTGTGCGACGCACCCGCTGTTCTCCGGCCCGGCCCGCGAGCGGCTGGAGAACTCCGAGATCGAGACGGTCGTGGTGACCAACACCCTGCCGATCCCGCCGGAGCGCCGACCGTCGAACCTGGTGGTGCTGTCGATCGCACCGATCCTCGCGTCCGCCCTGCGGGCGGTGTTCGAGGACGCCTCGGTCAGCGAGCTGTTCCGCGGCGAGAACGTCTGAGCCCCGCCTCGGGACCGACTCTCAGGTGCGGGCGTGGGCGTCGATGTCGTCCTCGAACGCACGCAGCGCCTCGCGGTCCAGCGACGGCCCCACCTCGCTGATCGCCGTGGCGTAGTCGCCGGTGGTCACGCCCGTCCGGTCGTCCTCACGGTGCGCCCGCTCGAAGGCCCGCTGCGACGCCTTGCGGGCCGTGAACTCGATGTCGGCCGGCGTGAAGCCGTCGCTGGCCTCCACGAGCCGGTCGAGGTCCACGCCGTCGCCGCCACGCGCCTGCCCGACGTACGCGGCCCAGATCGCCCGGCGCGCCTCCGCGTCCGGCGGCCCGACGGGCAGCAGGTAGTCGAAGCGGCCCGGTCGCAGGAACGCGTTGTCCAGCGCGCCCACGTGGTTGGTCGCGCAGACCAGCAGGCGCTCGGGCTGCTCGCGGAACGTCGGGATGAGCTTGAGCAGCTCGTTGGTGACCGCGTGCCCGAGCCGGTCGCCCGAGCGCTGGCTGGCGAGCTCCTCGACCTCGTCGATGAACACCACGACGCGCTCGAGCTCGGCGACGGCGTCGAAGAAGCTGCGCAGGCCCGCGGCCGGACCACCCCGGTGCGAGAGCAGCTCGTTGGGCAGCAGCTCCACGAACGGCCACTCCACGCGTCCGGCGATGCCGCGGGCGAAGGTGGTCTTGCCCGTCCCCGGAGGACCGAACAGCACGATCGCGCGCGGAGGCTCCGCGCCCAGCTCCCGTGCGCTCTCCGGCTCCTGCAGCGGCAGGATCACCCGGTTCTCGATGAGGTCCTTGGCCTCGCGCATCCCGGCGAGGCCGGCCCACATGTCGGGGTCCACGACGGTGCCGCCGAGCTGCGTCAGCTGGTCGGAGATCGGCTCGTCGGCCACGCCGAGCTCGTGCCACCGCAGGTCACCGCGGTCGGCGAAGCCCAGGCTCGCGTACGCCTCCGCGCCGGCCTCGTCGGGCGGCAGCACCGCGATGAGCTGGTCGGCCTCACCACGAACGGTCGCCGTCAGCCGCTCCAGCAGCGCGCTCCCGATGCCCTGCCCACGGTGGTCCGGGTCGACCACCCAGCGCAGCAGCCAGGCGCGACGCCCGTCGATCCGGGCGACCGCGGTGCCCACGAGCCTGCCCCCGTCGACCACCGCCGCCACGGCGGGGCAGCCCTGGTCGACCGCGGCGACGGCCTCGGCCACGCCGAACAGCGGGGGTGAGCCCGAGGTGCCCCGCTGCCACAGGTCGATCGCGGCGTCCAGGTCACTCATGCCGAGCGGGCGTAGGGCGGTCATCGCACTCCTCCTCGTGCCGCGGCCCGGACCGGGCACGGTGCGCACGCGACGCGCGGCAGGGGTTCGGCGCAGGCCCCGCGGTCGGCTCGGACCGGTGCCGGTCACCCCCGGTCGCCCCCCGGGCGCCCGCCGCGGGCCCGCGGGTGGTCGGGCGGTGGGGGAGCGCGGTACCGTCGACGACCGACCCGCTCGGAGCGGGTCGTTTGCTGCGCCGACGCGCCAGCGCCCCCGCGTGACACCTCGCCGCACCGCGCGACCGACCCACGACGGGGCCCCACGAGAAGCTGAGAACGACGATGCCGAACCTCATCGACCTGGCCATCGAGCCACGTCCGTCCACCGGCAAGGGTGCCGCCGGCCGCATGCGCAAGGAGGGCCGCGTCCCGGCCGTCCTGTACGGCTACCAGACCGAGCCGACCGCCGTGTCGGTCGAGTACATGGACCTGTACCACGCGCTGCACACCGCGGCCGGCAGCAACGTGCTGCTGACGATCGTGCACGAGGACGACACCAAGCTGTGCGTCGCGCGTGACATCCAGCGCCACCCGGTGCGCGGCGACGTCCAGCACCTGGACCTGCTCGCGGTCGACAAGGACACGACGATCTACGTCGACGTCCCGGTCCACCTCACCGACGAGCCCGAGGAGGCCGGCGGCGTCATCAACATGGTGCTCGGCTCCGTGCCGATCCTGGTCCCGCCGCTGAACACCCCGAACTACTTCGAGCTCTCGGTGGCCGGGATGGTCATCGGCGACGTCAAGCGCGTCGAGGACCTCACCGACCAGCTGCCCGACGGCGCGATCTGGGACATCGACCCGGAGCGCACCGTCGTCACGGTCAACCCGCCGGACATCCTCGAGGAGCCCGAGGACGAGGACGAGGAGGGCCTGCTCACGCTCGAGGGCGAGGAGCTGCCCGAGGGCGAGGAGCTGCCCGAGGAGGGCGCCGACGGCGCCGAGGACCGCGAGTCGGGCGAGGAGGCCTGACCCTCCCGAGCGACCCCGACCGCACCGCACCGACAGGGACCGCCGATGCCCGACCCCGACCGCTGGCTCGTGGTCGGGCTCGGCAACCCCGAGTCCGAGTACGGCGGGACGCGCCACAACGTCGGCGCCGACGTGGTGCGTGCCCTCGGGGCGCGCAACCGCTCGGCGCTGTCGCGCAACAAGCGCATCCGCTGCGAGGAGTCGACGCTGCGCGTCGGTGACCAGCGGGTGCTGCTGGCGGTGCCGGACAGCTACATGAACAACTCCGGGGGGCCGACGCAGGCCGCCGCGGCCTGGTTCGACGTCGCCCCCGACCGGGTCGTGGTCGTGCACGACGAGCTCGACCTCGAGCTCGGCCAGCTCAAGGCCAAGCTCGGTGGCTCGTCGTCGCACAACGGCGTGCGCGACGTCGAGCGAGCGCTCGGGACGCGTGAGTTCCTGCGCCTGCGCGTCGGGATCGGCCGGCCACCCGGTCGCATGTCCGGCCGCGACTTCGTGCTGCGTCGCTGGAGCAGCAGCGAGCAGGAAGAGGCCGACATCGTGGTCCAGGAGGGCGGCGACGCCGTCGAGCTGCTCGTCGGCGAGGGCCTCGAGGCCGTCCAGAACCGCTACCACGGGCGCTGACCGATCCCGACCGCGCGCTGACGCGCGACGACCGACCGCGGCGGGGCGACCCAGACCTGCGGCACCCTGCTCCGACACCCTGCACCGAGAACCGACCCGCCCCCACCTGCGAGGACCGCCGTGCGCGAACGCTTCCGACAGCTCGCCGCCGCCTACCGGATGACCGCCGACGTCGATCCACGCCTGACCGCGTACCTGCTCGTCGCGGCCCTGCTGCCGACCGTGCTCGGGGTGGTCCTCGGGCTGCTCGTCGGGCCGCTGTTCGTGTGGCTGCCCGCCGGCATCATGATCGCGCTGTTCGCCGCCGCCTTCATCTTCGGCCGACGCGTCCAGGACGCCCAGCTCGGTGCCATCGCCGGCCAGCCCGGCGCTGCCGCAGCCGTGATGAACCAGCTGCGGGGCCAGTGGTTCGTCACACCGGCCATCGCGGTCAACCGCAAGCAGGACATGGTCCACCGCAGCATCGGCCGCTGCGGCGTGGTGCTGGTCGCCGAGGGCGGCTCGGTCTCGCGTGCCCGCCAGCTGGTCGAGCAGGAGGCCAAGCGCGCCAAGCGTGCTGCCGGCGGCGCGCCGGTGCACACGATCATCGTCGGGGACGGCGAGGACGACACCGTCCAGCTGCGCAAGCTGCAGATGGCGCTGACCAAGCTGCCCGGGGAGCTGAAGAAGAACGAGGTGCCCAAGCTCGCCCGCCGGCTCGCCGGTCTCGACAAGGGCAACATCCCCATCCCCAAGGGCTACAT
>Ga0136604_1001050_pt1 | contig 12735 bp, 9 predicted proteins | sample AntRauFillE10628_FD_104928 | JGI IMG/M metagenome (GOLD analysis project Ga0136604, IMG submission 104928) | Saline lake microbial communities from Rauer Islands, Antarctica - Metagenome Filla E10 #628 | ecosystem: Environmental > Aquatic > Non-marine Saline and Alkaline > Saline | place... | reverse complement strand
TTTTGGTCTAACTCAACTCTTGAGAAAGATCAATTCATTTGCGAAAACAATAATCGTGATTCAATTAATAGCAATTCTCCTCACCTTTATCCCAAGCTCTCCGTTTGTTCTTATCGGGTGGATCGTTTTTATTATTGCAATTTTCCTCGCAATTATCTACAGTTTCAAGAATGATAAATCTGGTAAACGGCTGATCATCAATTTAATTTGTCTGCCTGTTTTTTTCGCCAATCTTTTCACTCTTCAGCATTGGCCTTTTGCCAGTGTTTTTAGCCTTAGTTGCATGATTTGCCTAATAGCGTTTATCTCCAAACCCCTTACTCAATCAAAGAAATACAAAGCCGAAATCGGATTTCTCACAATAATAGTGATCGATGGTTTGGTGAGATTTTCCATGGCCGTGAAAGGATTTTTCGAATAATCCTCAAAAACCAACCCAAGGAAGAGCAATGACCGAGTTGATCATCATCACTGATGAAGTGAAAGACGGAGAATACCTTCTGGAAATTCAGTTTACCTCCTTTGAAAATGACCCTTCCGTTTCGCGGCCGGTGTTGTATTCTGCTGAATAAACGATCGATAAAACACAGCTATACGTTCTTTTTTATTATTTTAGTACGTACTAAAATTGAACAGAATGGATTCTAAGTTAACTCTTAAGTTGCGCAAGGAGATTATCGAAAAGGCAAAAGAATATGCTGCTGCTCAGAACAAAAGCTTGTCTCGACTAGTCGAAGCTTATTTAAAAGCTTTGATTGAAAAAAACCCTGATAATGAGGGAGATACAGAAATTACACCTTTTGTTAAAAGCTTTTCTACCGGTGTAAATATTCCTTCTGAGCTAGATGCTAGAGAAGAGTACCGCAAACATCTCAGTGAAAAACACAAATGAAAATTTTTGTCGACACTAACGTAATGATGGACTTCCTGGGAGAACGAGTCCCTTTTCATGAGGACGCTTCCAAATTAATGTCGCTTGCAGATAAGTCGGAAGTTACTTTGGTTGTCTCAGCGCTCTCATTTGCAACTGTCAGCTATTTACTATCGAAATATGAAGGCATAAAGGTGACCAAAGAGAAACTTAGAAAATTTAAAATTCTTTCTCAGGTAGTAGATTTGGATGAGAACATCATCGAAAAGTCTTTGAATTCCAACTTCAAGGACTTTGAAGATGGACTACAATACTTCAGCGCTTTAAATGCTGAGTGCAAAATCATTATTACCAGAAACCCGAAAGATTTCAAAACTTCACAGCTTCCCACCATGTCAACCAAAGAGTTTTTGGAAAGCATCAGATGATCTTCAAAACACTTATAGCACTAGCAGGAATTTTTGGTCTAACTCAACTCTTGAGAAAGATCAATTTGTGATTTTATCTAGCTCAATTCACGAGTACAAAACCACTTCTATCTTTAGGTGATCAAAAGGTTCTGGTTCCTGAGAACAAATCATTTTATTGTAATTTTCCCCCTTCAAATTTTTATAGTCACTTCCGAATTATGGGCACGAAAACCTCAACCAAACAAGCTGCGAAAAAGCATACACCCGTTCTATTGTTGCTGTCTGCACTTCTCGTATTTGCTGTAATGGCAATCATGGCCTGGATTTTCTTCAGAGAGCGGATGACTAATTTTGACCCTTCGTTTTTCTCTTTTCTGATGATCCAGGATGAGTGGTTTTCGCCTGTGCTCAACCGTTATGGAACGGCACTCAGTCAAATACTCCCTCTGATCATGGTAAAGGCCGGTGCCGATTTGGAGACTGTTCTCAAGACTTATAGTCTATCGTTCGTTTTGCTTTATATTATTTACTTATTAATCATTGGTGTTTCCTTGAAAGACAAAAAGGGCATTATTGCGATAGTAATTGCCCTGACACTAACATTCCGGGAAACATTCTTTTACGCCACAGCAGAGTTGTATCAGGCCATAGGCTTGTCCGTTTTACTGTGGTCTCTGTTTAGTCGTTCTTTGGATCAAGCCGGACGAAAGCGCACCTTCGGGTTAATTCTCAGCGCTCTTTTAGTTGTAGGAATTAGTTTTTTTCATCAGCTGGGTATTTTCACCACCTTCTTCGTTTTAGGTGCCGAATACATCCGAAGAGCTAAATGGAAAGACTATGCGGCATTGTCCGTATTGGCCTGGTCGGTCATCTGGTTCCTTTTCAATATCAAGATTTTATCCTCGAGTGCATACGAACAAGAGCGATTGTTGACAATGGAGTCCTTCCTCAACAATATCGGTCAAATAAGAGAATTGTCATCTTTCAAGTACTTCGTGAGTTTCTTCAATGATCATCTTTTCATACCGGTTGTTCTGTCCATTATAGCTCTGGTTGCATTGCTATTTCGAAGGAAGTGGATCTTAGCCAGTTTTATCGGACTGTTTCCGCTGTTCTTTGTACTCATAGTAATCGTTGCTCTTCACCATGAAAAGAGCCCTCTGATGCTGCAAAATTACTTCACCGTACTTGGTCTGTTTGCGGGAGTGCTGTTTGCTATTGTTTTAGAAAAACGTTCACTGTTAATCTGCTCTGCTATCGTCTTGTTACTTGGATTCTATTCCCTAAAAAACATTTATCAGACTCGCTATGACTACCAGGCCCGGACTACTTTCATACAAGATATCTGTGAATATGGTCAGCAGTTTCCTGAAAAGAAATACGTGATGCATGCCCAGCATTTACCCTGGGAGTTTGTCTGGGTAAGCTGGTCACTGTCATTTGAAACATTGCTGAGCAGTGAGATAAATGAAGAGCAGAAGAGTGTTACGTTTTATTCCACATTCGAATTGGATACTCTTGGCAGTCATGACATCGAACGCCCGGAGGCTTTCATGGGGCCCGTCTTTTCGCCTCATTGGTTTACTGCTCCTTCATTGCACGAAGATTATTTTTCAGTTAAAGTGGGACCTTATCGCGTGTTGAATTCTAAGCAGACAAAAGAGATGCTCTCGGATAGCTTGCTAAGGCTCGAGTCTATCCAAATTGAACCTCATGACGACACCCTAAATCGGCCCTCGGGATGGTATAACTTAAAGCTGGATATTCTCAACGAAACCAACCAACACATAGGTAGCATCCCTAAAGAGGACAAAGGTTTATGGTTATATCACAGAATAATAAATCAACACAATATTCCGGAACCGTTGAGTAAAAGGCAATTGCTTTTTGACTTGTATCCAGACAAACCTTTCACGCAAACCCTTTCGTACTACTATCCATCAGAAAAAAACCTGAGACTTGAGGTGGGGTTGTTTATAGAGCAAGATTCAACTTTTTACCCGAAAGCAAATGTCTATTTAAACACGAAAGACTAATCTCTCACAGTCTGGAAATAAATTCTTGCCTTTGAATTCACTGTTGTTTATGGCAATTCCAGTTTGCACTCTTTGGAAATGACGCTTCGCCTTGGCGGATGGTGCTGTTTTATTTTGGTTGACTTAATTCTATAGATAGTCAGAAGAGAAGTTCGCTTTTGAGATTACTTTATTAAAGAATTATTGACCACAATAGTTGATTGAGGTGCGGTACAATATTTCCGCCAAGTCAATTGCAGAATCTAACTCCACCCATTCGACTTCTTCGTGGATACCTCCACCTTTTGGACCAATGATGACTGTTTCTATTCCGGCTTCGCCAAAAATGGCCGAGTCTTCCCACCAGGTGTGGCCTATGAATTCTTCTTGAAAAGAAGAAACGTTGGATCCTGCCAACAGGAGTTCTTTCACGATACTCTTTGACGGATCTACCTCGTAGGGACTTCGCCAGAGGTCAGTTTGAATCGATGCTTCAAAATCTGGTTCCGATTCACGAAGCCTGTCCAGGATTTCCTGAAATTCCAGGTTTACGGTTTTCGCTGTTTCACCGGGGAGTGTTCTTCTTTCCACCCAAATATGGCATTCATTGGAATAGATAAAAAGACTACGACCCCCCGAAATCAAAGGCACATGCAAAGATGGACGGCCACAAAGAGGATGTGGACTGTGGGTCTTGAATTTTTCTGAAAGCTTGTGAAGCTCAGCCAGTACCAGACCCATTTTCATGTTGGCGTCTACTCCCGCTTCATGATTTCCTCCATGGGCTGTTTTTCCCTTAGTAGAAATTTTAAAAACACCCAGCCCACGATGAGCCAGGCAGATATGTAGATTGGTTGGCTCAGTTACGATTGCCGCTTCAGGTCGGTACTTTTTGACCCAGTCTTCAGCACCGATACTTTGAAACTCTTCGTCAGCCACAAAAGCCAAAATCAAATCGCCCTTCAACTGAACGTTGTTGTCCTTTAGTGCTTTGGCCACCGAAATAATTGCAGCAATACTGGCCTTCATATCGAAAGCTCCTCTCCCAAATAATTTTCCGTCCTCCACTTTTCCCGAAAACGGATCCTGCATTCCGGCAATGCCCACAGTATCCATGTGAGCGTAAAGCATTAACGAACGGCCTCCGGCAGCGCCTTTAATAATTCCCGTAACATTGATTCTTGCTGGTTCCAGCTCGTCAACAATCACCTCCACACCCAACGAATTGAGCACCTCAGAGATAAAGCTCCCCACTTCAAACTCTCCCGGGCCGCCCTCTTCAAGCGATGGGTTAACAGAGTTTATCCGAACCAGTTTTTGAAGTATGTCGATTGCAAAGTCCCTGTCAATCATTTTCGATGGAGCTAAATTTTTTCCAATCCACCTTCCAGGTCAGCGATGAGGTCTTCCACGTTTTCGATCCCTACCGAATAACGCACCAAACTTTCGGAGATCCCGAGTTGCTTGCGTTGTGCTTCTGAAAGTTCCACGTGGCTGGTGGTTCTGGGCGGACCCGCCAGCGTGCTCACCGAACCAAGGCTAGCCGCCAGGTGGATGAATTTCATACTTTCCAACAAAATTTTGACAGCTTCATATCCGCCTTTGAGTTCAAAACTGAGGATGCCACCAAAACCAGACATTTGCTTCTTGGCAATGTCGTGACCGATATGGTCTTCTAGCCCTGGGTAAAAGACCTTTTCTACTTTTGGATGATCGCTCAGATAGCGTGCTATTTTCATGGCACTTTCATTCTGCCTTTCTACTCTCAGTTCCAAAGTTTTCATTCCACGTATCACCATGTAAGCGGTGTCCGGGTGTAAACTGGCGCCATTGATTTCGCGGTAAGCGAAAATTTCTTGTACAAGCTTTTTACTCCCGCAGACAAGACCACACATGGTATCGGAGTGACCGCCAATGTATTTTGTGGCACTGTGTACTACGAGGTCAGCACCCAGCGACAAGGGGTTTTGGTTGATGGGCGAGGCAAAAGTATTGTCACATACCGTCACTGCGCCAACAGCTTTGGCTGCAGCAGCAATCCTTTGTAGATCAATCACTTTTAGAGTAGGGTTGGTAGGAGATTCCAGGTAAACGAGATCACAACCTTTTTCAATTTCCCTCTCAAGTTCCTCGTGATCTTCAGTTTCGCATAGCTTCACTTCCATGTTTAGCCGTGGCAGATGCTCCAGAAATAATTTACTGGTTCCTCCATAAGAATCCTTTATTGAAACCACCCGACTTCCAGGCTTCAGCAAAGCCATCAGTGTATTGCTAATGGCAGCCATTCCTGTGGAAAATGAAATGGCATCCTCAGCACCTTCGAGTATCTGAATTTTTTTCTCCAGGACTTGCACTGTCGGATTGGTGTTCCGGCTGTAAATATGTCCTTCACTGTTTCCTTTGGCAACTTCGTACCATTCATCCAAATCTGAGAAGGCATAAGTGACTGTGCTGAAAATAGGAACAGTAGAGCTACCGTGAGGAAATTTTTCTGTCTCTCCCGCCCAAACAGAGAGAGTTCCTTTTTTTTGCTTCGAGAATTCCATGAATGTTTATGTTAGTGTTTTTGGTGTCCACGAAAGTGCAACTTTATTTCATATCAGTATATATTCAGATATGAAATAAAAACCACTAAAAACGAGGGGCATTGACGCAGGGAGACATGAGTTTGCAGACTAGTCAAAAAAATTCTAAAATCCCATCGTCAGATTCGATAAAAGCTTTAATCCTTTGAACCGTTTATTAACCGAGCTTTCGAATCAACCAGCTCAAACGTGGAACCATTAAACTCGAAGATACATCGGCACTTCTTCATTTGTGAGTTCTCGGTCTGATTGTACAAGTAACTTTCCTCATCATCCGACTGATCCTCACAAACACATTCAGTAGTAAGGTCATCAGTTTCATATTCCGCGGAAATCCTTTGAGTCTCTGGATCAAATTCAATTGGATTGTCCCATCCATTTCTGAGATTAAGTGCGTATGCAAATTGACTTTCGAGTTTATCTCCTTTAGGCTGAATTAACTGCACAAAACTCTCATAGCAAGTCGCACAGCCGACTATTCCACCTACCAAGAGATATTTCTTTCCTTCTTGAGAATTTAAAGTGTGGATTTCATAGACTCCTTCTCTTCTGATTTGAGAAAAAGCAGTTGAATTGCTCTCAGAATTTCCAAGTCCTTCATAAAACATCATGGCGATTTCCCCTTTGTAGGTTCCACCATTCTTCATGTCAAATGAAAAAATGAAAAGTTTTCGATCTTCTGAAACGAGAATCTCAAGTACGTCCGAATTTAATTCATTTTCAATTGGATGTTCAGCAAAGCCTTCGTGCTCTGTTATTCTCAATAACCCACCAGTAACTTTGTCCTGAAGAAATTCAATCAAATGAAAGGCTTGAATAGAATCTTTTTTCGGAGTCAGGGCTGTGTCAAAATCGTGTTCCGTAAGTAACTCGCTTTTTTCCTCCGCTGTGAGATCCAGGTCTTGTATCGCGTAGTATCCACCAAACACCTCAACCTCTCCGTATTGAGTAAGATAACGGTTAGTCTCTTCGATAAGCCGATCAAACGGACTGTCAGACTGGCCAAATGAAGAAAAGGCCAGAAACAAAGCCAATAAAGATAATAGCGTTCTAGAGAAATTCATGAATTGAATTTAGCATTTTCAGGAATCCAAAACCCCCTTCACCAAATCATCATCGGCCACATTTGGTAGCGTTACTTTCAATCTCGGTTCTTCTTTCATCGCGCGCTTGATGGCGAAGATTGCGCCTTCGTTTCTCGCCCAGCTTCTGCGGGCAATTCCGTTATTGACGTCCCAATGAAGCATCATTTTTAGTCTACGCTCGCTGTCTTCCGATCCGTCCAGCAACATTCCAAATCCTCCGTTGATCACTTCGCCCCAGCCTACGCCACCGCCATTGTGAAGCGAGATCCAGGTGGCTCCGCGGAAACCGTCTCCCACGAAATTCTGTACGGCCATGTCGCCAGTGAATTGAGATCCATCGTAAATATTTGAAGTCTCGCGGTAAGGCGAATCCGTTCCTGAAACATCGTGGTGGTCGCGGCCAAGAACTACAGGTCCGATTTCGCCTTTGGCGATTGCATCGTTAAACGCTTTTGCAATTTTCATCCGGCCTTCAGCATCCGCATAAAGGATTCTGGCCTGTGAGCCGACTACCAATTTATTTTCCTGTGCGCCCTGAATCCACTGGATGTTGTCAGCCATCTGCTGTTGAATTTCTTCAGGAGAATTTTTGCGAATCTCTTCCAGTACTTCACATGAAATCTTGTCTGTCTTTTGAAGATCCTCTGGCTTACCACTTGTGCAAACCCAGCGGAAAGGGCCAAAACCATAATCGAAACACATAGGTCCCATGATGTCTTGCACGTAAGATGGATAGATGAATCCATCCCCATCTTCATTCATGATGTCGGCTCCGGCACGGGAAGCTTCCAGCAGAAATGCATTTCCGTAATCGAAGAAGTACGTTCCTTTTGCTGTGTGATTGTTGATGGCTGCGGATTGCTTTCTCAGCGATTCCTGAACTTTCTCTTTGAACTGCTCAGGATCTTCAGCCATCATTTTGTTCGACTCTTCAAAAGTCAATCCGGCCGGATAGTAACCCCCAGCCCACGGATTGTGAAGGGAAGTCTGATCCGACCCAAGGTCTACGTAAACACCTTCCTGATCGAACTTTTCCCAGACATCCACGATGTTTCCGAGGAAAGCGATTGAAACCACTTCTTTCCCGGCTTTGGCCTTTTTCACTCTCTCAACCAGCTCGTCCTGATCTTCTATGATTTCATCCACCCAGCCCTGCTCATGTCGCTTGTGGGCAGCGTTTGGATTGACATCAGCCGTCACTGAAACGCAACCGGCAATGCTGGCAGCTTTCGGTTGAGCACCGCTCATTCCACCAAGGCCTGAGGTGACAAATAATTTTCCGGCTAAGCCTTCTCCTGACTTAGAGATTTTTCTGCCCGCATTCAGCACAGTAATTGTCGTTCCGTGCACAATTCCCTGTGGACCGATGTACATGTAGGAGCCAGCCGTCATCTGTCCGTACTGTGTTACACCCAGCGCATTGAATTTTTCCCAGTCGTCTGGCTTGCTGTAGTTCGGGATCATTATTCCGTTCGTCACCACTACTCTTGGAGCATCTTTGTGAGACGGGAAAAGCCCTTGCGGATGGCCACTGTTCATGATTAGCGTTTGCTCATCAGTCATTTCTGAAAGGTATTTCATCACCAGGCGATACTGTGCCCAGTTTTGAAAAACGGCACCGTTTCCACCGTAAGTGATCAACTCATGCGGATGCTGCGCTACGGCCGGATCCAGGTTGTTTTGGATCATCACCATGATGGCTGCCGCCTGCTGACATTCTGCCGGATACCAATCTATCGGGCGGGCTTTCATTTCGTAATCCGGACGGTAGCGATACATGTAGATTCTACCGTACTCTTTCAATTCCTGTGCGAACTCTGGAGCCAACTCAGCGTGCTGTTCTCTTGGAAAATAGCGCAACGAATTTTTCAGTGCCAACTGCTTTTCCTTATTGCTCAAAATGTCTTTTCGCTTAGGCGCGTGATTAGCGTTTTTGTCAAATGGTTTGTTTTCAGGTATTTCGGAAGGGATCCCCTCGCGAATGGCTTTGTGAAAATCTTCCTTGGTCATGGTGTCCATTAGAGTCGGCATATCCAGAATTTTTTGATTGGGGTAAAGTTAATGAGAGTTGAGCAAACAGCTAAAGAATCGTGACTCACCTTGCTTTGTCTGGAGTAAATCCATAGGGACAGTGTTTGCACCCACTGCGGCAACAGTAGCCTCTTTTGAGGTGGTACTTTTCTGTGAAAACGATGTATCCCTCAGGGCTCTTGTAAAAGTCTTCAGGGTCGAGTTTTCTAAAAGGGCTAAAGCCCGACATGTCATCCTTCTCCGTCATCAGGTTGCTAAATCAATAGGTTTGGTTGTGGTTTGCAACAATCGAATGCAAAAAAAGTTATTCCCGCCTTATCACCGAAATTAATTTGACTGAAAGGAACACCCGGGATCTGTATTTTTAAGAAGATTTAAATTGCGCCTCATGATCGACCTCGAGAAAGCCATCAATCAGGAATTGAAATTTCCGTTTTTGGAAAAAGCCGGAGTAAGTTTACACATAAAGCGACTCGATCGGATTGATGACCATGTACAGGGAAATAAATACTTCAAGCTGAAGTACAATCTGGAGAAAGCCAAAGAGCTCCGGAATGATGCCATTCTCACTTTTGGCGGAGCCTGGAGCAATCACATTTATTCGACTGCCGCGGCAGGAAAGGAGTTCGGCTTCAAAACCATCGGAGTTATCCGTGGAGAAGAACCTGCGGAATACAGTGACACGCTGAAATTTGCAGAGAAGTGCGGTATGAAGCTCCATTTCATTTCGAGAGCGGAGTACCGGGAAAAAAACGAAGATTACTTCAAAGCCTGGCTGCGCGATCTACACGGATCTGTTTACATCATTCCCGAGGGTGGTTCCAGTTTTCTGGGCGTAAACGGCTGCATGGAAATTCTGACTGATGAGGATCGCGACTTCGATCTGATCACCACCTCTTGCGGGACCGGAGCAACTTTGAGCGGAATTGTTCTTACCCTCAAAGACAATCAGAAAGCCTGGGGATTTCCGGCTCTAAAAGGCGGTGAGTTTCTGAGAGAAGAAATCAACAGCTTCACCGGCTGGACACTCGGTGATCCAGCTATTGGAAAAGAGTTTGACGAAAAATACGACCTTATCACCGACTACCACTTCGGGGGATTTGCCAAAACTACACCCCACCTTTTGGCTTTCATGAGAGAGTTTGAGGACGCCACCGGAATTCCACTCGATCCTATTTACACCGGAAAAATGATGTACGGTTTGCTAGAACTAATCGCCCATGGAAAAGTGAAATCCGGCACAAAAATTCTAGCGATTCACACAGGAGGCTTGCAGGGAAGAAAGGGGAAAGAATTGGCATCTGGCGAAGGGATGGTTTCACCCCTGGCTCACTTGATTCAGCGGTAGTAGGAATTTCTTAAATTTGATTAAAGACACTCAATGTATCATGAAAGAAGTCACGCTCAAAATACCAGAGAATAAAATCGAGTTTTTCCTGGAGCTCGTTAAGCACCTGGGATTTGAAGTTTCTGACGAAATGGAAACTTCGAACGATTATGAGATACCTGAGGAGCACAAATCCATTGTTAGAGAACGTATGGCAAATGCTCGTCCAGAAGATTATATTCCCTGGGAAGTGGCTCGAAAAAGGCTCAATTTCAAAAGCAAAAAGGATTGACTTTTTCCTTAGTCATAGAGCCTCGGGCCCTTCAGGATGTTCAAGGTGCAATTGATTATTATGATGAACAAGAACCTGGCCTTGGCTACAGATTTGAAAAAGCTTTGAGTTCACAACTAAAATCCCTGGCCAAAAACCCGTTTTATCAAAACCGCTATTCAGATATCCGCTGCCTTCCCCCTCAAAAGATTTCCATTCATGATCCATTTTTCTCTCGATGAGGAGAAACACACGATCTACATCCAGGCGGTTTTTCACACCTCCAGAAGTCCTAAAAACTGGAAAAAAAGAAAGTGAATCTTCAATCCTCGCACCTGTAGGATTTAACTTTCCATTCCTATTAAAATCCGTACTTTTGCAGCTCAAAAATTCGAGCAAATTCCAATGAGTGACGCTATCAAGCATGAGTGCGGAATCGCACTACTCCGGTTAAAACAACCACTCGACTACTACCGCAAAAAATACGGGACAGCATTCTACGGCCTAAACAAAATGTACCTGCTCATGGAGAAGCAGCACAACAGAGGTCAGGATGGTGCCGGATTGGCTAACATCAAACTCGATGTGGAGCCCGGAAAGCGCTACATCAGTAGAATGCGGTCGAATAGCAACAAGCCAATTCAAGATGTTTTCGATCAGGTTAACAGCCGGTTTCACGAATTGGAAAAGACCGATCCGGAAAAACTCAAGGACGTTCAGTACCTGAAAGACAATTTTGGTTTTACCGGTGAACTCTTCCTGGGACACCTGCGCTACGGGACTTTTGGGAAAAACAGCATTGAAAGTTGCCACCCATTTTTGCGTCAAAACAACTGGATGACACGTAACCTGGTAGTTGCCGGTAACTTCAACCTCACCAATGTGGATGAGCTCTTTGGTCTTTTGGTGGAGCTCGGACAGCACCCAAAGGAGAAAGCCGATACGGTCACGGTTTTAGAAAAAATCGGTCACTTTCTTGATGAAGAAAACGAGCGGCTTTTCCAAACCTACAAGTCTCAGGGCTACAACAAAAAACAAATTACCGATCGTATTGCAACCAACATAGACGTGCAGCAAATCCTTCAAAGGTCGGCAGAAGACTGGGACGGAGGTTACGCCATGGCAGGATTGATGGGCCACGGAGATGCATTCGTACTGCGAGATCCTTCGGGAATTCGGCCAGCATTTTTCTACGAAGATGACGAAGTAGTGGTGGTCACTTCAGAGCGTCCGGTTATCCAAACGGCATTCAACGTACCAATTGAGTCTATCAAAGAAATTGATCCCGGGCATGCGCTAATCATCAAAAAAGACGGCCGCGTGAGCATGAAACAAGTTCGCGAGCCATTAGAACGAAAGGCGTGTTCATTTGAACGAATTTATTTTTCCCGCGGAAGCGACAAAGATATCTATGAGGAAAGGAAAAACCTCGGTCGATTCATCGTTCCGTCAATTCTCAAGTCAGTCGATTACGATCTCAGAAATTCTGTCTTCTCATTTATTCCAAACACAGCCGAGACGTCATTTTACGGAATGATAAAAGGTGTGGAAGATTACCTGAATGAAGTAAAGCTGAAGAAGATCAAAAACCGCGGAGTCGATGCTGATGACTCAGAGCTAATCGATATTTTAAGCATTCGCCCAAGGGTAGAAAAAATTGCAATCAAAGACGCCAAGTTGCGGACCTTCATCACCCAGGACGATGCCAGGGATGACATGGTCGCACACGTTTACGACATTACTTACGGAACCGTAAAAGACAACGAGGACAACCTTGTGGTTATTGACGATAGTATCGTTCGTGGTACAACTCTGCGTCAATCTATCATCCGAATTCTGGACAGGTTAAACCCCAAAAAAATTGTGGTGGTTTCCTCGGCTCCGCAGATTCGCTACCCCGACTGCTACGGAATTGACATGGCCCGAATGGGTGATTTTATCGCTTTCCAGGCGGCAGTCGCTTTGCTAAAAGATCATGGAAAAGAAGAGTTGCTCCAGACCGTTTATCGTAAGTGTAAGGAGCAAGAGAACCTGCCGAAGGAGCAGATAAAGAACTACGTAAAAGAAGTATACGACCCTTTCACTCCGGATGAGATTTCTGCGAAAATTTCTGAATTGCTCACCCCACCAGAAATAAAAG
>Ga0136604_1001047_pt1 | contig 12742 bp, 10 predicted proteins | sample AntRauFillE10628_FD_104928 | JGI IMG/M metagenome (GOLD analysis project Ga0136604, IMG submission 104928) | Saline lake microbial communities from Rauer Islands, Antarctica - Metagenome Filla E10 #628 | ecosystem: Environmental > Aquatic > Non-marine Saline and Alkaline > Saline | place... | reverse complement strand
TTGTGTAGTTCTGTGGGCAATCACCATCGATGATTTCTTCACCATTGTATTCTAGTGATACGTCAGTGCAATTGTCACTAAACTCTACTTCTAGACCATCGTTAGATGGAACCTGACCGCATTCTACTGTCACATCTTCTGGGAAGAGTTCGAATGTAGGGGCTACGTCATCAGTCAAAGTAATGATCTGCTGGAATTCGGAAGTGTTTCCGCATTCGTCAACAGCAACATAGTCGCGAATAAGCTTTCCGGCACATCCGCCAGAAACTGCCATATCTTCGTATGTAATCTCCACATCACCACAGTTGTCAGTAGCTTCAATCAGAATTGATTCATCTACCATATCACATGGCATGTCAATTTCGATAGTTCCTTCGATAACTGGAGCAGTAGTGTCAACTATACTGATCACTTGAGTTGCAGTTGAAGCGTTTCCGCATTCATCTTCTGCTGTGAAGGTACGTGTGATAGTGCTTGCCTGAGGGCAATCTTCACTTCCTTCTACTTCGTCAGAAGAGGTTACTGTAACGTCACCACAGTTGTCTGTAGCTTCAGCCATCATTGATGGAACGTCTTCATCACACTCGATAGTTATGTCTTCTGGAATAGAAGTAAACTCTGGTGCTGTCGTATCCACAACATTGATAGTCTGAACTTGCATCACTTCATTTCCACAGTTGTCAAATCCGCGGAAAGTGCGCAAGATAGTGTAGCTGTTAGGGCAGTCACCTGGCTCCTCAGTTTCTGTGAGTTCAATTTCAACATCTTCATCACAATTGTCAGTAGCTGAAGGGAACACTGGTTCTCCAAGTTCCTCATCACACTCAACTGTCATATCTTCTGGGAAATCTACAAACTCTGGATCTGTAGTATCCTGAACAGTCACTTCAGTTGAAACTGACGCTGTGTTTTCGCAAAGGTCAGTTGCAGTCCATGTCCACACGATAGTGTAGTTCTCTGGGCAATCACCTTCGATAATTTCCTCAGAAACCTCAACATCTACCTCTCCTTCACACGCATCAACTGCAGTAACAGCTGGCACTTCTGGAAGCTCATCACACTCTACAGTCATGTTTTCAGGAACACCCTCAAATTCTGGTGCCTGAGTATCTGTAAGAGTGATGTATTGAGTTGCTGTGGTTTCATTTCCGCATCCGTCTACTGCAGTATAGTTGCGAACAAGCACACCTACACATCCACCAGACTGAAGCGTTTCTTCATAAGTCACATCAACTACTTCAGAGCAGTTGTCGGTAGCTGTAAGAATCATTTCGTCTACTTCACCGCACTCGGCAGTAGTAGAAACTTCGAAATCTTCGAATACAGGACCTTCAGTATCTTGTACAATTACTAGTTGAGTTGCAGTTGAGATATTTCCACATCCATCATCGGCAGTGAAAACGCGAGTAATCTCGCTGTAGCACTCATCACCTTCTACTGACTCGTCTACCGTTACTGTAACATTTTCAGAGCAGTTGTCGATGGCTGTTGCCATTTCAAGCTCAAAAGCATCGCTGCACTCGTATGTTGCATCTTCCGGCACGAAAGTAAATTCTGGTGAAGTAGTATCTACTACAGTAATGGTCTGATCGTGAATAGAACTGTTTCCACATTCGTCTGTGGCAATCCAGCTTCGAGTAACTGTGTACTCACATCCTTCACCGTTTACAGTCTCACCTGAATAAACGAGATCAACATCTCCATTGCAATTATCTACAGCTTCTACACCGTCAAATACTGCTGGAAGATCTTCATCACATTCAATAGTAACGTCTTCAGGAACTACCGTAAATTCAGGAGCAATTGTATCGTTCACATAAATATGTTGCTCTTGCATAGTTACATTACCGCAACCATCTTCAGCGATCCAAACATAAACGAACTCATTGTCGTGTACGCAGTCTTGAAGATCATTAGGAGTAAAGCATTCTTTATCTACGTTAATGTCTCCGGCACCTTCGATTGGTTCACCGTTAACTGTTCCGGTGTAGCTAAACCATCCGCTTAGTCCTTCGTTTGCGTTCTTATTGTTGGCTGCAAGCCCGCACTGAAAACCGAAGTAGTAGCTATCTGGCATGTGCGTCAGGTTCAATGTAGAACCTGCTAAATCTCCAGTACCTGTAAGAGTGGAAATTCCGTTTACCAATTCGTAGTAAGTCCAATCCAGGTAATTATTACCTGCAAGGCCTGCATCATCTTTATATGAACGGCCAAGGGCACTCCAGTCATTCCAGTTTCTTCCGTTCTGGAACCACATGTCCACTTCAAATCCTTCACTTGGATTATCCATGTTAACAACAGTACCGGTAATTCTGGCACTTCCGTCAGCGTAGGTAACAAAAGTACCTTCGTCTACCCAGTCATAATGAGCACTCGAAGCGAGTCCTTCATCAGAAATTGTTGGAAGCCACAGTGACCAGTCAGGTCCAAGACCTTCAGCAATAGTCAGCACGCAGCTATCTACCGGGTTTCCGATTTCGCTTTGGAAAAATGGGCCAGGAAGCATTTGAACACTACACTCATCGGTAGCTTCGAGCTCTTCTTGTTCTGGCACATCATCAATGCAGGCAACCGTGATGTCTTCCACTTCTGGGAAAACAGGGCCAACATTATCGACAATTGTAATTGTTTGAGTGCACTCTTCAGTAACGCCACAGGCAGATACCGTAAAAGTTCTCTCGATAATTTCAGTACAGCCATCAGCAGAGATCGTTTCATCTGAAATTGATACTTCAGCTTCTATTCCGTCTCCAAGACAACTGCCGTCAAACGATATTTCTCCAGTGTTAGCCGGCTCAACACCGTCTTCACAGGAGATTTCAATGTCCTCAGGACATTCCAGCTCTAAATTCACCTGAGCCATTAATAAATGACTTGAGGCGATAGCCAGGGTTAAACATAAAATACGGATGCCGTTTTGGGTGCTCCACGTAATAAAATTACGCATGACCCGCGACATCAAAAAAGTAGATGTTCGCATAATAACACATGTTTTTGATTTAAGATTTTGAAAATAGATTTAGGACTATTTTTCCTGTTTTTCGGTTTTCAGTTATACCATACAAATTACAGAATTTTATTCCATTTGTTCATCTTTAAAATGTTAAATCTTATCGAAACTTTTAAGCACTTCATCGAAGCCCCGGCTTTAGGACTATTTTGAAAAGAATGTCGACAAAACTTTCTATAATTTCGGCAAAAATCTATATCTAATCGATTTCTCACAACTTTAAAGCAAAGGACTTGTTAACGATTTTACAAACAAAAGAATACGACACATGAGCAAACCTAGCACCGGGGACAAATCCCCTGAATTTGAAGGAATTAACCAGGACGGCAAGAAAGTCTCTCTATCTGATTTTAAAGGCAAAAAGTTAATCCTCTATTTCTACCCCAAAGACATGACTCCCGGTTGCACGGCTCAAGCCTGCAACCTGAATGAAAATCTTGAGTCACTCAAAAAAGAAGGATTCGAAGTGGTAGGTGTGAGTGCTGATGATGAAAAGCGACACCAAAAGTTTAGAGACAAGTACGATCTTAATTTCGACCTCTTAGCAGACCCTGATAAGACCATTATTAATAAGTATGGCGTTTGGGGACCAAAACAGTTTATGGGAAAGAAATTCGAAGGTATTTTGAGAACAACTTTTATCATTGATAAAGAGGGCAAAGTGGAGCACGTAATTGACAAGGTGAAAACCAAAACTCACACAGAACAAATAAAAGAGCTGGTCAACTGATTTATTTTTTTTTTATTGTAACTTTCTATTTTAAAGCACTTTGCGCACTGCACGGTGCTTTTATTTTTAAATGATTTGCCCGGTCCGTAAATACATTACGGAGCAAAATAAATACCTTTAACCAAATTTAAAACAGACCATGAGCACAACAGAGAATAAAGAAAAGATGAAAGCGCTCCAGCTGACAATGGACAAGCTGGAAAAGACGTATGGAAAAGGAGCGATAATGAAACTCGGTGACAATGCCGTGGTAGAATTGGACGTCATCCCCAGTGGTTCTCTCACATTGGATTTGGCACTGGGAATAGGTGGCTTTCCAAAAGGCAGAGTAGTCGAAATATTCGGACCCGAATCTTCGGGTAAAACAACTATTGCTATCCACGCCATAGGGGAAGCACAGAAAAAAGGCGGTATAGCTGCCATGATTGATGCCGAGCATGCATTCGATCGTTTCTATGCTGAAAACCTTGGAGTCGACACCGAAAACCTCCTTATCTCTCAGCCTGACAATGGTGAGCAAGCACTTGAAATTGCAGACAATCTGATCCGTTCGGGAGCTATTGATATCCTCGTGATAGATTCTGTAGCCGCCCTAACGCCAAGAGCAGAAATCGAAGGTGAAATGGCCGATTCGCAAATGGGACTTCAAGCGAGATTGATGTCTAAAGCCCTAAGAAAACTCACCGGATCGATAAGCAAAACCGGATGCTGCTGCATATTCATCAACCAGCTTCGAGAGAAAATTGGAGTGATGTTCGGTAACCCTGAGACGACTACCGGTGGTAACGCACTTAAATTCTATTCATCGGTAAGAATTGACATTCGTAGAGCTACTCAGCTCAAGGATGGTGACACCGTTATCGGTAACAGGACCAAAATCAAAATTGTCAAAAACAAAGTCGCTCCGCCATTTCAAAGAGCTGAGTTCGACATCATGTACGGAAAAGGAATTTCCAAAACAGGTGAAATTCTAGACCTCGGTGTAGATATGAACATTATCAAAAAGAGCGGTTCATGGTTTAGCTACGGTGACACTAAACTTGGCCAGGGACGCGATGCCGTGAAACAGTTACTCGCTGACAATCCTGAGCTTTCAGAAGAACTGGAAGAAAAAATCAAGGCAGAACTGAAGAAATAAAATTTGTTTTATCACATAAAGTCCCGCTAATTGGCGGGACTTTTTCATTTTTGCTCCATGATCAAAAACATCACAATTCTCAGCCTGGCGGTAATCCTTTTCGGTTTGGGAAGTTGCGACAACGCGACTCAACCAACTGAGCAAACTGACGAACAGGGAGAAAGCAGCACGCCACTCGACTCTATCAATCAGTTAATCCTCAATGAGCCCAACACTCCCGAGCACTACCACGTGAGGGCGCAGATTTGGCGAGACAAGGACAGTATCCAGCTCGCACTGGACGATCTTGATAGATCCCTAAGGATTGACTCAACCCAAGACGATGCTTACAGCTTGCAGGGCGACATCCTGTACAAAGAAATCATGGTGAAAGAAGCGCGCTACGTTTTTGAAAAATGCATCCAGTACAACCCGGAAAATACCAACTGCCTTTTAAAACTGGCAGAAATCGAATATTTGCTAGACAACTACGCTGAAGCTTTTCAGCTGGTCAATGATGCGATGAAAGTCGACCAGTACGAATACGAAGCCTATGCTCTAAAAGGCGATCTCTACAAAGAAACTGGAGACTCCGCACTTGCAGCTTCTTCTTATCAAACAGCAATCGAACTGAATCCTCAGTTTTACGATGGGTTTATCGTACTTGGACTACTTTATGGTGCAGCGGGAAAAGATCTGGCGATTGAATATTACAACTCGGCTATCGAGCTGCAGCCCGAGCGAGTAGAAGGACTTTACAACAAAGCTTACTACCTGCAAACTACAGGGTTTAGAGACACTTCGCGGTACTCTCAGGCCGTAGAGATATATAATCAAATCGAAGAGCTGGATCCCTCCAATGCCACGGCCAATTTCAATAAAGGATACATCAGCCTGGAATATAGACAGGACTACGAAACAGCGGAAAAGGAATTCTCTCAAGCCATTCAGAAGTATCCCGGCTACTATCAGGCATTTTACAATAGAGGCCTGAGCCTGGAGAGCCAGGGCAGATTAGAGGCTGCAAGAAACGACTACAAAAAATCACTTCAGATTAAGCCAACCTTCACCGAAGCCGCACTTGCTCTTGGACGAGTAAAACGAAATTTGGGAGAAGAATAAAAAAAAGGGAATCCGCAAGCGAATTCCCTTTTCCTTCTTCATCATCTAAGATGAAATAAAAATTTATTTATTGACTGCGTCAACTACAGCTTTGAAAGCTTGCGGTTCGTTCATCGCCAAATCAGCCAACACTTTTCTGTTCAAAGCGATGCCTTTTTTGTTCACTTTACCCATGAATTCGGAATAAGACATTCCATGCTGACGTGCTCCGGCATTGATACGCTGAATCCACAAACTTCTAAAATTTCTTTTCTTTTGCTTTCTCCCTACATAAGAGTAAAGCATTGCTTTTTCTACGGCATTCTTAGCGATCGTATAAACATTTTTACGAGCACCGAAATAACCTTTTGCCTGCTTGAGGATCTTCTTTCTTCTCGCTCTTGAGGCTACTGAATTTGTACTTCTTGGCATTTTCTTTTTGTTTTTTGGTCACAAGTGCTTCCGAACCAGGCGAAAGTCTTAGGTACTAATAACCGGGTTTTAAACAGACCGAATAATTAAACCTTAGTGCTTATGCACAAAGTTGTTTCTTAATACTTTTTTCATCCGCCTTATCGACTGTCGTCATTTTGGTCAGATTACGCTTTTGCTTCGTCCCTTTTTTTGTGAGGATGTGGCTTTTGAAAGCGTGTTTTCTTTTGATTTTACCAGTGCCAGTAAACTTAAATCGTTTCTTGGCGCTGGACTTCGTCTTCATTTTAGGCATCGCTGTTCTATATTATAGATTACTACTTCTTTGTTTTCTTGGGATTGATCATAATGGTCATGCGCTTTCCTTCGAGCTTCGGCATTTGTTCCACTACACCATAGTCTTCCAGTTCCTGAGCAAGCTTCAAAAGCAAAATCTCACCACGGTCTTTAAACACGATGGTTCTACCTTTAAAGAAGACAAACGCCTTTAACTTCGCCCCTTCCGACAAGAATTTCTTGGCGTGATTGAGCTTAAAATTAAAGTCATGATCATCAGTATTGGGTCCAAAACGGATCTCTTTAACTTCGACCTTTGACTGCTTTGCCTTGAGCTCTTTTTGCTTTTTCTTTTGTTCGTAAAGAAACTTTTTATAGTCAATTATTTTACAAACTGGTGGCTTGGCGTTTGGCGAAATTTCAACGAGATCAAGACCTGCGTCTTCGGCCATCTGCAATGCATCTTCACGAGAATAAATATCCTGGCTTTCAACATTATCTCCAACGACCCTAACGTCTGGTGCATTAATCTTTCCGTTTATCCGATGTGGATCTTCCTTCTTTACTCTTCCACGAAATGGCTTTCTCTTTCTTATGGTTCTATCCTCCTATTTTTGTTAAACTTCAATTCATTTAGTAGCTAAGAAGGTTTTCAACTTCATTGTTCAAAAGCTCGGCAAAATCGGAAATCGAGAATGTCCCCAAATCTCCTTCGCCTTGCTTTCGGGCCGCAACAGTTTCATTTTCAAACTCTTGCTCGCCTACAATAAGCATGTACGGAACTTTTTCAACCTCCGCATCACGTATTTTCTTACCTACTTTTTCGTTGCGCTCGTCAACGAGGGCGCGAATATCGTAATTTTCAAGCAATTCTGAAATTCTCTTGGCGTATTCATTGAATTTTTCACTGAGAGGTAAAACTCTAACTTGCTCGGGAGTGAGCCACAGCGGAAATTTACCTGCGCAGTGCTCGATCAAAATGGCTACAAATCGTTCCATCGATCCGAAAGGTGCCCGGTGAATCATCACGGGGCGGTGCTTCTGATTGTCTGACCCCGTGTACTCCAGCTCAAAACGATCTGGCAGGTTGTAATCAATCTGTACTGTTCCGAGTTGCCATTTTCTACCAATCGCATCGCGAACCATGAAGTCTAGCTTCGGTCCGTAAAACGCAGCTTCACCGAGTTCCACAACCGTATTTAAACCTTTTTCTTCGGCTACCTCTTTGATCGCCTTTTCTGCTTTGTCCCAATTTTCATGAGAGCCGATATATTTTTCTGGTTTCGCTGGATCGCGCAGTGAAACCTGAGTAATAAAGTCCGTAAAATCCAGCGTTTTAAAGATGTAAAGGACAATGTCAATTACCTTGCTAACCTCTTCCTTCACCTGGTCTGGCGTGCAAAAAATATGTGCATCATCCTGAGTAAACCCTCTAACCCGCGTAAGGCCGTGGAGCTCTCCACTTTGTTCGTAGCGGTAAACCGTTCCGAACTCTGCGTACCGAACCGGCAGGTCTTTGTAGGACTTAGGTCTCGCTTTGTAAATCTCACAGTGGTGAGGACAGTTCATCGGCTTGAGCATATAGAGTTCACCCTCAGCAGGAGTTTCTATCGGTTTGAAAGAATCCTCACCGTACTTCGCCCAGTGACCGCTGGTTTCATACAGGGTTTTGTTTCCGATATGCGGACTGATCACCGATTCGTACCCCGATTTCTTCTGCGCTTTCTTCAAGAAGTCTTCGAGTCTGGAACGAAGCTCAGCTCCTTTGGGCAACCACAGCGGAAGCCCCTGCCCAACAGTCTGGCTGAAGTGAAACAAGTCGAGCTCCTTACCCAGCTTTCGGTGGTCGCGCTTCTTGGCCTCTTCCAGCATCTCGAGATACTCATTGAGCTCTTTTTGCTTTGGAAAAGTAATACCGTAAATCCTTGTCAGCTGCTTGTTGTTCTCATCACCGCGCCAATAGGCACCAGCAACTTTGGTCAGCTTTGTAGCTTTAATGTATCCGGTGTGAGGAATGTGCGGACCGCGACACAAATCCGTGAAACCTCCCTGTGTGTAAAAGGTGATCTCACCATCCGACAGTCCCTCTAACAATTCGAGTTTGTAAGGGTCTTCCTTTCTCTTGTAAAAGTCTACTGCATCAGATTTTGACACTTCTTCTCTCACGTACTCGTTTTTCTCGCGAGCGAGCTCGAGCATTTTCTTTTCGATCTTCTGGAAATCTGCGTCTGTGAAAGTGTAGTCACCGAAATCTACATCGTAGTAGAATCCATTTTCAATGGGAGGTCCGATCGCAAGCTTGATTCCCGGGTAGAAAAACTCCAAAGCCTCGGCCATGAGGTGAGCACTACTGTGCCACATGGTCGACTTTCCACCTTCATCATTCCAGGTGAGCAATTTTAGCGATGCATCGCTTTCAATTGGCCTGCCGGCATCAACAATTCTCCCATCCACTTCAGCAGCAAGAACATTCCTTGCCAGACCTTCACTAATCTGGCGGGCAATATCCATGGCTGAAGTTCCCTGATCAACCTCTCTGACGGATCCGTCCGGTAACGTAATTTTTATCATGAACTCTTTGTTTTCAAAAGCGGCAAAGATAAAAAATTTACATCGTATCCCCTGTATTCAAAAGCTTTTTAGCGCTTGGTCTTCACCTTGTCCCACGATTTTATTTGCCAATTGGTCCTAACCGTACAAATGGCATTTTCTTCTTCGTCCTTAACGCCAATCTCACACTGGTAAAAAACCTTACCATCGCTTTCAAGTGGCTCCAGAATTTTTGCTTTAAGCTCTTCATCATTCAGTTTGAAATAAGCATAACAAGTCGATTTGGCCTGATAGTGATATTTCACTTCGATGCTTTCCATGATCAACCGATATTTCTCGGAACCCAAACGACTCAAAAGCATTAGCCCGGAACAATACTCAGCACCAGTGGCAAGCGCACAGGCATGAATTCCCTTGAGGTGATTGAGATTTTTCTTGCGGTAAGGAATCTCCACTTCCACTTCACTTTCGGTGATCTTAATCACCTTCAGCTTGTGGGGTTTATTGAAGGGAATCACCCTGGCCATAATGATATTGAACTTCTTTCGGCCAATTGCCGAGGCTTTGGCGTCTTTAAAAATGGACTTTAGATTCATACAGATAGATAAAAATGAGATCAGCAAGATAGCAACTTTGAAGTCGACAGCAACCTCATTCGGCCCTGACCTACTTGAGAATTTTCAGAAATAGTCAAAGCCTCTGAAAAGGGCGTTAACATTGAGGTGCTTAACAAAAATTAACCGCTAGTTAGTTCGAAGAGTTCTACATTTCAGGAAATTTGCATTCGGTATAAATAAACTTGGTTAGCAGATGATTGCTAGCTTTGGTGATCACACAAAATGAATCACACTGATAATCAAACTATTTCTCCCGCCAGACAAATGGAAGATTTAAGCAATATGGATAACAAACCAGAAGAGGCTACGACCATGGCCTCATCGGAAATTCGCGAACTCAACGAACGCATAGAAAAAGAGAGTGCCTTTGTGGACCTGATCCGCAGGGAAATGGAAAAGAGCATTATCGGACAGAAGGACATGGTAGAGAAGCTCCTCATCGGATTGCTCTCGAACGGCCACATTCTTTTGGAGGGTGTTCCCGGACTGGCAAAAACTCTTGCCATAAAATCCCTCTCACAAACGATAGACGTAAAGTTTAGCCGTATTCAGTTCACTCCCGACTTGCTCCCGGCAGACCTTGTGGGAACCATGATCTACAATCAAAAAGAGGAAGCCTTTACGGTTAAGAAAGGACCTGTTTTCGCCAACTTTATTCTGGCTGATGAGATCAACCGTGCTCCGGCAAAAGTGCAAAGTGCCCTGCTCGAATCGATGCAGGAACGTCAGGTGACAATTGGCCCGGAGAGCTTTCCTCTTCCGGAACCTTTTCTGGTGCTTGCTACACAGAACCCCGTAGAGCAGGAAGGTACTTATCCCCTTCCCGAAGCTCAGGTAGACCGGTTCATGCTGAAAGTAGTGATTGGCTATCCATCGAAAAAAGAAGAGCAACAGATTATAAGAAACAACCTGAAAGCCGGCAAATACCCGGAGCCTTCGAAAGTTGTGAAACCGGAGGAAATCATCAGAGCGCGCCACACTGTTCGCGAAGTGTACATGGACGAGAAAATCGAACAGTACATTATCGACATCGTGTTTGCGACAAGAAATCCTGAAGAGTACGGCCTGGGTCATCTAAAGAACCTCATCGACTTTGGTGGATCTCCTCGTGCCAGCATCTCACTAGCTCTTGCCTCCAAGGCTCATGCTTTTATTAATCGCAGAGGCTACGTGATTCCAGAAGATGTGCGCTCGGTTTGCATGGATATTTTACGCCACCGCATCGGCATCACCTACGAAGCAGAAGCTGAAAACATTACTCAGGAGCAAATCATTACAGAAATCCTGAATAAAGTAGAGGTGCCTTAGAAGAAACAAAGGCAGTTCTAAAAGAGCAACTCTAGCTTTAACAAGCATTGAATCAATAAGTCAGCATTTTCGCTTTGGAAACATCCGAACTATTAAAGAAAGTACGCACCATTGAGATTAAGACCCGCGGTCTGTCCAATCAGATTTTTTCGGGCGAGTACCACTCGGCCTTCAAGGGTCGCGGTATGGCTTTCAGCGAAAACAGAGAGTATCAACACGGAGATGAGATCAGGGACATTGACTGGAACGTAACTGCCCGCATGGGCCATCCTTACGTAAAGGTTTACGAAGAAGAGCGCGAGCTGACGGTGATGATGATGATCGATGTGAGTGCTTCTGAAAGTTTTGGCAGCCGCAAACAGCTAAAGAAAAACCTGATTACAGAACTCACCGCAGTGTTGGCTTTTTCGGCCATTCAAAACAACGATAAAATTGGTGTCCTCTTTTTCAGTGATCAGGTAGAGAAATTTATCCCACCAAAAAAAGGACGAACGCATATCCTTCGAATCATTCGCGAGCTGTTAGATTTTGAACCGGTGCACAAGGGAACGGATATCTCTTGTGCTCTCGATTACTTTAACGGTGTGGTGAAAAAGCGGTGTATCGGATTCGTCATTTCCGACTGGATGGATGACAAGTTTTCGAAGGCACTGAAAATTGCCAACCGCAGACACGACATTGTTGGCATTCGGGTGCACGACAAATTTGAAAGCGAACTACCCAACGTTGGTCTGGTGCAATTTGCCGATGCCGAAACTGGGAAACTCAACTGGATCAACACCAGCAATAAAAAACTCAGAAAAAAGTACGCTGACAAATCTGCCAGGCACGCCAAAGAAACTCAGCTAACGCTGCAAAGATGTGGCGTGGACATGGTTTCGATAGCCACAGATGAGAACTACGTTGGCCCGCTGATGAAACTTTTTAAAATGAGAGGAGCATGATCAGGAGTCTGACTGTCATACTGCTATTGTTCCTGTCGGTACAAGGTTTTGCCCAGGTCGAAGCGCGAATGTCGCTCGATACAAACTGGATGCTCGTTGGCGAACAAACTACTCTGAGAGTAAATGTGCAGTACACTCCGGCAGACTCAGTGGAAAGTATCACCTGGCCTCAAATTGAGGACACCCTTGTGAAGGACATTGAAATTTTGGAGAAATCGCCTATCGACACGGCCATTCAGGAAGGCGAAGACGAAAGCTTTGTATTCACAGAGCACCGCGAGTTTCTGATTACCGCCTTCGACTCTGGTTACTACGCCATTCCTCCCCTCACCTTCGATGTAGACGGAAAACAGATTCAAACAAATGCCTTGCTCCTGGAAGTTCACCTCACCGAAATGTCGGATCAGGCTCAGATGAAAGACATCAAAAATGTGGTTTCACCACCCTGGACTTTTTGGGATTGGCTAAAAACCAACCTTGTGGTCATCATTTTGGTCGTTGTCGGATTGGTGCTGATAATCACCTTCTTCCTGGCCGGTGGCGTTGAGGGAATCAAGAAACTCCTTTCCGGGAAAAAAGAAAAGTCAGAACCGGTGGCTCCTCCTGCCCCACCAAGACCTGCAGATGAAATTGCGCTTGAAGCGCTCGACAAACTGA
>Ga0136604_1001045_pt1 | contig 12747 bp, 5 predicted proteins | sample AntRauFillE10628_FD_104928 | JGI IMG/M metagenome (GOLD analysis project Ga0136604, IMG submission 104928) | Saline lake microbial communities from Rauer Islands, Antarctica - Metagenome Filla E10 #628 | ecosystem: Environmental > Aquatic > Non-marine Saline and Alkaline > Saline | place... | reverse complement strand
CCAGAGGGGTATAATATAGGTATTAATGTTAATGAAGCTGGTGGTCAAACTATTCCACATGTTCACATTCATATTATTCCGCGTTATAAAGGTGATGTTGAAAATCCTGCTGGAGGTGTTAGAGGGGTAATTCCGGGGAAGAAGGAGTATTGAATATTTTAGTAAATCTTTAAAATATTTATTTACCAGAAATGGTGCGATATTTTTTTATTACTAAATCAATCCCTTGTTTGAATTTAGATAATTTTAGACTCTTGCTCGGAGTAGAAGTTAAAAATTAGGAGAATGAATTTTATCCTAATAGCTTTAAATACGAGTATAAATGTTATTGGAACTTTAAATTAAACCATACTATATTCATATATTTTTATTTAATTCTAAATTTGCCTAGGTAAAAAAGCCCATATCCTTATTATCCAACGTTCCAATAATTGTCGTTCGATCGAGGAGAACATTAAACTCTTCACAACTAGTTTCTGGGACTATACAGCAATTATGACATGCAGAACCGTTCACATTATCAGGGCCTTGCCCACTTGAATTGCCGATGTCGGAACAAACAGGGTCTGCAGAACACCACCTAGCTTCTTCCAGTGCGTTTTTTACCAGCCTACCTAAGTTTTTTGTCTTGCCTTGTCTCACTAGGCCTCCTAATGAACCTTCCGAGTCTCCAGATGAAGTATAAATGAGAATTCCATTCATGCGAGAATTTAGGTCAGAACTGAAATAAAGTCGCTCCCTTAAAGATGATGAACCATAGCCACAATCAAAGCAAAGTCTTTTGATAAGTAGATGGGAAAATGTATGCATCGCAACAAAAAATGGATTTATTTCTCGGTCTTCATATTCGGGTCTTCTTTTGCGCATCGCAGAATGATACCTAGATATTATGTTAGAAAAGTCATTTCCAAGTTCTTTTAACCAATTGTCTACAACATCATCCTTAAACTTTAAGAAGATCCCTTCACCGTATACTTCTACAGCTGGGAGCCAGTTGACCCGAGTATTGGACAATTCTTCCTTTTTAATCTTATTGTTTGGGTTAATCCTCGAAAAACCTTTAAAAACTCTTGTTTCTTTAAGTTTTTCAATTAAAACCACATTCTCAAAGTATTTTTCTAGCAAGGCTTGTTCACTGTATCCATCGAAGGTTTTTACAATCGCCTTGAAATCAGCATTTTCAGAATCCCTTCCAGCAAGGAGATATTCATATTCTTCAAACCTCAACTTTAACTCCGGTGTCATTGCAGATTCTTCCTTTTTGGAATCGTCATTATTAATTTCGGCAATGACTCCTGAGAGCAAATTTTCATTGGATATAAATCCCTTTAACACCACTTGATTGCCGCCTAAAATCGCGGGAAGGGTCACAGTGCCCTGATCTATACTGAAATATGATTTCAACTGATCTTTTCCAATTTCGTCAATCACTTTTAGTACATATTCATTTGCTCCAGTTGACCCTTCTGGCAAATATATTGCTGATTGTATTTCAGAAAAATGAACGTTGGAAGCACCTCTGACAAGTACTTGTAAGTGATTTTTACATCCTTTGGAACCTTTAACCCCATCTAAACCGAGCCACGGCCGATGTCCTTTGCAATACTCCCCCAATGGATTGTCTTCGTTCGGACTATCCTTATCGAATCTATAATCATCGTCTATTTTAAAGCCAATTCTAGCTAACGCACTATCGAATACATCCTCGCCATCCTTACGGATATTCATCAAGCCAGCTAGTGACCTACGCTCATTACAGGTGCATTTCAAGGTAATACTACCAAGGTCTCCAGATCCACCTCCAGTATGGTATGAAAGCTCGTGTGGATTTCCATCATTTGGCACTGGACCATTATGAACCCACTCTTTGAATGGGACATCTTGAATATGCCCATAAGGGCATGCAGCTACGAAACGGACAGGCATCATTTTAAATTTGTATTTGCTTTTACCATCCCAGCAAGAAGTACATTCTATCTTAAAATTAGCCGCATCCAAGGGCACCAGCTTCATTCTGCCACATTTTGAATTTGTACAATGGTGCCACCCCGGAAAACGGACTGCAGGTATTTGCAAACGATTGTTTATGGCACCCGAAGTTTTATATGCAAAAGGCTTTACAAAATAGCTCACATCGAGAAGGCTTTGCAAGCGATTTTCATAGAATCGCAATTCACTTTCATTGATTCTATTAACACCTTGGTTTATTTTCGCTCTTGTTATTGTTTCATCCCACAAGCTTAATCCGCAAATCATTACAGATAATTCTCCGGGGAAATTCACAATTTGACCTACACCAAAAGGTGAAAGTATTTGGCTACTTCTTACATTATTGGTTTTGCTCATCTTCTTCTTTTATATCTGTAAAAACACTAACTACGGATTCCGTATCTACACCTCTCATTGATGTTGAAGTTGCAAATGGAACAGCCCTTTCCTTTGCTTCTGGCCTGACTTCCGCACTACTAGCATACATCAATGGGTAATAGCCTTCCTTTTCAAGTATTTTATAGTTAGCAGCATCTCCGTAATTGTCTGGACCCTCCACCCGCCATGACCGTATTTTTTTTGATAAAAGCATAAGTGTATTGTTGACTTCATCACGATCAATCATACTGCATCTGTCAATAATTATTTTATTCATAATGGGTTCTAGTTCATCAAATTCAACTGATAGAACAGGGGAGTGAGATAATTCCCCAATCGAAAAATGGCGCATTAATGCAATAAAAATGGCATGCAATCCTTTTTGCCGTGCATTTATAGAAAAAGGTGTTACCGATGTAGGTTCTACATTCGAGTAAATGCGACTATGATAGCCTTGGAATTGCTCATAATGTGATTTATCTCGGGGCTTTGATGAACTGTACAAAGTAAATATGAGTCCTGGACCAGCAGGAACTTCTCTACCAACTCTTGAACTCGCTTGAATGTACTCAGCAGTTGTTTTCGGTTGACCATGAATAAACATAAAACCAAGCCTTGATATATCAACTCCAGTTGCAACCATATTAGTTGCCAAACAAATGTCCAACGCCTGAGTCTTACCTGAACTATAATTAGTTTCAAGCTTTTTCAGAATTATAGGTATTTCAGATGAACTAATTCTACTGGTTAATTCCTCCACTCTATTAATATACCTTCTTTGTTCGCTGGTTATTAGATCGCGATTGTGTATCTGGCCAAGTCGTTCTTTTATATCGCCATATACAAGGGAGGATGCCCCTCCTAATTCCCTGATACTATTAAAATACCCCAGAAGAGTCCAGTAATAATCTATTAATTTGTCTTCATTAGTAATAGAAAGCTCTTTAATTTTTTGGAGAACGGATGCATATGTACGAACAATTGAAGTCTGCGCTGAAGGATAGCCAGAAGCCAGAACACCAACATATTTTCTGCTTGGGTAGCGCTGCTTACCTTCTCCATCGGTTTCTTCTAAAGACTTTTCTTCTGAAAACCAAGTATCACCAAATTCGAGTCCTTGTGCAGGAAATATGCTGAGCTGATCCCTTGACTTTATAGCGTAAAGATTTTGAACCTGTTCGAATGCTCTGCTTATTGTAGCGGAAGAAGCAATTATTTTCGGAGAGATAACCTCATCATTCTCTTCGGAAATAAAAGGTGGAGATATCTTTTGGTAATTATTACATAAGGTCTGAACCATAGTTTCATACAATCCTACCATGGTGCCTAGAGGCCCAGCTATCAAATGTAACTCGTCCTGAATAATTAGTTCAGGAGGGCAAATTCTATGAATGTTTGCATGGTCAGATTTTCTAAAGCCAAATAAATTGCCAGCTTCTTCCTTCCAAGGAATCATTGCAAATTTGTCCACAGTACCTAATAATAAAGTTGGTGGGTTCTTATAAATAGACTCATCAACTACCTGCATAGGTAGTGGGATATCTGAGTACTCACAAATAGAATTTTCACATCTGAAATATACCTCTCCCGTTTTTCCGTCAGCCTTATGTAGCCCTTTAATTTTAGATACCTTATCATACCTAGTCACCCCATCTACTTTACCTATTTGACTTCCACAGCAGGGGCATTTCATCACGACAAAATTGTATTCCTCTTTTGGGTCATCACCTAGCTTTTTTTGCTTTGCTCTGGCATCAGATATCGTATTAGGTGTAGATGTTCCGCCAACCCATAATCCAATTGATATAGGCTCCTCTCCTAGTTCCCCCAATTCGATTTCATCTTCTCTTTGTTGCTTGTTTTCTCTTCGGATTAAATCACATGCGCAAATAAGAGATGCCGCTCTTTCGTATTGTTGGGTAGTTAATAGCCTTAATGTATATCTCATTAGGACTGCTGTGCCACCGTAGTAATCCCAATCTGATTTGCTTTTCCCTTTTATCCTACGATAAAAAATATTGAATGCTGCTAACCCAAGATATGCTTCTGTTTTACCACCGCCAGTTGGAAACCATATTAAATCAACAATTTCACGCTCTTTCGATTTCAAATCAACAATGGATTCTATATTCATCAATACAAAAGCAAGTTGAAAAGGTCTCCATTTCCCTTTGGACTGGCCTTCATGAAAACTTTCCAATGATTCAAAAACTTGGCTCTTTGTCTCTTCATCCAAATAATCTAAGGTTAATGTCTGGTTTGAACCCCTACCTGATTTTTGCCACTTTCTGATTTTTGCCTTGGACCTCTGCTGTTGCCAAATCATTGCTCTATTCATCCATCTAAAACATTTCACAAGATCAGAGGCCTCATTTGCTTCCAATATCAGATCAATACCTCTGCTTATTCTGGATAATGAAATCTTGCATTTGTTAACACTCGAATTAGCAGCATCTCTGTAATTGATTAACTCGTTACTAATAATTGAAGCTTCAATTCCTTCAATCCACAGTTTATAATTGTCCCTTAACTCATTTAAACTTTCCTTTGCTTTACTCCAGTCACCAAGATCTGAAAGCTCAAGCATACTTAATGTGACATGAGCTGTCGGAGCTACCTGCGGAAGATCATACACAGGAATTACAGAGGTTTTAATTTTGGAGACAGTTTCATATTCATAATCATTATTTTCATCGTTTGCCCATGAAACAGAGGTTCCGTGACCTATAGAAAACACCCTTTTCTTGCGATATAGTAGTTTCAACTCATTCTCTTCATCGGTATCTGAAGCCAAAACCCTTTCCTTATAGGGTGCAATCAGCTGATTATTTGATGTTTTTAAAATCAGTTCATTTTGATATAATATTTTATCTCCATTTTTCGAATCATTCGTAACTGATTTAAGAGCGTTAATAATTACGAATGTGCATGTTATAAAATTTTTATTTTCATCCTCATTGTTGGTCCTATTGAAGATTCTTAATATTAGCCAGTCATCTCCCTTTGAGTTTTTATTTAAAACTTTAGTAAAAGACTTATTATTATCTAAAAAGAGAGAGTTGATCTTTAGTTTGACAGGTTCAAGTTTAATTGGTCTTCTTATCCAATAGTCGGAATCAAATGTTTTTCCTTGTTTATTGAGATATGTTTCAACCTTTCCATCCTTATCAATTTGCTTCTTTGGTTTTTTGCCGTGCCCTTTTTCATAATATGCTGAACTTATATTGAGCTCAATGCTATCATCACTTTCCTCACTGCGGAAACGAACTGTAAAACCCATTGCAGATGGCAGGAATTGATTTGCCATCCCAACTGGTTCTTCATCTTGTCCATCACCAGAAAAATTATTGGAACCATTACTGTGTTCTATTTCTTTTTTCGGAGGGTTTTCTGAATCATCAATAGCTCCCTCATTCGAACTTGTATCATTAGTCTCATCCGGTTCATTATTTACCTCTTGCTGAGGATATAACATCCCTGCACCATACCTAGATTTAGGAGAGCCATGAACACTCACCAATAAAACTTCTTCCCCGGTTTCGTCATCTAAATAATTCGGATTTGGACAAGGGCCAACAACTTCTCGCGTGACAGCATCAATGATTTCATCTCTAATATCCATTTAATTAAGTTTTGGGTAGTTTTTTTGAATTAATTTACTCACTGCTTCTTCTTGGTTTCTATCCAGTACTACAAACAACTCTTGTCTAGCTCTTGAAATACCGACATAGAGTAATCGTTGCATTTGTTCAGAAGATACTTCATCGAAATCATAAAGTACGATTATTGTGTTTTCTAAGCCTTTAAAGCCTTGAATCGTGCTTGTTTTCAAACCTATATTCATTAGTTGATTAATAACTTGATCATCATAAATTATTGAATTCTTTAACTTTTTCGGAGAAAGTAAAGTAACCTTATCTAACGGAATATTTCTCTTTTCAATATCAAGAAGAATGTCCTGTAAAACAGTTTTTCGAGATAACTTAGAAGGATATTTACAAACTACATGGTTACCTAAATAATTTTTTGAAGTGAACTCAGGAAGTATTGCTCCAGTCATCAAGGTATTTTGGTTAGCAATTTCTTTAGTGTTCCTGCAGTTAATTTTTAGGGGAGGTAAGGTTGAGAAATTCGAGTAAGAATTTAAAATGGTAATTGACTCTTTAGGATTGTTTAAATAGATTGCTTGATTAGATAAATCACCAAGCATTACCCAGTTGCCATTCTTGATTCCTCCTTTTAGCACTAGGTCTAACACTTCAAGATAGTAAGGTGTAATTAAATCCTGAGCCTCGTCTAAAATCAGATAATCTAGTTTGCTTTCTTCGGCAAGGATTTCATTTTCTATCAAAAATTCAATAGGTAGGTCCTCGGAATAGTATTTTTGCAATATATCAGCATTACTAGGTTTCTTACATTTAGTATTTTGAACCATGTAACTATGAAAAGTTCCACAGAAAGCGATTTTGGATTTATTAAAAGTGATGTTTTGCGAAGAGTCAAATAGTTTGTCACCGAGTTGCTTATTAAAACAGAACAATCCTACTTGGACTCCTTGTTTAACTTTACGTCTTAATAGTTCCATTGCCATGAGTGTCTTCCCAGTTCCTGCAGAACCTTGGATCAGGCAGCGTTTATTGTATCTTACAAACTCAAGTAATGAAAATTGCTCTTTTGTATATTCTTCGATCACAGCTTCAGTATCATTTATTCGATTAATTTCGGTGTAATCAACTTCAAAATCTCCTCTTAGAATTTTCACCAATAGTTCACAATCGCTTTTGGTCGGTTTAGATTTATGTACATCGTACCAATATTTTCCTTCACATTCTTTATGGGCTCCTTTGCTAAGTGAAGTAATAAAAGAACCAATTGGTAAGTTTAATCCTTGTTTTGTTAAAACTTGCCAAGAATGACCTTCAGGTCCAAAATCGACGAAATCTTCCATACTTGTAAATGCAACTCCTGAACCCCATAGGATTTTCGAAAAGCGTTCGTGTAATTCTTTGTTTTGCTCTAACCTACTTAAAACAAATTTTCTTATTGAATTAATTGTAGCACTCTGTTGGGAAAAGGGTCCTGTTTTTTTAAATGTAGTTGCCCCTTTTCGATTGGTAAAACACCACTCTCCGTTTTTTCTGGAAACGCCTCCATGCTTAACCTCGATAGAGAAAAACCCATGATTTGGAGAAATTACAAAAAAATCTAATTCACCGGATATATTCTTGATGTGATAGTTAGTGAATAAAGAGTGTAGAACATACATTGAATTGGTAGATCCATCATTTTTAAACCTCAAGTATAAGATTTTCTCTCCAGCTGAATTGAACTCTTTAATGTTATCTGGTATTAGCATAAGATTTTTCTTGTGTTGTGATAGTCTACTTCAATTCCATTTCTTTCGACAGTTGATATAGTCCGTGTCTCTACTTCGATATATTCACCATTTATATTTATTTGAAAATCACCACTAAATCTTGTTACTTTGGATATTTTTTTAGATATCTCTTTCTTGATTTTTGTGCTAAGACTTATTCGATGAGCTGTTGCTATTTTATATGCTTTCTTTAGAGTAATTAATTTATTCTCAATTTCTACAACTTCAGCAGCCGAGAGAATCAATCTCAAATTATCTTCATCAGGGGATATAATATCTTCATCGAATAACCATCGCTCTAAATTCGTATGAACTGGATTACCTTCTAATTCATGAGTATGCTTCACAGTCTTCAAAAAGCATTCTAAGCCTCTTATATCATTATTATTATTTTTATATAATTCTTGCAGCACACTTTTCCAGAAATCAAGTTCCTTATAACTTTCACTAATCAATGGATCTCTCCTCGATATCTCCAAATAAGCTGCTCTATCTTTGACATATCGAAAAATGATGTCTCCTCTAAGGAACTGGTCTGCACCTTTTTTAAAAACCTTTATTCTGCCATGACTATTTTCTGAAAGGCAGAGGATTTTACTGCCCTTAGCCAAGAACATAAAATTTCCATCTTCAAAATTCAAAACATCACTATTTACCTTCCAGTTAGCTCGACCATCAGAGTTTGATAAATATCCTTTGTATTTCAACCGATGAACAAATTCTAAATTTTGTTCAGTTTCAGTTTCATCAGTTTCGATTTTGTCTATCAAGAGATATGAATCAATTTCAGTCTGGATATCTGAATCCGATTTTATTAATAGGGCGTTTTCAATATCTAATCCTTCAGGAAGGTAATCGAGAAAATACCCTCCTTGCAACCTTCTATTTAAATAGTTATAAGTAAGTGATGCTTCATTAGGCCAACACTTGATTTTAACATCAGGAACAAAATTTACACATACACTGCTAATCAAATATTTCCCATTATATTCATTGAATGGATAACCAGTAAAATCAACCTTTTTTTGGTAATTGCCAATAATGCTACAACCTCCTGAATCTAGAGGAATGGAGAACTTCTTATCAAATTCTAATGGAACGTTGACGGTAAATGTATCCTCGGTATATTCTATACTCTTACAGTTCACGTCAAATTCCAATGCTATTTCGATTGCCTTCATAAAGTCTTGATTAACATCCTTCGGAAGCTGATTTTTCACAGCCATAAAATCAATATTAAACTTACCTATAAGCATCAGAACACTGTCCCGTGTGGATTTTGAATTTTTGAGCGCATAAATTGCTGGGTATAGATTCTCATAAAAGGACTTTTGCAAAATTTCGAACTCGTCTAGTGCTTTTATATGTTTCAAAAGCTCCGGAGCCAAAACATCCAATTGATTTCCATTATAAGTTTCTATACGAATAGATTGACCCTCATAGCGCAGAGCTTGATCCCACAAAGCTTGGTCGATAAAATTGTCTTTTATAAAAGGTATCTTTTTTCTAGAAACAGAATCGATGTAATATGAAGTTCCATCTTCCTCCTCCATTACTACAGCATCTTTATTTTCATACTTTTCTGAGTTTGAAATTAGAGAATGTATTTTTTTCTTATTCCAATTAAGACGAAAGGCATTTGGTCTTTCATTAAAAATCTTTTGGAAAGAGTTTAAATCATCAGCATTTATGACCTTTCTATCTGTAAAAAAAAGTACAGGAATGCCAGAAGCTATAAATCCTTGAATCGTATTATGATACTCTTTCAGTTGAGAAATATCATTTATTACTACCGCTCTGACGTCTTCATTCAGATTTTCATTTAATCCAGGATATTTATTTTTCAAAATATCTAGTTGAGGAATATCCTCTTTAAATTCATTAACTAGGTCATCAAATTGTTGGTCAAATTTTTCTGTGATTCCACTATTAGCATTGTAATCACGAATTAAGGAATTCAAAATTTCATGTGTTTGTTCAAATTTTTCATTCTTTGCTGCTTTCTTGAGAAAGTCAATAAATTTAATTTCATTCTTCTCATTATTCGAATGTGGTGAACTTACATATCGCTTGAGATCAGGCCTAATTATCAAATTCACATCTTCAAGGAAAACATTGCGAAGTTCCTCATTATAGATCTTTACAGTTTTTAAGAAGTCGTGAAATTTATTTACTTGTCCTCTTCCTGCTACTAATAGAACTTTTGATTTTAAATTCTTCTGATTTATTAACACTTCATCATTCGGAGAAAGTATTTTAGAAATAGGGTTACGCTTTTTTTTAGCCTCTATTCTAGCTTTTTTATACTTCTTGAGTAGGTTTAAAGTCCTTTTAGGGTCCGCAAGGCTTAATTGCGTTTTAAGTCTATCATTAAGTTGTAATCCTCCCTGATCTTTAAATTTTAATTTTACAGTACCATTTCGGATACTTTCAATTTCCGCAACACAACCATATATGAATACTTTATCTCCAGTTTGAAGAGCAATTCCTTCATCTCCAACGTTTACGTAATCCTCTAAATAATAATTGGTCAAAATTGAAATTGAAGTCCAAAGTGCAGCGGCTTTCTTTTCTGGGAAACAAAAGAAAAAAGGTTCTTGTTGGGTCTTGTTCTCTTTAATCATTCTACAATACTCTAATGATATACCAGCCGTAAGCTTTAAAACTGGACTAAACTTATAATCACCTAAGTCTAGGTGATATTTTTCAGAAAGTTTGTTTGCTAAATCTATCATAGCTTTTTGAAAATTTGTTTCACTATTTCTGCTATTTGAAATGCCAAATACGGAGGCACAGCATTACCAACCTGCTGAAACTGAGATGTACGGGGACCGCAAAAAAGATAATTATCAGGAAAAGTTTGAATTCGAGCAGCTTCTCTTACTGTAAAACTTCTACATTGGTCGGTGTCGTAATGAATAAAATAGTGGCCGTCTTTTGAAATATGACTTGTAATAGTTGTAGCTGCAACTCCCGGTAGTTGCACCCTAAATCTATCGTTAAACTTTCCGCTTTCTGCGGACAAATGTTCGGGCAGAAGATCTCTACTATGCTTTGCGAAGTCATTCATTCTTGGGAAGCGTCCGTGAGTTTTTGTGTAAATACCGGCAAAAAGGTAGCGCTTTAAGTCTTGTACTAGATGTGATCTAGATTGATGATTGCAAACACCATTAAGTCTCTGGTCTTCAAACCAACTTTTAAGTGGGTTTTTATCCCGTGGAGTTTCACATTCAATAAATTCAGAGCCAGTATTTACAGGATTGTTCTTGGGTGTGTTTTGTCCTCTAAAGCCGTTAAGAGTTTCAATTTCTTTAGTAAACTCTATAATAAGTCTATTCCAATTAACTTGACTATCCTCAATATTTTCATAGTATCTTTTTGTTTTACCCTTAATTTTTTTTGTTAAAATTAGCTTCTTACTAATTCCGCTTCTCAATTGTGGTAAATCTCCTATAATTGATTTAAGGGTAGTTTCTTGTTTCACCTTTTTAAGAATTGAAGGCTTGACGATAATATCACTTCTTACTCCCAGTAGTATTACTCGATGTCTTTTTTGAGGAACACAATAGTTCTCAGACTTTATTAGGTAGTCTCTTTCATCAGTGTAAATAGGATTGCCTTTGCTATCGAAAGAATTTGGCTCTGATGAAAGTGAATAGACTTTATAAGTAGGCGATTTATAATTATTAAAAACCAATCCTGGATTTTTTAAGTCTCTAAGCATCCAATCAAATACTCTCTCTCCTTCAACTTTTGCAGATAATAATCCTTTTACATTTTCCATCACAAAAACTGTTGGATGATGTTTAGCAATTATTCTTAAATATTCTTTGTATAAGTAAACTCTTTGGTCTTCAGCATCTATTCCACCAACTCTTGAACGACCTGCCATCGAGTAGGCTTGGCAAGGTGGTCCACCAATTAATAACCATTCATTTGAACTTTTCAAAGCACTTATAATTCTTGTATCAATTAAATTTGATGGAAATTCGGGATTACCAAGTTCACATAGCCATGCTTCGTCTTTTGCAGCTTTAGCATGTTTTGGATATTTGTTGAATAGATCTATTTGCTTTTCACTTCTCTTTTTCAGACTTTTTTCTCTTAGAAGTTTATAATATGCTTCTGGAAGTTCCCCTTTCCTAAATTGCCTTGAAAAACTCCTTAACTCTAAGGTTTGATGAGCATTTTTATCTTTTTCAATCGAAAGCTTGATATCAAAAGCATCTGGCAATGAAGAGAACCCTTCTCCAAGGCCACCGGGTCCAGCAAATAAATCAATAACTGGAATGGTATTATTTTTCATTATTAATTTATTATTTATAAATATTTAGCTCAAAAACAATTTATTTATTGCAAATCTATAAAGTGTTAATGGATAACTTCACGCAATATTAATATCAAAAGCTAACAAATAAATCATTAGAATTTAAACTTACAAAAACAACAAACGGTTTACAATAAAATAGCAAACATTTTTTTTTGCAAAAAACAAAAAACCAAAAGAGTGTCCGCACCAAGGGCATTTTTATTAGGACAAAACAGTTCAAACCCCACCCACCTCACGCCGACTTCAGGCGAGTTGAAAGGGTTTAGAGTTTATAAACATTCAGGAGAACTTCCCCAACAGATCCCATATTGTAGGTGAACGTGAGTGTTTTAGGCTTATCATCTAAGCGCTTTTAGGGTTGGCGTGACCAAAATCAAAAGAAAAAATACGTTTGTCTTGCAATGGCCTTTTTAAAAAAATGTAAAATAAACTTGACATTATCAGTTATTAGATTACATTTGTAAAGTCTTATTGACATAATGTAAACTCTTAATGACTTTTACTATGAAAACCAAGAAGCAACAGATTTTAAATTTAGCGGGCTGGACGTGGTCCTGGGTCGCTACGCTAGCCCTAGCCACCTTTGGTCCTCAATTTATTTGGGATGACCACCAACTGCTCACTATTCTCTTTGTGGGGTTGAACTTTGCCAATGGTATTGCCATGGTTATTG
>Ga0136604_1001042_pt1 | contig 12768 bp, 8 predicted proteins | sample AntRauFillE10628_FD_104928 | JGI IMG/M metagenome (GOLD analysis project Ga0136604, IMG submission 104928) | Saline lake microbial communities from Rauer Islands, Antarctica - Metagenome Filla E10 #628 | ecosystem: Environmental > Aquatic > Non-marine Saline and Alkaline > Saline | place... | reverse complement strand
TTTTATATCGGTAGCCTTGTTGTTGCGCTTGCTCTTTTGGAGCTGTTTCGTTCGTTGGTAATTGAACTTTCCCCAATCAACGACTTTGGCAACCGGTGGATCAGCATTCGGAGATATCTCTACCAGGTCGAGTCCTGCATTTCTGGCGACTTCGAGCGCTTCTTGCTTTGACAGCACCCCTAGCTGATCACCTGCATCATCGATGACTAGTCAACGTGGGGCCCGAATCATTTCATTCAGGCGTGTTTTCTTGTTGATAGGTCGGTTCTCCTTATAGCTACTGTAAATAATTGCTGATTCAGTACTAAATGCTAACAGATTTAACAACAGAGGTCAAATAAATAAACATACTTTCTACATGTTTTGTGGTTCATGCCGTCTGTACTGGAGCGCCTCGGATATATGCTGCTTGCTTATAGTGTCTTCACCGGCAAGGTCAGCGATAGTGCGTGCGATTTTAACCATCTTCATATAGGCTCGTGCTGATACGTTTAACCGTTTTGACGCCGTGTCGAGAAGCAGCTTTGCCTCATTGCTTAAGTTGGCATGCGTTTTAATATGTTGGTTATCGAGTGACGAATTAGTAGATATAGCTTTGCCATAGCGTTTCGCTTGTTGCTGACGCGCTTTTGTGACCCGATCACGGATTATCTTGCTCGTGTCGCCGTCAGGCTCGTCACTGAGCAGCTTATCGTGTAGCACCTCGTGTACATCGACATGTATATCAATCCTGTCTAATATCGGGCCTGATAACTTTTGTTGATAGCGCGTTATATGGTGTGGCGCACAAGTACAGTCCTTGCTAGTTCCGTAATAACCACACGGGCAGGGGTTACAAGTAGCTACTAGCATAAAGTTTGCTGGGTATTCAATACGCTCCTTGGCTCGTGCCACTGATATGACACCATCTTCTAGTGGCTGCCGCAGTGCCTCAATAACCGATCGTTTAAATTCCGGCAGCTCATCAAAGAACAGTACCCCGCGGTGGCTGAGGCTAATTTCTCCTGGCTTTGGGTTCTGTCCACCCCCGATGATAGATACAGCGCTTGCGCTGTGATGCGGGGAACGGAATGGTCGATCAAAGACTAGATCATCATAGCGGTGCGTCGATAGGCTATGCAGGTGAGTTACTTCTAGTATTTCTCGTGTCGATAGATTGGGAAGTACGCCAACTAGGGCTTTGGCAAGCATACTCTTACCGGTGCCGGGAGGTCCACTCAGCAATATATTGTGATTGCCGGCTGCTGCTATTTCCAGTGCTCGTTTGGCTTTCTGCTGTCCAGTTACATCAGACATATCAAGTTTATCAGAGCTGTTCCGCTGACTGTTAAGGGCCCGCTTCGGCTGGTTACGCGACTTGCTGGAGTTCAAGGGTTTAGCACCGCTAAGCTGCAAATAGAGGTCGCGTAAGTTATCTGCATATATAATGTCTATCCCAGCGATGAGCTCAGCTTGCGTTCTGTTACCTGTAGGGATAACGGCTTGTCGCATACCATGCTTCTGCGCTGATTTTAAGAAACCTATAACACCTCTAACTGGCCGGATAGTACCATTCAATCCTAGCTCACCAACAACAACGGTATCAGCTACTTGTTTTGCTGGTATTTGCTTGCTCTCTAGGAGTATTGATAGGGCGATCGCTAGGTCTAAAGATGTGCTGTCCTTCTGTAAGTCTGCGGGGGCCAGATTTATAGTGATACGCTTGCGTGGCAGGGGTACATTTGAGCTCGCAAATGCAGCCCGAATTCTATCTTTCGCCTCGTCAACGGCCTTGCTAGCTAATCCAACAATAACTAGCGCCGGTATACCGTTTGATAATTTACACTCAACCTCAACAGGGTGGCCTTCATTGCCTTGCAGTGCCAAGCTTTGAATATAGTCCATATTGTTGGGCATTGTAGCTTTTTAGGCGCAAAAATAATAGGAAAAAAAACACATCACCCTGGATTTTTGGGTGATGTGACGGCGAAGTTTTTGGTTTTGTTGTAGATTTATGAAGAGATGTTGTTGGTGTTTTCTTTATGGAACAACGGCTTGCGAGAAGCCGTTGTTACAGATGCGTTTTTGTTTTTGAGCACTTTTTTTATTCAAGTGCTGACCTTATAGTAGTTGGCATCTTTTCGATTGTCAACAAGATTGTGCTTAATTTTATATACTTTTACACAGGCTTGGTTACAACCGATAGGTGGATGCTGGTGTGTACATGTATTATTACCATCTATTTTTTTGCTATCGAACACATTTATAATCACTGAAATTATGCTATCAATTGAGCTATTCTTCTAGCCACCTGTATGCATGGACGATTCCGTATGCGTATTTGCTAGTTGTGGTGTCCTAGATTTCTAGCCATACTTTTCTATGCAACGAATAAACAAGAAAAATCTAGTTATTAAGTCTGAATTAAGGACTAATCGAAAAAATCTAAAAGGAACTAGACCATGACTTCTAGTATAGTCGCTTGCGACGCAAAGCCTGTACCTACTGAGACTTACATGAATAAGGGAAGCCAACAACCTATACAATGCTGCGCTGAGTGGCGCTAAACGTCTTTTTGCGCTACGTATGAAAAACAATACCAATAAACCTTCTCCGGGAATAGTAGCTGATATTGTCACTATGTGTGTATTTATGTGCGTGTAAGTTTTTTTGTTTGGCAATCGGGTTGCACTGTCGATAGAAAAAGATTATACAAAACGGAGTTATTTGATTAATGGACATTACTTGTTTTCGCGTACACCGGCTGAGTTGTGGACGCATTACGGGTACTCACATTACTATTAATTATAAACGTATCAATGTGGAGTTGAGGCAGGTTAAAGCGATCTTTTGATGGCGTGGAATGAGTCGATTGTTGCATGTTAGGCTTGGCGCGCGATATACCTTCTCGTCATGGTTGCTCTATGTGCGGCCGTTAGCCATCTAGCGCAGAAAAGGGTGCTAAAATCATCACAAAATAGGCAAGTCAATATAGTAAACTGGCGTGCACAAGAAGCTGTTTAGCGATTGCCTTAGGACGATAGTTAAGTGCAAAAATGTACTCAAGCAGATGTATAGAAGTACACTTATTATAATAGACATTATTTTTAAAAGTTGTTATAATAACATCATAAAAAAGTTATAAAAATCAAGAGTAAAATCATACACAACAGGTATAAGTTGTACATAATACATTAATTATTATTGACATAAATGGATTTGTTTGCTATATTCGTACTCACGTAAGTCACACAAAAACTTACAAAAACGACGAGCCAAAATATTGCTCGATATCGCTCTCTAACATGGAGAGCGGTCAGTCAAAGCCACGTTAGCTACAAGCGCTAGATAATCTACATTGAACTGAGCGGATTTGCTAGCTAACAAAAACATTGAACAAGCGCCTTTCGAGGCGCTTGTTCCGTTTTAGATATTGCATTGCAGCATAGGCCATTTTGGTAGAATTGGGTACAAATATTATCTTCAAATGAGCTACTATGGATAGTATGGGTATAAGACTTTCATCATTTCGACGGCATATATTTTATATAGTGCCTCTAGCTTTACTTTTTTTATTTTTAGCTTTTACAGACCCTCAAGAGTTACCTTTGCCGTTTCTGCTTGTGCCTTTCATTCTGTTGTTTGCAATATTTTTTGCGATCATCCGTTCACTATCTGATCGTATACTTCAGCTGAAGCACATTAACAGTACTGTTGCTGCGTTCTTTTTGGCCTTGTTTCCTGTTATTTTGTTGCTACTTAGCTCTGTTGGCCAGATCTCATTCGCGGATGTAGCTGTTATTTTGTTGCTTTTTTTTGGTATATTATTTTATCTCCGTAGGGTCGATTTTCTGTAGATGATATTTTTCTGTCCGCATTGTTATGAATAGACTGACGAGTTAACAGAGGTCTGTTATACTGTTTCTATATGGATAATATGAACGAACAGACTGGCGATATACTGCCACAGCCGCAACCGTCAAGCAGGGAGCGCGCGCCAGTAACTTCATCTCAGCACCTGTCTGGTGGGGAAGTCGCCCCGTCGTCACAAGAAAATAGTGGTGCTCGGAGTCTTGAAGCGCCTCACACGGTAAAGCAACCGCAAATATCGAGCCAGCAGCAAGCAGTCCAGCCACTGAATGACCACAGCAGTAATATTGACGACGCTTCAGCGTCTACGCCAGCTTCTGCACCTATGCAGTTGGATCCGCCCATGATAGCTGACGATAATGATTTAATAGAAAAAGAATGGGTTATTAAGGCAAAACAGATAGTAGAGCAGACAAAAGATGACCCCTACAATCAGAACGAGCAAATTGTCCGCTTGCGAGCTGACTACTTGAAGAAGCGCTACAATAAAGACATAAAAATGAGCAAGGAGTAATGTGAGCGGAGCTGTGACGATTATCGTTGTTTGTATTATTCTGGCGCTGATTGCGGCCCCGGTAGTGTTTTGGCAAGTTCGCAAGACATTTCGAGAACAGAAGAATTTTGAACGTGGTTTAAAAATGGTGCCACTTTTCATACAGCTGCCTCCTTCGAGTGATGATACTGACAGCTCGAACCGTGATGTGCGAGACGTTGTCGATGAGAACGTGTCTAAGGCACAGATACTTTATGGCATACTCTCTAGTATTTTTAAGAAAGGCTTAAAGAATAAGTTTTATGGGCAACGGCACATATCCCTTGAAATAGTCGCGGTAAAGGGGTCAGTGAACTTTTATGCTGCGGTACCAGTTGTGCTGGTAGACGTTGTCAAACAAGCCGTCATAAGTGCATATCCGTCTGCTCGTTTAGAGGAGGTTGAGGAGCACAATGTGTTTAGCCCTGTCGGTAAACTAACTGGCACAACAGGTGGCGAGTTTACCTTAAAAGAGCACTATGCTTATCCAATAGCAACCTACCAAGATATTAAGCGAGATCCAATCCAATCTATGCTTAACGCTTTGTCGACATTAGAGAAAGATGACGGAGCTGGTATACAGATACTTCTCAGGCCAGCACCGGCTGAGTGGCGCAGTAATGCATCGGCTGTTGCAAGCAGTAAACGAAAAGGAAAAAAGAACCGGAGCGGCATAGACGCAGCAGTTTGGTGGGTACAGCAATTGTTCGTAGCATTCACGAAGCCGCCCGAAGAAAGGTCAGATAGTGGGGGCTCTGACAAACCAGAGTTGTCGACGATGGATCAGCATATACTTGATTCTATTGACGAAAAAACAAGAAATCCTGGCTTTGAGACACTTGTCAGAGTTATCGCCTCGTCTAACACGACACAGAAATCACAAGCTATTTTAAGTAATGTATCTGCAAGCTTTTCTCTGTTTGACGCCCAAGGTAAAAACGGCTTCATGTATACCCCCGCAAAGGATATAGAGAGCTTTGTGACATCTTATATTTTGCGCTTATTCCCTCAGGAAAATAACAAAAACATACTTAATACAATTGAGTTGGCAACTTTGTACCACTTCCCGGATCAAAAAAATATCCCGACTTCTCAAGTTGAGCGGCAGCAGTCAAAGCAGGTGGATGGCCCGAGGAACATGTCTGAAGAGGGACTACTGCTTGGCTATAATGTTTTTCGTGGCACCAAGAGGCCAATACGCTTAGCACCAGAAGACAGGGCACGACACATCTATACCGTTGGTCAAACTGGTGTAGGTAAGTCACAATTCCTTGAAAACCTCGCCCTGCAGGACATGTTAAGCGGTAACGGTTTTGCGTTCGTTGATCCACACGGTGATGTTGCTGATAATCTTTTGTCGATGGTGCCAAAAGAACGCACCGAAGATGTCATTTACTTTTGTCCATCCGACATGGACTACCCGATAGGGCTTAACTTATTCGAGTTTCAGACAGAACACCAAAAAGATTTCCTTATCCAAGAGTCAATATCAATGCTCTATAAACTGTACGATCCAACTAGGCAGGGGATTATCGGCCCACGGTTTGAGAGAATTTTTACTAATGCTGCATTATTATTGATGGCTGACCCGAACGGCGGTACATTTGTCGATATCCCGAAGCTTTTGATTGACCCAGCCTTCATGAAATCCAAGCTAAAATATACGAAAGATAAGAACGTGCTAGATTTTTGGACGAAAGAATGGCCAAATTCGCAACGTTCCAATGATGCCGGAGAAGTCACCAGTTGGGTTGTAAGTAAGTTTGGGGCATTCTTATCAAACGAGATGATGCGTAACATTATTGGGCAGACTAAGAGCTCATTTAACCTACGAGATATTATGGACAACAAGAAGATACTAATAGTCAACCTAAGTAAGGGTAAAACAGGTGATCTCAACAGCCGGCTATTGGGTATGATTTTTGTTATGAAGTTCCAAGCTGCTGCTATGAGCCGCGCTGATGTTCCAGAGAAAGATCGTACGGATTTTTCACTGTACGTCGACGAGTTTCAAAACTTTACTACCGACTCTATTGCGACTATTTTGTCCGAGGCACGAAAGTACGGGCTAAATCTTATTGTTGCGAACCAGTTTACCACCCAGTTATCTGAAGAGATTCGCTCAGCAGTATTCGGTAACGTTGGTACGGTAGTGTCGTTCCGAATTGGTCAAGATGATGTGGAATCTCTGGGTAAGTACTTCCAGCCAATTTTTGGTCCTGATGATCTGTTGCGTGTTCCGAATTGGAATACAATAGTGCGTACACTGGTGAAAGGTGTACCGACACAGCCTTTTAGTATGGCAACGCTACCGCCGCTTGGAACGCCAAATCCACAACTTGGTAAAGCTCTGCGGCAGTTAACCTATGCGAAGTACGGTCGACCAAAGAGCAAGGTTGAAGCAGAAATCTTTGCTCGTCTTTCTACGGAAGAAAAAGCTCCAACACCTGGTGCTAGCTCTGCTGCGCGTCGCATGTCGCCCACTCCATCAAACCCACTCAAGTCATCAGCTGCCAATACTGCTACAGGCGGGTCAGGCTCTTCGTTTCTTGACGAGTGGCTTGCGAAGCGCAAAGCGAAACCAAATCCACAGCTTGCACCCAGGAAGCCCGCTAGCAGCTCGTCAGTAAGCCAAGAACCAACAAAACCTACAACTACTCAGCCTACTGCTCCAGCGCCCGGTACACAGCCTTCACAGTCCCAGGATGGGCAAGGAGATAAACCCCAGACATCTACTGCCGCTGATGCTACGAAGGAAGCTCTCGCGACCACGGCAGAGCCAGACGTTTCAAAAAAGAAAGATAGTGGCGAGCTCAAGATAGCTCCACATCATGGCGAGCAAGAGACACAAGAGGACACAATTTATATTGATAAAGAAGGCAAACTTCATCAGCCAAGTGAATAACGGTTGTCTCGCTTCTGGGGGGCTTTAAGAAGTTTTCTGTGTTAACTTTTTTAGTTTCGTAAGGCTTAATTCGATTATCGTACTCAGCACATACCCTCCACTAAAAAGGACTAGAAATAACAAGTAGTTGTAGGTAAAGCCGTACCGATAGGCAAAAAACAACGCCAGTGCAATACCAATGGTGGCTGCTATTGCGCCATAAGCTATGCCAGTTGGCCGAGCGATTGTTTTGCTGGCTATCTCGCTGACCGTTTCTATAGTTGGATGATGGATAAACGTACTGAAGGCTCTTTGTGCTTGGGGTAATTGAGCCTGTGTATTGCGCAAGGTTTTTTTATAGGTGTCTTTTTTGAGCTCTATGTGATGAGAATATACATCCGTATCTGGTTGATCCTCATGCTGGTTATGGGTATTCGTATCTATTTGCTCACTTGTCTGGGATTCTTTTTCTATAGTTTCTTGAATCTTTTCAGTCTGCAGTTCTTCGGCCTGCTCTTCACGTGACACATGTTCTTTTTCTAAGCGTTGGAAGTTTTTTTCCACTTCCGCTGCAATATCAACATATTGTTCGTGGTTTGATTCGTGCTCCAAAGGGTGCTTATTGTGCTCGCTCATACGTAACCTCCGCCGGCGACTGCCTCATGCCTGATTATATCTAACTCTTTCCTGTATAATTTCGTTCTCGCAAAGAAATAGCCTACCAGTACAGTGACGATAACACTAATAAATAAACTATCACCAGGCCCAGTGTTGGGCAGTGTCTGTACTACCTGTTCAGTGGTTTTTGGTAGAGAGGCGGGCAATTCGATCTCTACTGTATCACCATAGACATTCGTCATAAGTAAATCGTATGAGCCAGGATTGGACTCTGCTACTGGTGTTTGTGGGAGGGTATCTTTTATCTGTATGGTCAGCTGCTGGGTAAGTGTTTCGCCCGGCTCAATTGATTTAGCGGGCCAGCGTACTGTTGCGTTATCATTTAGGTCTCCACCATGAAAATCACGTACCAAGGCGTATTCCAGCACGTCGCTAATGCTTTCCTCAACCTGAAAATCATCAATAGCTACTTGGCCTGTATTCTGTGTTGCTAGCGTGTAGGTAATCTCGTCACCTGGTTGCGCCACCGTTCCGTCAGCGCTGGTAATGCTCTGTGTTTTGTTCTCAGCTGTCTTGCTGAGGACTAAGCATGCGGTTGTGTCATTTCGATCTTTTGCCTCTTCGCAAGGGTTGCATTCGGTTTCGCCGTTCTGCACTCCAGGTATCTCGGGGCAGGCATCAATTGGTTCTGGTTCTGGCTCTTGTCTTGGTTGTGGCTCCGGGTCAGCTTGCGGTTCTGGAGTCCGCTCTGGTTCTGGCTCTGGCTCCGGCTGAGTATTTTCGACTGGCTCATAAAACCAATATGTCTGCACATATTCGGGCTGTTGCATATTGTAGCTTCTGACGGACAGCGTGTGGACTACTCCATCATTGCGACAATCAGACGTATTATAGCAATGACTACTGCCTTGCCGCTCCCACACCCGACCGTTGTGGCTAATAGTGTCGGGTGCTCTAACGCGAGCTATGCCAACAATCTCGTCTCTTGATATGGCTACATCAGACATACTTGATACTGTGGGGCGGTTTGACTCAATGCTGTGCGCAGCGTTGAACGTGCCGCCACCAGGAAATACAGAACCACCACCACCGCTTGATCCACCCTGGATGAGTGTTGAATAAGCGGCATATGATTGCTCTTCTGGCTCGGACTCAACAACGGTGATGTTCCCGCAGTTATACAGCACCATAAAAGGGGTGCCATCAGAGCGTTCACCAGCTAGCACATCATAGGTCGAGTAAGCCCAAGAGTCCCAGCTCCACAGGTATCTCTGATAGTAAGTTTTGCCATCAATCCGCACTGAACGCTCGCCTTCTTTTCCGTAAGGCAGACGGCCAAGTGACAATAGTTTTTTATCATAGTTAGTCGAGCGAACAGATTCACGCGATGCATCCTGCAGGTCACCGCATGACACACCAAAGTATGCAAGTGTTGAGCCGAAGTCATAATTATTCTGACGGCAATGCTCCAAGGCCTCGGCCTGTGTGCTAAAGCCACCCGGGACAATGTCATTATTGGATCGAGCAAGTGAGGGTTCTGGCTGAGCAATCACAGCAAAAATTTGCACAAATAGGGATAAAATAACAAAGAATACCCCAATACGACGTATCCTCTCTTCTTGGTGTACCCGTCTAGCGTAAAAAGATACTTGGCCAATAAGGCTTGGATTGAATGGTAGGTTGGCTATTAATTTTTTATACATATATATTTTATAAGTGCTATTGCTTTTATTAAAGCATGAAAACGTGTGTTCAAGCAACACGCATAGCTGCTTGGCAACCGATAATTTTTACTCTATAATAGAATTCATCGCGTAAAATCAAGAACGCTGACAACGAAGAGAGGGACAAACAGAACGTGGCTAAAGAAAAACAGTATGACTCTGCTCAAATTCAAGTACTTGAAGGTCTTGAGCCGGTACGCAAGCGTCCAGGCATGTACATTGGTGGAACTGGCCGAGAGGGTCTTCACCACTTACTTAAAGAAATAGCTGATAACTCAGTAGACGAGGCTATCGCTGGCTTTGCTTCAAACTTATGGGTGGTTATGCAAGAAGATGGTGGCTTTCGCGTTCGGGATGATGGTCGAGGAATTCCTGTCGATAAACACGCTAAGACTGGCAAAAGCGCACTAGAAACAGTGCTAACTGTTCTTCACGCTGGCGGTAAGTTCGGTGGAGGGGGCTACAAGGTATCAAGTGGCCTACACGGTGTCGGTATAAGCGTAGTAAATGCGCTGTCCAGCAAGCTGGTTGCTGAGGTGCACAAAGACGGCACACTCTACCGTCAAGAATATGAGCGTGGAGCTCCGCTGACGGCTATCAAGAAGGTTGGACCGACCGATGAAACTGGCACACAAATAACATTTTATCCAGACGACACAATATTCGAAGAAGTAGACATTGAGTACGACTGGACCGTAGATTACTTGCGGCACCAGGCTTATCTAACCAAAGGATTGCGTACGCATGTTATCGATGAGCGCACTAATCAGCAATACGCCTTTTACTTTGAAGGCGGTATTCAGTCTTACGTCCGTCACCTAAACTTCGGCAAAGACGTGGTTGATGACGAGGCTTTTTATGTTGAGAAGCAGGTCGAAGACTCAATGGTTGAGATTGCTATTCAGTACGCTGATGCTTACACAGAAACGGTTAAAGCGTTTGCTAACAACGTCTATAACCCTGATGGCGGCACTCATCTGACTGGCTTCCGTGCTGCATTGACTCGAGTTATTAATGATTACGCACGTAAAAATGGTCTAGTGAAGGAAAAAGAAGAGAATCTATCAGGTGAAGATACTCGTGAAGGCTTGACCGCGGTTATTCTGGTGAAGCTGCCGGATCCCCAGTTTGAGGGGCAGACCAAGAACAAGCTTGGTAATCCAGAAGTCCGTAGCTATGTTGAGCAAGTACTGAACGAGTACTTCTCTTACTATCTGGAAGAACACCCAGCTGTTGCTAAAAAGATTGTAAATAAGGCACTGCTCGCAGCTCGAGCTCGAAAAGCTGCCCGCGCTGCCCGAGAAAACATTATCCGCAAAGGCGTACTTGAAGGGTCTGGCTTGCCAGGCAAGCTAGCCGACTGTTCATCACGTGATCCAACCAATTCAGAACTATACATTGTAGAGGGCGACTCAGCCGGTGGTTCGGCTAAGAGTGGACGTGACAGTAGCAATCAAGCAATTTTACCTCTCAGGGGTAAAGTTTTGAATGTTGAACGAGCGCGACTTGATCGAATGCTTGGCAACAATGAAATCGTCACGCTTATCAAAGCAATCGGCGTTGGTATTGGCGATCAGTTTAGTATGGACGGGTTGCGCTATCATCGAATCATTATCATGACTGACGCTGATGTCGACGGATCACACATTAGCACGCTGTTGCTTACGTTTTTCTTCCGCCACATGCGCCCTATTATTGAGGGTGGCCACTTGTATCTTGCAAAACCACCGCTCTACTTAATGAAGGGAACCGGTAGTAAAAAGTGGTATGCCTTCAGTGATGACGAGAGAGATAATATTGTAAAAAAGCTCATCAGTGATCGGAGAGATCGCGGTACAGCGATCAATGCAGACGATGATAAGCGAAGGCAAGCCGGGTTGACTGACGTGCAACGCTATAAAGGTCTGGGGGAGATGGACGCTGAGCAGCTATGGGAGACAACTATGAATCCTGAAAACAGAGTGCTTATTCAGGTTCGACTAGATGACGCAGAAAAGGCTGACGCAATATTTAGCAAGCTCATGGGCACTGAAGTCGATATGCGTAAGAATTTTATTCAGACGCACGCAAAATTTGTTAAGGACCTGGACGTATAGATATGGACGATAACAATAAAGATGACCAACAGAATATAGAAGATCTTCAGCCGAAGGTAGAGGTGATGGCGGAGATAGCTCAGAAACACTCCCGTGATCTCGAGTTACGCACGGTAGAAGATGTCATGGAGGACAGCTATCTACGCTATTCGATGAGCGTTATCGTCTCTCGTGCCTTACCTGATGTCCGTGACGGATTAAAGCCGGTACACCGACGCATTTTGTACTCTATGGAAAAGAACTCCTGGAAACCAGGCTCTAAGTATGTCAAAAGTGCTCGTATTACTGGTGATGTTATGGGTAAGTATCACCCACATGGAGATGTAGCGATTTATGATTCAATGGTCCGCCTAGCTCAGCCATGGGCAACCCGTTATTTGCTTGTTGATGGCCAAGGTAACTTCGGCTCGATGGACGGTGATCCGCCAGCTGCACAGCGTTATACCGAGGCGCGTATGGCGAAAGCAGGTCAAGCTCTACTAGACGATATTGATAAGGATACTGTTTCATTCCGAGAGAACTATGACGGCTCAGAGATGGAACCAGAAGTACTGCCCGCCAAACTACCCAACTTATTGCTAAACGGACAAATGGGTATCGCTGTTGGCATGGCGACCAACATACCACCGCATAATGTGAGCGAGATAATCGACGCCACGGTTGAGCTTATAGATAATTCCGAGGCAACACTTGATGACTTGCTCGAACACGTCAAGGGGCCTGACTTTCCAACCGGTGGTGTGGTTTATGGCAAAGAATCTATCCGAACAGCATTCGCAACTGGTAAAGGGGGGGTAGTCGTTCGCGGTGTAGCTGATATCCAGGAGTCTAAGAAGGGCCGACACCAGATAATTATTACCGAAATACCATACTCGTTAAACAAGGCTTCATTAATCGAGAAGATGGCAGACCTGGTGCGAGACAAAAAAATCGTTGGAATAAGTGATATACGAGACGAAAGTTCTCGTGGCACAGTCCGTATTGTCATAGACCTACGGAAAGACACTTATCCGAAGAAGATCCTAAACCAGCTTTACAAGATGACGCCTCTACAAATGGCCTTTC
>Ga0136604_1001039_pt1 | contig 12833 bp, 9 predicted proteins | sample AntRauFillE10628_FD_104928 | JGI IMG/M metagenome (GOLD analysis project Ga0136604, IMG submission 104928) | Saline lake microbial communities from Rauer Islands, Antarctica - Metagenome Filla E10 #628 | ecosystem: Environmental > Aquatic > Non-marine Saline and Alkaline > Saline | place... | reverse complement strand
GCAACTCTTTCAGCTTGTAGTATATCTTCCTTCTTGATTTGTCTGGAGAGTTCTTGGAGAATGGACTGATATAAATGGCGATGTACTGAATATCAGATTCGAAGTGTTTGTTGGTAATGGCTTTATAGATTTCTGGCCATGGATTGTCTCTGTCTTCAAACCTTACGCTAAAACCTTTCTCAGTGTGGTAAGGTGTGTGTATAAACTTGGTCAATCCTTTGAAGCCCATCTCACTACCTTTGAAATATCTGTCCATCTTCGCAGCGATGGGTTGATCGTCTTTATGAAAGATGAAAAAGAAGTGGATTTTAGAAGTAGGGCTAAAAGCAAAGGGGCCATGCTCTTTCATTCCATCCATTGGCACGATTCCAGACTTTTGTTCACCGAATAAAAGGCGGTTACTGGAATTGTTTACAGTCCCAATATTGATTTTATTCACTGGTATGAAGCCATCTGAGGTAATTGGAATGATTGTTTTGAACTCCTCTGTATTCAAGTATTGGTTGTAAAATTTATCAATTCCGTCTCTGAATTTTTTATACTTATTGGATTTATCCGGTGCTTCCGCCTTTTGCATTAATGCGTCCCTGATTTGAAAATTCCATACAGGATAGACCTTGTCATAGTCTCGTTTCCCACTATTAGGGAGTTCATCAAATCGATACAGTCCTTTTTCGTACACTACCCAATTAATATCAGTAGGTGACACATCCTCTAAGAGTGTAGAGGCTGGAACTTTGAATATTTTGGATTTCCCCTCAAAGGCTAATAGCAATTCCAGACTGTCGGATACTGTCTTGAATTGAACTTTGAGTGAGAAGCGGTCAAATACCTTATACGTACCTGTGTTGTCTTGTTTTTGACTTGGAAGCCAAATTTCTGTATCGCTGACGAAATTGGGCTTGACTAAAAATCCTTTCTCCTTGAAATGGCTATGAATGAGTGAATTGTAATATCTCTTTAGGACAGAAGTTGAAAAGGTTGAATTACGGATGCCGTATGATCGTTCTTCACCCTGCTCATTAGTCTTGGTTTCAAACTGCGGACTTGTTGGTTTTGATACGGCTAAGAAATGTTCCTGCTCAACTGTAAATGATGTGTAATAATGGTCTTGCTCTCCATACTTTTCAATGACCTCATCAGGTACAAGCGATTTGTACATCCTTGTAAAGTTGTCTTGTTCCTGGTCAGTGAAGTAAAAGGTTTGTTCTTCCTGAGGGTGATTGAATGTGAGTATGTTGAAACAATGGTTAGGCATCTTTTTTAATCTATGTTGGAATCTGGTTTGGATTTCTTACCGTAGGGTTCGGCTTCTGGTTCAGCAGCTAAACTAAGGTTATAACTACCATCCTCTGTGAAACTTAACGTTCTTTCAAAATCGTCACACAATTGGTTGAGATTGTCTTTTGTTTCCCTTTTAAAAAAGTCACCTAATTCCTTATTACGAATAGTGTATTTCCTATAGAGCTTGGAGAAGTCCGAATAAATCTCATCCTGTGAGAATGCAGAGCCATCATCATAGATTTTCGCAATCAATCGCTGACCTGTTTCATCCGTCTTAATAAATTCAAATAGAGCAGTTATCTTTCCTTCAAAGTCAGCAATCAATTCTGCAATGGCTTCTTCTTCCTGATTTCGTTTCTCAATTACTTTAAGAATGTTGTATTTGTACTTATTGGGCTGACCCGGATCTGTAGGGTTAGGGTTCTTTGGTTTGTTCCCTTTATCCTTTGGCTCTGCTGGTGCTACTATTCCAATTCGATTATCAAAGTAAATCTCTACATCATCAATAATCTCAGATTGCTTATTGATTTGATTGTAAAGCATATTGTATTTACGCCAAAACTGCACCAGCAACTCTTCACTGTATTTCGGGTCTAATTCTATTACAAACTCAATGAGATTGAGTATTTTGAAGTATCCTAATACCTTATCTTTTAGTTTCTTTGACTCATCCTTTGATGATCTGATATACTCATCCAAACCATCTTCAATAGACCTTATTAGTGATATGTCTGGGTTGGTTGTATGATAGGTTTTGAATGATGGAAAATACTTTTTGAATGCAGAATGAGTATTCAGCTCCTTATACAAGTCAATCAACTTGTCTTCATCTCCTAACGGGTCAAAATCAGATACCACGACATTACTGAAGTGCTCAAAAGCTGCTTTGATATTTTTGACATTGACGTTCTTGTATGAGAAGTCAATTATTTTGCAATCGTTCTTGTACTTGGTGGTTCGGTTTACCCTTGAGATGGTTTGAATGGCATTAATATCTCTAATTTCTTTGTCCAAGAATAGCGTATGCAGCTTTGGTTCATCAAACCCTGTTTGGAGTTTGTCAACCACTATAATTAAACCATTCTTTTTGATTGCGAAGTTTTGTAATACTCTTTCTTCACTTATTCCGCCATTTAAACCACTTGCACTTCTGTGTTCCTGACTATCTGAGTACACTACGTAGATAGGGGCATCAGCAAAACGATCATACTTCTTTTGGGCTGTGAGTTCAGCGTAGTATTTGTCAATAAAGCCTTTATACTTGATAGCTGCTGGAATAGAAGATACGGCCAACATAGCTTTTGCCGTACCTCTGATGTTGTGGTAAACGGATGATAGTAACCTCTCCACTAAGAATTTGGAGATTGCTTCTATACGCTCAGTATTGAAATAGATTTTCCTTTTACGAATAGCATATTTCTTTCCTTCTTCATCTATACCTGTATCGGTATCGTCTGGAATTTCCTCAAAGCTATATCCCATATCACCCTCAAAGCCTTCCAATTCATTGTCTGGCACTTCAAAGAACATCTTAGCGGAAACAGGCACAATTCCACGAATAGGATTTAAAATATAGCCGTCCTCAATAGCTTCTCGCATGGTATAGCTATCAAATGGAATCCATATTTTTTCAGACTCAGCATATTTATTGAACTCACCAAAGCGAGCTAAAGTATGGTCACTTGGGGTGGCGGTGAAACCGACAATCAAGTTCTTTTTAGTCTGTTGTTTCTGATAATCTTTGCTTTGATCAAAGCTGCTTTGCAGCTCGTCAAAGACACTTATCATTTCCTCATGCTGTACTCCGCTGTTGCTTCTGTGAATTTCATCAATCAGGAATGCAATCCTAAGAGTTGAAATCTTCTTGACAACAGCTTCATCCAAGATGTTATTTACAGAAGTGAACTTTTGCAGGTTTACCACTACAATTCTTTTGTCGCTGCTCAATGCAGAAATAAAGGACTTCTTGTCTGTGGCCTCAATGAACATCCCTTTTTGAATGTTCATGTTGTGCAGCTTAGAATCTAATTGATCTCTTAGCTGTAGCCTGTCCACAACAAGCATTACTTTGTCATAGACATAGAGACCGTTTTTGCGAAGGTCTTTCAGTTGTAGTGCTGACCAGCCAATAATATTACTCTTACCAAAACCTGCTGCATACTGCAAAAGGAGGGAATAAACGGTTTTGTTGTTTTGGTATTTTTGACGTTTGGCAATCAGTTCTTTGATCTGATTCTCGCCAATGCCTTTTGCTTTCAGTTCTGCCTCTAATTTTTTAATGAAGTAGTCCGGTTCATTTTCATGCTCCAGAAACTCACCAATTTTAGAAAGCACTTTATCAGTACCGAATTTTTGTTTTGGTCTTGGGCTGATAAGCCAACCATCATTGTGCTTGTACTCTTTGGTTTTGCTACCCTCTTTTTTAATCAGCTCACGCTCAATGAAGTTGTAGTAGAGAATTTCTTTCTCTATCATCTTCTTATCATACAGCGTCTTAAATACTTCCTCAAATCGCTCGGTTTTGGAAGCATCTTTGTTTCTGAGTGGATACGGTTTGAAGTCTTTTAGGATCTTCTTTTCGTATTGTTCAAAATCATAGCTGCCACTGGCTACCGTGTTTTTTATTTCATCAAAAAGGTTGGCAATATTTCTAATGACGAAAGTATCTGATATGTCAGTTGAGGTGATGTGTATTGCCTTTTCAAAGATTTTCAGGAAGTCTTTTCGGATGGTTTGCGAAAAATCATTCTTGTCTGCAATGGTCAAATACTCCTGAACTGCATTGAGGTAATCTTTGCTTACTTTATTTCTGCCGTTTTTCTGTGCTGTTTGGTTTGTCCAGTTGCTTTTCAGTTCGCTATATCCTAAGAATATACCATTGAGAAAGAAGGACAAGTCAGGACGGAATGAGAAATATTGTTTTCCTTCATGTCGGAAGGTATATGGTAGTTCCTGAACTACTGAGAATATGTTTTGGTCAAATAGGTTATCCTCCTCAAACTCACTACCACTTGGATAAAACAAATGCAGCTTAACACCTTCAAAAGTCACTGACTTGTTTGTATTGATGAAAATAGCCATGTTCATGGATGACTTTATTTTCTCATCCAAAAATTGGGTAAAGGCATGGAGTAGGTCTTTTTCACTTGGAAATTTTTTGAGTAGCTTTCTGTAGTTACTCTTATTCAATTCCGTCTCTGAAATGAAATGCTTTAAATCCTCATTAATGAAGAAATTTGGCGATACCGTATTTGCTTTTGCTTCTTTGTAGCGAAGACCGTCAGGTCTTTCGCAAAGGAAGTGAATGAGGTATTTATCTTGTAAGTCTAATTCCTTCATATTGTGAGTGTTATGTCAGATGCGTCAGCGATTTGAGACCTATCCATTGAAAATCCTTTTCCATTTTGTACATTTACAGCGAGTTCATCTTTCATTCGAAAGAAGGAAATCGAAAAACGCAAGCCAAGATGCTCTGCGTTTTTTGCATTTTTAGCGTATCTCATTTAACCTCCTTTTGTATTTTTGTTAGGATTTTACTTTTTCGGTTTCAATCCTTTTGGCCCTTTGCCTAACTTTTTTTCTTCTGATTTTACCCTTCTTTCCAGTTTTTTGATGTCTTCTTCGGCTGGTAAGTTTTCAGGAACAATCTCTCGTTCCAGTAATATTTTTCTAACCGATTGATTGTTGGTGATGTGCTCTCTGGATATTTTACCCTCTGTATTTAATCCTTTGTCTTTGGTATTGAATATGGTAATCTCCGTAGCAAAGTCTTTTGCTTTGATGGTGATGGTAGGAAGAAAATCTGCTAAGGGTCTGTTGTCGGGAACACCCAAGCGGGTTTTCATGTGTTTGGTGGTTTTTCCACCAAACAGGGCGGCATCTCCTTTGCTTCTGATAATGGCAAAATTCTTATCACTGCCTGTCTGCTCAAAAATAAGTCCGCTGAGTTCCTTCTCTGATAGCGATAGTTTGGTACGTGCTTGTAGTCTTTCCCAGTCCTTTATTCGTTGCTCAATCAGCTCAAACTTTCGGGTTTGGATGGCGAAGTAGTTTTGAGCAAAGGCAATAGCTTCTTTTTTAGGGTCACCGTTTTGGGCAATGAGATAACAAGCATATCTTGTGAGCATAAAGTCCTGCACTTCACGCTGAGAACCAGAACCCAAACTGACCATTTTCCCGACCTCAGCAAAATGGTCGTCAATGTCATTGTCACTTGTCTCACAGGCCGTTTTTGCCTTGTTGATTACTTTGAGAAAATTATCCCATTTAGAATAGCCTAACAGGTGTTGGATGTCTCTTGCCAACCAGAACTCCACACCACTTTCAGTGGCATTGGCATAATCTTCAAAAGTCTGTGTGAGTGAGGATATAATTTCTGTCTTCATAGTCTATGCTGTTACTTTGATTTTGCCCGTAACCACATCATTGATGAGCGTTTTACGAAGCTCCTTTAGTGTGATGAGTTGAGTTTGAATGTTCTTTATAATCTTGGAGATAGTATCCAATTTAGTGTCAAGGAACTGGACTATTTCTTCTTGTACTGTCAATGAATCTGGGATGTAAACCAAAAAGTCATTGACTTTCTCCATTTTCAAATTGATACGTGTAAAGCCTTTGCCCTCTATAATAAGTATCTGCCTATAATAGTCTGATAGCATTAAATAGTTGAGAAAAAAAGGATTGCATTTGCGAGTGTTTACCCGGTATCCTTTGCAAAAACTATTGAGGTATGTTTCTTCAATTGCCTCTGTGAGTGCAGCCGTTTTGCCAATATCTTCATAGCCCTCAGAACTCATCAAAAAGAAAATATCTCCTTTTCTTACCTGATTCTGTCTTTCACCTTCTCCTACTACCACAGTGCCTAAATGATCTCGCTTCAAATAGGTGTTATTGGCAATATTGGTGAATGGAATGAACCCTTTGTTGTCGGGGTTATTATCTTGATTAAAATCGTCTCCGCTTTTACCTGATAAGCCACTAAATAGCTTTCCTAAGTCTTTCAGTCTGTATTTAAACCAACTGGTTGGCGTTTTGAAACCAAGCTCATTTTGCTCAAGCTGTATTGACTTGTTTAGACCTTGCGTAACCGTGTCATTAATAAGGCTTTTTCTTAACTCCTGATAGTAGCCAATTTTCTTCTCTAAGAGGCTTACTTTTTTATCTATAGCTTGGGTTTTCGAATCCAGGTATTTGGCAATTATATCCTGCTCCTCTGGAGGTGGAATGAGTAAATCAAAATTGTTAATATCCCTTTGGAATAAATGAGGTACTCCCATTCCGTCTTTTTTTAACTGAATGAGATTCTGAATATAGTTTGAAAGTAAAAGGTAGTATCCGTAAACCGAATTGAATTTTTTGATTCTTAATACAGCTATGGAACTATTGACAGTTCCCTCAGCAGGTAAATCTCTTATCACATTTACAATCCCCAAAGTTGAGCCATCTTTTACCAAAAGAATATCTCCAGCCCTAAGTATTATTTCAGGAGATTCAAAGTACCTTTCTGCGGTAATATAATTGACGTTTTTGAAGTCAATTTTTACGTCTTTGATATTGGGTGTTGAAAGAAAGAAATATCCAGAATCTATATATTCAGAGGCTTTTAGAGCCTTCCAGCCAACTCTACCATTAACTGACCCAATACTTTTAATACGACCAACATTCCAATGGGAGGGGACTTTATCCAGCCATTCAATCTCAGAATTTTTATATGTGTCATACTTTATCATAAAGTCAGTTCCTTTTCTAAGTTTGACAAGTCGTCTTCCAAGTCTTCTAAGTCCTTATTGATTTTGGAAACTTCTCTAATTTTCTCAGGTTGGTAGAATACCTTGTTAAAATTGACCTCAACACCAACTACATTGTCCACATACTCAAAAGGCTTGGTGATGTACTTTGCCATGAAATCAGCGATCCATTGTAAGTTTTCTGTTTCATCAGGGGAGTAAGGTATGATCTCATAGTCCTTTTGAAGGTCTTTGGTTAGCTCTACAGTAATGGCTATCGATGCTCCTTTGGTTTTGGTTGGTTTCTTATAAGATGATTTAATAACTATTTTACCACATCCTAATTCAGTCTGCTTTCCTGCTACTTCTTCAATGATCGTGTCCTTATCTGCATCATACCAGTAGTTTGCTTTTTTAGCTCTTACTTTCAATTTTTGCTCCTTGTAGTCGAGTGCTGCAATCATTGGTTTTATTTCACTATCAAAGCGGTTTTGAAGGTTCGTAAATTTTGCCTTATCAAAATCGGTAATTTCAAATTCGCTTATTTCAATTGGGTCGGTGGTTGACTCAACGGTGATTTTTAAAGGTGTTAGTTTGATGGATTTGGCTTTTGCCTCCTCACCCTCTTTGTTTTTTTTCTCAGGCATTTCTAGGTGTTTGCCGTTTTCATCCACATTGGTAAGCATAATGCTTTGGCGGTTGTAGTAGAAGTGCCATTTGTCAAACACTTTGCAGTAGTCATTTTCCTTGAACTCTGTGAACGCCTTTACTATCTCCGCTCTGTTGTCTGGGTTCATCTGCTTACGCTTCTTACCCTTACTTTTTTTCAAGCCTTCATATAGCTCGCTGGCATTCAATAGCATTACTTTATCCTTTCTATCGGCTGGCTTGTTCTTGTTAAAAATCCAGAGATAAGTGTAAATGCCCGTATTGAAAAATTCATCCGTAGGCATCTGAATGATGGCTTCTACCCAATCATTGTCAAAGAAGTGTTTACGGATATTGCTTTCACCGCTACCTGCATCACCACTGAATAGGGTGGAGCCATTGTGAACTACTACCGAAAGACCATCATTGGCGAGTTGGTAAAGTATATGTTGGGTGAATAAGAACTGACCATCTGAAATAGATGGAAGGGCTACAAAACGTTCCGTAGTATCGTTCTTGATGTCCTTTTGATAGCCTTTCCAATCCACACCATAAGGTGGGTTCGCTACTATTATGTCAAATTGTTTTTCAATGAAGGAAATGTTGGTCAGGGTGTTTCCGTATTTGATCTCAGAATCAGCCCTAAAGCGGCTTTCAATCTTAGCCAGTGCATAAAGACTATCGCTCCAGTCTTCACCAAATGTTTTAGTAGGTCTTTTAAATTTTTCCTTGATTTTATCCTCTACACCAAAGAGTAAGTTTCCACCTCCACAAGTAGGGTCATAGATGGTAAGAAACTTACCATTGTCCTCAATCTTGGAGGCAATCAATTCAGAGATAAGAAAGATAATATCATCAGGGGTATATTGCTCTCCTGCTGTTTCTGCTGAAATATCAGCCCATCTTCTTTTGATGTGCTCTTCAAGTGTAGTTATTTCAGAGTTATTGAATGGGGTGAGGTCTATTTCACTCCATGCTTGCACTGTCTCAAATAAGATCCTCTTCTTTTTAAGTTGTCCGCTAATTCCTGAAATGTCCAGAAACTTTTCTTCCTCTGTACCCTTATCTACTCCCAATAAGTATTTGGTTTCAGGGTCGAATGATTTCAGGTAGAGGTGAAAATCAGAATCAAATGCTTTGTCGTTCTTGCAAATGTCTTTGAGTGATTTTCCTTTTCGGATGAGGTAGTCATTATAACCCAATCCCTCTAACTGGAACATCTCTACAAAGTCATCAATGTTGTCTTTACCAACCTCTTCTTCTAATCTTTTCGCCTCTCTTATCAATCTACTCTCGACCATGAGTAGCGCAAAATAGGGCATCATGTATTTTGGGAAATCACTCTGCTTGATACCAGCACCAATGAGTAAATCGGCTGTTTTCCAAACGTCTGATTCGTGTTTCAGAATATTAATGCTCATACTTCTTAATTTCTTTTAGTACTATTTCTAAAGCCTCATTTGCCTGAGGTTCTTCCTTTATTAAGTCAATTACCTGATCTGCCAACCATAAGGATAGCAATTGAGGGGTGTCTGCATTGAGTAGGTTAGCTAACTGCTCCACCTGCTCTCTTTTTGCTTTCCGTTCGCCTCTCTCAATCTTGCTAAACATGGGAGTATCAATTTCCAGACTTGCTGCCAACTGTCGTTGCAAAAGTCCCTGACTTTCTCTTAGTTCTTTTATGCGTTCACCAAATTGCATGACCTTTCGTTTTATGACTTGTCAATATTTGGCTAATATAAGAAAATAAAAGGTTAGAAAAAGAAAATAAAGCCATTAAGTATGACTCAGGATTTTAAGGAAATGGAGGATACCAAGGATTAACTTTCCTTAGTATCCTCAGCATCCTGACTTTCCTCAATCGAGGTATTTGTGTAGTTGTCCTGAGACTCTCGGTGAATCACATTGGATTTACAGAAGTCAGTAACATAACCTTCTGCTGTTTTATGAGGAATACTTAAAGCGGTAGCCACTTCAAGATACTTTTGACGATTGAAGTGCTTGGGCAGCTTATTCAAGAACTTCTCTTTCCTGTTTAAACGAGTAGGTTTCTGGACATCTTCTGGCAGTTCGGCAAACACTTTACTCGAATGCTTTACCAATACTTTGACCATAGCAAGCGAAGCTTGAAAGTCTCGTTCTTCACAAATCATCTTTGATGATGTTTCACCTGTTTCCATGATCCGTAAAGCGGAGAATATCATGCAGAATCGGTAAGCAATCAAACCCAACCTTCGGATGGTTGCCATGTAGTCGATTCCCTGAATGCTCACATATTTGATCTGTATCTCACTAAAGAACTGATTGAACTGATCTTGTTGGTCAGCGGTGAGAAAGAATTGAACATCCTGTCCAGCTTTTAATGAACTGTAGAGGCTATAGAACTCATTGCCTAACGCATCAAAGTAGTCGTCTAATCCATTTGGTGTTTGCGAAGCAAATACATTCTTCCACACCGGACGGACATTCATATAGTAGAAAATGAAACGGCTGAATAAGCCATTTTCAGCATTCGGTATGAGTGCCGCTACTTGCTTGGGCGTACCTGACAAGACAGTAGAAAGACAAGGGCTTTCAATGTCCACATATTCACGGTCTGTCCTGCGATAGTAGGAAATGGTCTCATGGTGAAATGCTTTTCTAAAGCCGTCACTATAATTACCATAATCGCTCTTAAAAGCATGTGCAAGGGTGTCACCTTCTGTTTCAAATATTAAGCCTTTGCCGTCACTATCTCCTAGTAATTGATAAGCTCCAGTAGAGCTGTTGTTTGCAGGAATGAAGAGCATCTTTTCAGGTGGCTTGTCTGGTTTCTCGATTCCTTCAACTTTCCCTTTGTTGGCATTGTACTCAGTTAATTCCAATTCATAATGTTGCTTGTGTATTTTGGCTAGTTCCCTAAACTCTTTATGTACTGGATTAACCAATTGACGACAATGTACCAAACGTCCTTTCCCAGCGGAAGCCTTGGCGGTAATGAATAGAAACAGATTGGAGTACACACGCTTGCCATCATAGATGCCCGATACTTTCGGTAAACAAGCGCTGATAGCAACCAACGAGCCAAGGAGTAAAATATCCCTTTCTTCATTGGAGGTTGTAATCTTTATTACCCTTTGCAGAAACTCAGGAAGTTCAGGAAATAAGGAATCAGAAAAAGTTGGCATTTGCTCCGGTTCTTTCTTGATTTCTGTCTGAGTAGTTTGGGTCTTGCTTTGATTCTCAGACCTGCTTGCAGGGCTGTAGCTCTTTTGTTCCTGCCTTGGAGTGGTCAACGGGATTCCAGCTTCCTTCGCATGGAAGAAGAAGGTTTTCAGGGAAACTCCCTGACCTCTTGCCTTCATGCAGTTATCAAACTGCTTGTCGCACTCCTGTGTAGAATACTCAGGGTGAAATTGGCTGACTCGGTGGAACAGATTTCTACCTGTCTCGCCAAACTCATCCGCAAAGGCAAAGCCGATGTTTACCCAATCGCTATAAGCGGAGGTAATATCCGTTTTGTTGGTCTCAATGCCTTGTATGATTCGTTCAACTTCTTCGAGTTGTGTAGTTGTATTGTAATTGCTCTGCTCTGTAACTTTTACTTGTTGGTCTGGCTTATCAAGCCATTCCAACGGATTGAATGTTTTTCGCTCCATAACCTATATGTATTTAGGGTTGATGAATATGTCTGTATCGTGTGGAAGGAAACACGCTCTTGAAATGTCCTTTCCTGATTGATCTACTTCAATCTGGTAGGTGTGGGAAACGTAGTTTGCCACTGCCTTGAAATAGTCCTGGTGTTTTGCTTGTGTCAAGTCAATCGGTATTACCCATTTCAACCCATCACCTGAAGGAGAAACAAACAGTAGCTCCGTTTCAAAATAATGATCACTGAGTAATGATTGCCTGAGTGTAGGTATGTCCTCAATGTGGTCAAAATCGATTGTGAGCAAACCTGAGTGTCTTTGGAGGTTTGCATCATTCCGCTTAGAGAATGAGCCTGAGAAGGTCACATAATCGAAGTTTTGAGCCTTGTACTTTCGGGCATCCTTTGGCTCTAAGATATTGCGAAGTGTACTTGTACACGTAGCAAAATCATTGCCTTTGATGAGGTGGTACACCTCAATCAAGGAGACTTGGCGACTTGGCTTTACATTAGATACAGGCTTTTTGAAATAGCTGAATACTGGTGGTGTAGGTTTCTGTATTTCAGGAATAGCAACCGTAGGTTGCGTTTTCTCCTGATGATAAAACCCTCTTTCCTTACCAATTCTCAGGTATAGTTCTTCATTGATCTTATCGAGAAGGGCTTGCCCTTCGAGGCTGAAATGCAATGAAGCAAAATCAAAGACATTGCCTTGTGCAATGGCTTCTTCTGTATCGGTATGCGTGGCAATACCGTCAACTACTTTCACCATCAATGTAGGCTTGTCCTCATTGAATGGATTCTTAGCAGGTTTGCAGTCCCGTCCCGTAAGGGATAGGACTGTTTCACCCTGATAGTAATGGCGTAACACTTGGGCATAGATATTCAGGCCGTAGTGTGTTTTGCTCAATATGGCTTCTCTACTTATCTCCATAATGCTTTGATTTTGAAGGTGAGTAGTTGGATTCCAGTAAAGCTTCCATATCAGAAACTTTGTAATAGAACTTGCCATTGATTCGGCTGTAGGGAAGAACCCCACTATCCCGAAGGGATTGAAGGGTTCTTTTGCTAATGTGCAGCGTTTGCATCACTACCTGTCCGTCAATCCATTCGTCACTGAATTGCTCCAATCGTGACTTATGAAAGTTGAGGAGGTAGGCTTTGATTGTTTTTATGTCTTGAGCTACCGTCAAGATCATATCGAATACCTCTGTCATAGCTTTACCCTCCCTTTCTTGATTAGGTAATCCGCTGCTCTACGGTCTATTTCCTCCTGAGTGGAATTGCGGTTTCGTAGCAACCAGCTTTCTAACTCAGTTCTCTTGAAATAGAGCTTTTTCCCATTGGGCTTGTAGTGTGGAATTTTTCCTGCACTTGTCAACTTGTACAAGTGTGATTGTGAAAGCTCCAAGTACTGGCAAGCCTCATTGAAGTTTAAAACTTCTTTCGTGTAAATCCCCTGGCTCTCAATTAGGCGTTGGAGATTTGCAAGACGTTCAATTATTTCGTCCATCTTAAATCGTATTAAGAATTAATGAATGGACTCT
>Ga0136604_1001034_pt1 | contig 12897 bp, 10 predicted proteins | sample AntRauFillE10628_FD_104928 | JGI IMG/M metagenome (GOLD analysis project Ga0136604, IMG submission 104928) | Saline lake microbial communities from Rauer Islands, Antarctica - Metagenome Filla E10 #628 | ecosystem: Environmental > Aquatic > Non-marine Saline and Alkaline > Saline | place... | reverse complement strand
GGAGCTGGCTCGCTGACGCTCCCTCAGACTCCGGCACGGGCGCCGGAGCTGGCTCGCTGACGCTCCCTCAGACTCCGGCACGGGCGCCGGAGCTGGCTCGCTGACGCTCCCTCAGACTCCGGCGTCCTTCATCGAGCGCAGCTCCTTCTTGAGGTCTCCGATCTCGTCGCGCAGGCGTGCGGCGTACTCGAAGCGCAGCTCGCCCGCAGCCTCGTGCATCTCCTCCTCGAGCCGCGCGATCAGCGCCGCGAGCTCGTCGGTCGGCAGCTGGTCGGGCTGGAGGTCGAGGTCGCGCACGATGCGCTGGTCGGCCGGTCTGTACTCGTCGCCGGCCTCCTCGGCACGCACGGCGGCGATGATGTCGCCGACGCGCTTCCGGATCGTCTGCGGGTCGATGCCGTGCTCGAGGTTGTGCGCGACCTGGATCTCGCGGCGACGGTCGGTCTCGTCGATGGCGGTGCGCATCGCGTCGGTGACCTGGTCGGCGTACATGACCACGGTGCCATTGACGTTGCGTGCCGCACGCCCGATCGTCTGGATCAGCGACGTCGGCGAGCGCAGGAAGCCCTGCTTGTCGGCGTCGAGGATCGCCACCAGCGACACCTCGGGCAGGTCGAGGCCCTCGCGCAGCAGGTTGATGCCGACCAGCACGTCGAACTCGCCGAGCCGCAGCTGGCGCAGGATCTCGACCCGCTCGACGGTGTCGATGTCGGAGTGCAGGTAGCGCACCCGCACGCCGTTCTCCAGCAGGTAGTCGGTCAGGTCCTCCGACATCTTCTTGGTCAGCGTGGTGACCAGCACGCGCTCGTCGCGCTCCTCGCGCAGCCGGATCTCCTCCATCAGGTCGTCGATCTGCCCCGTGGTCTCGCGCACCTCGACCTTCGGGTCGACCAGCCCGGTCGGGCGGATGATCTGCTCGACCACCGACGACGACTCGCGCCGCTCGTACGGGCCCGGCGTCGCGGAGATGAACAGCCGCTGGCCGATGCGCTGCAGGAACTCGTCGAACGTCAGCGGCCGGTTGTCGCGCGCCGACGGCAGCCGGAAGCCGTGCTCGACCAGCACGTCCTTGCGCGAGCGGTCGCCCTCGTACATCCCGCCGACCTGCGGGACGCTGACGTGGGACTCGTCCATGAACACCACGAAGTCGTCCGGGAAGTAGTCCAGCAGCGTGAACGGCGGCTCGCCCGGCGCGCGGCCGTCGAAGTGGCGCGAGTAGTTCTCGATGCCGTTGCACGAGCCGACCTCGCGGATCATCTCCAGGTCGTAGTTGGTGCGCATGCGCAGCCGCTGGGCCTCGAGCAGCTTGCCCTGGCGCTGCAGCTCCTCGAGGCGCTCCTCGAGCTCGGCCTCGATCGACACGCTCGCGCGCTCGATCGCCTCGCGGCCGGAGACGTAGTGCGACGCGGGGAACACCGCGAAGTCGTCCAGCGGTGCCGAGACCTCCCCGGTCAGCGTGTCGACCCGCACGATGCGGTCGACCTCGTCGCCGAAGAACTCCACCCGCACCGCGACCTCTGCGTCCGACGGGAAGACCTCGAGCGTGTCCCCCCGGACCCGGAACGTGCCGCGCACCAGGTTGAGGTCGTTGCGGTCGTACTGCAGGTCGACCAGCTTGCGCATCGAGGTGTCGAGCCCGGCCTCCTCGCCGGCCTTGAGCAGCAGGACGTGGTCCTCCCACTCGGCCGGGTTGCCCAGGCCGTAGATGCACGACACCGAGGCCACGACCACGACGTCGCGCCGGCTGAACAGCGCCGCGGTGGCGCGGTGGCGGTGCCGGTCGATCTCGTCGTTGATCGACGAGTCCTTCTCGATGTAGGTGTCCGACGACGCGATGTACGCCTCGGGCTGGTAGTAGTCGTAGTACGACACGAAGTACTCGACCGCGTTGTCCGGCAGGAACTCGCGGAACTCGTTGGCCAGCTGGGCCGCGAGCGTCTTGTTGGGTGCCATGACCAGGGCCGGGCGCTGGATGCGCTCCATGACCTTGGCGGCGGTGAAGGTCTTGCCGGTGCCCGTCGCGCCGAGCAGCGTCACGGCCTTCTCTCCCGCGTCGAAGGCCTCGACGATGCCCTCGATCGCCAGCGGCTGGTCGCCCGAGGGCGTGAAGTCCGACACCACGCGGAAGTCGCGGCCGCGCGGGTGGCGGACCGGTGCGGGTGGTGCGGGCGGGACCTCGGGAGCGCTCATGGCAGCAGCGTACGAACCCGGTGCGACACCTCCGCCGATCGGCCGGCCGGCGGTCTCCGTCCGAAGAGCGCGACCCCCGCCGGTGGCAGGGGTCGTCGGCGTCGCGGAGCGCTCAGCTCCAGTCGTGGAACGCCAGGCCGTAGATTCCCCACGCGAACAGCAGGAACGTCACGACCATGAACACGACGAGCACGTACGCGGTCTTGTCGTTCTCGCCCATGCTGGGTCCTCGGGTCAGGCTTTCCGGTCGGCGCGGAGGATAGCCGCCGTTCGCGTCCGCTCCACGTCGGCGCGACACCGGCCCGCGCCTCACGCCACCAGGGCGTCCCACAGGGCCCGCACACGCCGCTCCAGGTCGTCGAGGTCGTCGTCGTTGGCAACAACGTGCGTCGCGGCAGCGGCGCGCTCCTCGTCGCTGGCCTGCGTGGCGATGCGCGAGCGGGCGTCGTCCGGGTCGATGCCGCGGCCCTCCGCCAGACGCTGCACGCGCAGGTCCACCGGCGCCGTCACCACCACCACCTGCTCCAGCGAGGCGGCCAGCCCGGTCTCGACCAGCAGCGGGTGGTCGAGGACCACCACGCGCTGCCGCGGCTCGGCCTGCTCGGCCCGCCCGTGCTCGGCCAGCACCGCGGCGATGCGCTCGCGGATGGCCGGGTGCGTTATCGCCTCGAGCTCTGCCCGGGCGTCGTCGGACCCGAACACGATCGCGGCCAGCGCCGCCCGGTCGAGCGAACCGTCCGTGTGCAGCACCCCGTCACCGAAGTGCTCGACGATCGCGACCAGCGCGGGCTCGCCGGGCTCCACGACCTCACGGGCGAGTGCGTCGGCGTCGACCACGTGGGCACCGAGCTCGCCGAGCAGCCGTGCGACGGTCGACTTGCCGGCTCCCATGCCCCCGGTCAGTCCGACGACCTGCACCCCGGCTCCTCGTTCGCGGACGGGCGACGCTAGCGACCACGGCGGGGCGGCTCTCCGACGACGACGCCCCGCGACCGATCGGTCGCGGGGCGTCGTCGTGGTGCGGTGGTGCAGTGGTGCAGTGGTGCGGTGTGGGACTCAGGCCTCTTCGTCGGCCTCGTCGTCGCCCTCGGCCGCGTCGTCAGCTGCGTCGTCGGCCGGGGCCTGCTCGGCATCCGGCTCCGCGACTGCCTCGGCAGCCGGCTCCGGCTCCGCCGCTGCCTCCGGCTCCGCGGCCGCCTCGGGCTCGGCGGGGGCCTGCTCGGCCTCCTCCTCGTCCTCGGCGGTCACGCGCTCGGGCAGCTCCGCGTCGGCCAGCGCCATCTCCTCGGGGGAGAGACCACCGGCGGACGACAGGCCCGCCTGGGCGAAGGCTGCGGCGAGCGTGCCGCTGCCACTGGTCTTCTCCTCGTCGTCGTCGCCACCGGAGGAGTACGCGGTCGAGACCTGCGGCTCCTCGTCGTAGCCGTAGCCACCACTGTCGCCACCCGAGCTGTCGGGGGCCTGCGCCTGCTTGAGCGACAGGCTGATGCGACGACGCTGGGTGTCGATGTCGATGACCTTGACCTCGACCTGGTCGCCGACGTTGACGACGGCCTCGGGGACCTCGACGTGACGGTCGGCCAGCTCGGAGATGTGGATCAGGCCCTCGATCCCGTCGGCGACCTTCACGAAGGCACCGAACGGCACGAGCTTGGTCACCTCGCCGTCGACGATCTCGCCGACGCCGTGCTCACGGGCGAACTTGTTCCACGGGTCCTCCTGGGTCGCCTTGAGCGAGAGCGACACGCGCTCGCGCTCGAGGTCGACGTCCAGGACCTCGACCTGCACCTCGTCGCCGACCTCGACGACCTCCGACGGGTGGTCGATGTGCTGCCACGACAGCTCGGAGACGTGCACCAGGCCGTCGACGCCACCGAGGTCCACGAAGGCACCGAAGTTGACGATCGAGGACACGACACCCTTGCGGATCTCGTTCTTCTGCAGCGACTGCAGGAACTCGGTCCGGAACTCGGACTGGGTCTCCTCCAGGAACTTGCGGCGCGACAGGACCACGTTGTTGCGGTTGCGGTCCAGCTCGATGATCTTGCACTCGAGCTGCGTGCCGACGTACGGGCCGAGGTCGCGCACGCGGCGCATCTCGACCAGCGACGCGGGCAGGAAGCCGCGCAGGCCGATGTCGAGGATCAGGCCGCCCTTGACGACCTCGATGACGGTCCCGATGACCGTGGAGTCCTCGTTGTAGATGCGCTCGATGGTCCCCCAGGCGCGCTCGTACTGGGCGCGCTTCTTGGACAGGACGAGCCGACCGAGCTCGTCCTCCTTGTTCATCACCAGCGCCTCGACGACGTCGCCGCGCTGGACGACCTCGTTGGGGTCGACATCGAGCTTGATCGACAGCTCGCGGGCGGGGATGACGCCCTCGGACTTCCAGCCGATGTCCAGCAGGACCTCGTCGGGGTCGACCTTGACGACGACGCCCTCGACGATGGCGCCCTCCTCCATCGACTTCATGGTGCCCTCGAGGGCAGCCTCGAACTCGGCGTCGGTCATGTCGTCCTCGACGATGGACTCGCCGGTGGAGGTCATCTGGCCGCCGGGCTCGTCCATGACGACGACGGGCTCGGTGGCCTCGGGGTTCTGCTCGTACTCGGTGGTGGGGGACTCTGACATCGGGGGCGGTCTCATTCGTGTCGTGGGTGCGTCGGGGCCGCGGTCGCGGTCGACGTCCCGGTGCGGCCGCCGATGGCGACGGGCGCGGGTCCGGTGCCGCGGGCGGTGCGATGGCACGCCTGCGGCCCGACCGCTGGCCGGGACGCGTCAGGATCGCACGGGGCGGGCGCGCTGTCAACGCACGGGCCGTGCGCGTGGCAGCCTGCGCGCTGTCGCCGACGCCGGATCGGCGACCACGGACGGGAGCCACGGCATGGCGCGGGACGGGTCGCAGGACGGGCTGCTGGTCGGCGAGGACGGCCTCGCGCGCTGCTGGTGGGCCGGCGACGACCCCCTGTACGTCGCCTACCACGACGACGAGTGGGGCCGGCCCGTCCACGACGACGTCCGGCTGTTCGAGAAGCTGTGCCTCGAGGGCTTCCAGGCAGGGCTGGCGTGGATAACGGTGCTGCGCAAGCGTCCGGCGTTCCGCGAGGTGTTCCACGACTTCGACCCCGAGCGCGTGGGGTCGATGGACGGCTCGGACGTCGCACGCCTGCTCGACGACGCCCGCATCATCCGGCACCGCGGGAAGGTCGAGGCGGCCATCGCCAACGCCCGTGCCTACCTGGACATGCTCGACGAGGTCGGCTCGCTCGACGCCCACGTGTGGTCGTTCCGGCCCGAGGACGCCGCTGCCCGGCCCGCCACGCAGGACCAGGTGCCCGCCGAGACGCCGGAGTCGACGGCGCTGTCGAAGGACCTCAAGCGCCGGGGCTGGCGCTTCGTCGGTCCGACCACCTGCTACGCGTTCATGCAGTCGATGGGGGTGGTCGACGACCACCTGCTCGGCTGCCACGTGCCGCCCGCGGGCTGACCGGGCCGCACGGGGCCCAGCGGTAGCGTCGGCGCCCCACGTCGACGCATCGAGGACCCCGTGGCGCTGCTGCCCTCCCCCGGCCGGGTCCTGTCCGGGCTGCAGCGGCTCGCGCTGGCCTCGGCACGGCGGCTGCTCGGCATCACCCCGGAGCCGCCCGGCGAGCTGCGCAAGGTGCCCGACGACCTGCCGCGCGACCAGCTCTACGCCCAGCCGCTGCTCTCCACGGTGTCCGTGAAGGACCCCGAACCGGTCGAGGGTGGCACACGCGTGGCGTTCCGCGTCGTGGTCAAGGACGCCAACGGGCGGCGCTGCTCGGACATCGCCGTCGAGGCACGCATCACCGGCCCCGAGCGCAGTGCCAGCGCACAGGTCACCACCGACATGCTCGGCTCGGCGCTGTTCCGCATGACGGGCCCGCCCGGCAGCTACGCGTTCGAGCTGCTGGACGTGGCCGCGTTCGCGCTGGACTGGGACCGTGACGCCTCGGACCTCACCGCGACGCGCGTGGTCACCTGAGCAGCGTCGACCGTCCAACGGCTCGGGTCAGGTCGTGCGCCACTCGGTGCGCACGGTCGCGCCACCACCGGGGGTGTCCCGGTACGAGAGCCGTCCGCCGTTGGCCGTGACGAGGTCCTGGACGATGGCCAGGCCGAGGCCGACGCCCGGTCCTCCGCCGGCGTCCCGTTCGGACTGCCGGAAGGGTTCGAGCGCACCCGCGGCGAAGCCCCCGGGGATCCCGCTGCCGTGGTCGACGACCTCCAGGACGACGACGTCCCCGTCGTGCTCCACGCGCACCTCGACCGGTGGCGCCCCGTAGCGGGCGGCGTTGACCAACAGGTTCTCGACGACGCGCTGGACGTGCATCGGGTCCGCGAGCACGCTCGGCACGTCGCGCGGCTCGAAGCCCACCTCGACGTCGACCACCTCCAGGGCGTCGCGCACGAGCGGCACCAGGTCCACGGCCGTCGGCCGCGGCGCGCCGGCGCCGGCCGAACGCTGCGCCAGCAGCAGCACGTCCTCCCCCAGTCGCTGCTGGCGCAGCGCCTGGCGTTGCACGACCGCGAGGAGGCGGTGGCGCACCTCGGTCGGCAGGTCCCCGTCGTGGTCGCGCAGCGTCTCGACGGCACCGAGGATCGCTGCCAGTGGCGAGCGCAGCTCGTGCGAGACGGTCGCGACGAAGCGGTCCTTGGCCACGTCGGCGGCACGCAGCTGCTCGGTGGCCTCGACCAGGCGCCGCACGACCCCGCCGGCGAGCAGGCCGGCCACGGTCGCCGTCCCCCACGTCAGGCCCCAGACCGGCACTGCGTCCTCGACGCCGAGCAGCAGCAGTGCGAGCAGGTGCCCGCCAGCGGACACCACGATCGTGGCGACCGCCTGGCCCGGGACCGCGACGAACGCGAAGCAGGTCACGTACACGAACAGCACGCCGGCGGCGGCGGCGCTGACCCCACGGCCACCGGCAACCACGGCGACGATGATCGCGACGCTGCCGAGCAGCGTCAGGGCCACGTTGCCCGGGACGGGCAGGGGGCGACCCCGCAACAGGCGCAGCACGGTTCCGACCACCAGCGCGACCGCGCCGACGGCGAGGGCGAGGGCCGGTCGTCCGCCGGAGAAGCCGCCCAGGGCGGCCGCCAGGACGAGCCAGGCCCCACCGGTCCACCACAGCGTGCCGAGCAGGGCGGTCGGGTTGCCCGCCAGGACGTCGTCCGGGTGCACCGCGCGCCCGGCCACCCCGACCAGCAGACGATCGACACCGGTGCGACCGGCCCCACGGACGTGCGTCGCGGCCCGGTCGACACCGGGTGCGGCAGCAGGGACGGAAGGCTCTCGCATCCGGCCGAGGATGCCCGGCACGTCGCTGGACGTCAGCCCGACCCAACCGTGGATGCGAAGGGCGCCCACGTCGCGGGACTTCCCGTCGAGCCGCTCAAGGACGGCTCCGGCCGGACGTCGCCACCCGCCGCCCAGGCGTCGCTCAGGCGTCGCTCAGGGTCGGTGCGACGTCGCTCAGCGTCGTGGGTCGCCACCCGCACGCTCGACCAGCCCGGCGACGAGCACCAGCTTCTCCACGACCGGGCCGGCCAGCGCGAACGGGTACAGCGGACCGTCGCCCATCGCCCTCGTGACGGCGTTGAGCGCGTACGACAGCGGCAGGAACGTGGCCAGCGCCGCGCGGAACGACGAGTCGCGCAGGTCCGGGTCGGGTTCCGCGTGGGGTGACAGGCCGAGCGGCGCGGCCGCATCCGGGTCGACCCGCAGCCCGAACGCGTCGGCGGTCTCCAGCGTCGAGGTGACGTGCAGCACGTGGGCGAACGTCTCGGCGAAGTCCTCGTGGGGATGCATCGTGGCGTAGGCGGACACGTGCGTGTCGGCCCAGCCCTGCGGCGGACCCTGTGCGTAGTGCCGCTCCAGCGCCGCGCCGTAGTCGGCCCGCTCGTCACCGAACGCCTCGCGCACCCGGTCGGTGTCGGCCGGCGTGACCAGCACCTCGCGCAGCGCGTGGCCGTACTCGTGGCGCAGGTGCCCGAGGAAGGTCCGGTACGGCTCGTCGAGCCGCTGCCGCTCGCGCTCGCGACGGACGTCGTCCGCCTCCTCGACGTCGATCGTGACGACCCCGTCGACGTGGCCGGTCACCACGCCCTCGGGTGCGTGACGGCTCGACGGCAGCCGCAGCGTGACGTGGTCGTGCGGCACGCCGAGGCCGATGAGCTGGGCGGCCAGCACGCGGTGGTCGGCGGTGGCCTCGCGGTACCGGCCGGCGGTCGCCGGGTCGTCCAGCGGTGGGACCAGCACGATCGCCCGGCACGAGCCGCAGCGCCCGTCGGCGCGACCGTCCTCGACCAGCCACGTGCAGCCGCTCGTCGCCGCCGTCGAGCAGACCACGTCGGCGGGCCCGGGGACCACGACCTGCCGGGTGCTCGGCCGGAACGCGAGCGTGCTACCGCAGCGCAGGCACCGGTCGTTGCCGTGGAACACCAGCTGCCCGCAGGATCCGCAGGAGGACGGGCGCATCAGTGCGCTCTCGGGACGGACACTGCAGGGCCTGTCGGTGGAGGTGCGCGGACGGTACGCGCCGACAGGTCCTTCGCCGAGCCGCGCGCGATGCGAGGCGGCAGGACGCAGATGGTCGGTCAGCGCGACACCTGCCCGGCCGCGCACCCGGATGTCACACCGCCGACCACGCTGGTCATGTCCGTCCGCGACCGACGAAACGAGCCCGCGCCATGAAGAGCCCCACCAGGACCGTCATCGGCGTCGTCGCCATCGCCGGTGTGATCGCAGCCCTGTCCGGCTGCGCCGCCGAGACCGACGCACCGGAGGTGGCGGCAGAGCAGCCGGCCGGCAAGGAGGAGACCGCCCCGGTCGATGAGCCCACCGACGAGCCCGGTCCGCAGGCCACCGAGGAACGCCAGGAAGCGGAGCCCGAACCCGAGTCCGAAACCGAGCCGGAACCTGACCCCGAAACCGAGCCGGAGCCCGACCCGGGCCCGGACATGACCCGCTCGCAGGCCAACGCCGTGCAGTCGGCCGAGGACTACCTGAGCTTCTCCGCGTTCTCACGCACCGGCCTCGTCGAACAGCTGGAGTTCGAGCAGTACTCGACCGCCGACGCCACGTTCGCCGTCGACAGGCTCGACGTCGACTGGACCCAGCAGGCGGCGCGCTCGGCCGACGAGTACCTGAGCTTCTCCGCGTTCTCACGCACTGGTCTGGTTGAGCAGCTGGAGTTCGAGGGCTTCACCAACGCGCAGGCCACCGCCGGGACCGACGCGGTCGGGGCGGACTGGCAGCAACAGGCCGCACTCTCGGCCGAGGAGTACCTGAGCTTCACCGCGTTCTCGCGCGGAGGACTGATCGAGCAGCTGGAGTTCGAGGGCTTCACGCGCGCCCAGGCCGAGTACGGCGCCGACCGGGCGGGCCTCTGAGAGGTCCCGTTCCGGCGCTGCGCGACCGCTCAGTGCTTCTGGGCGTCGAACCAGGTCACGCCGGTGGCCGTGTCGACCTCCAGCGGCACGCGCAGCTCGGCGACGGAGCCCATGGCCTGCACCACCAGGGCGGTCACGTCCTCCAGCTCGCCCTCGACGACCTCGAGCATGACCTCGTCGTGGACCTGCAGCAGCTGCCGCGAGGCGGCGCCGGCCTCGTGCAGGCGGTGCTCGACGGCGAGCATCGCGAACTTGATGATGTCGGCAGCGGTGCCCTGGATCGGGGCGTTGAGCGCCATGCGCTCCGCCATCTGGCGGCGGTTGCGGTCCCCGGCGAGCAGGTCGGGCAGGTAGCGCCTGCGGCCGAACAGCGTGGTGGTGAACCCGTCGCGGCGTGCCTGCTCGACCGCGGCCTCCAGGAACGCGCTGATGCCGGGGAACCGTGCCATGTACGCGTCGACGATCTCCGCGGCCTCGTCGGGCGGGATCGACAGCTGCTGGCTCAGCCCGAACGGTGTCAGGCCGTACGCGAGGCCGTAGTTGACCGCCTTGGCGCGGTCGCGCAGCGTCGAGTCGACGTGCTCCAGCGGCAGGTCGAAGACCTTCGCCGCGGTCGTCGCGTGGATGTCCTCGCCCGAGGTGAACGCCTCGAGCAGCCCCGCGTCCTGCGACAGGTGCGCCATCACGCGCAGCTCGATCTGGGAGTAGTCGGCGACCAGGAACGTGGCGTAGTCCTCCCCCGCGACGAACGCCTTGCGGATCTCGCGTCCCTCGGCGGTGCGCACGGGGATGTTCTGCAGGTTCGGGTTGGCCGACGACAGACGCCCGGTCGCGGCGACCGTCTGCGACAACGTGGTGTGGATCCGGCCCGTCTCCTCGTCGATCGCGTCCGGCAGCGCGTGCACGTAGGTCGACAGCAGCTTGGAGACCTCGCGCCACTCCAGCACGGCGGCGACGATCGGGTGCTCGTGGGCGATCTTGTTGAGCTCGTCGGCGGCCGTCGACCAGCCGGTCTTGATCTTGCGGGTGCGCGGCAGCTCGAGCTCGTCGAACAGCACCTCCTGCAGCTGCTTGCCGGACCCGACGTTGAACTCGCGACCGGCGTGGTCGTGGACCTCGGCCACCAGCCGCTCCGCGCGCTCGGACAGCACCTGGTCGAGCTCCCCGAGCACGTGGCGGTCCACGGCGATGCCGGCCGCCTCCATGCGCTGCAGCACCGCGGCCAGCGGCAGCTCGAGATCGACCAGCAGGTGCGTCTGCTCGCGCTCCTCGAGCAGCTCGGCGAGGTGCTCGGCGAGCTGGTGGGTGGCCAGCGCCCGCAGCGCCCGCTCCTGCCACGGGTCGTCCTCCACCTCCAGCGCGAGCTGGTCGTCCTCGCCGCCGGCCGCGCCCTCGACCTCGATGGTGCGTTGCAGGTGCTGCAGGGCGAGGCGGTCGAGGTCGAAGCTGCGCTGCTCGGGGTTGCACAGGTACGCCGCGAGCTCGGTGTCCATCACCAGCGCGGCGACGTCCCAGCCGCGCCCGGCGGCGACGTGCAGCAGCCGCTTGGCCTCGTGGGTGCGCAGCGGCACGTCCGGGTCGGCGAGCACCGCGGCGAACGCTGCGAGGTCGTCGGTGCCGGCCTCGGCCAGGGTCAGGCTCGCGGGCTCGGCCCCCTCGGCCGCGAGGCCGATCGCCTCCAGCCGCAGGTGCGGGACCCGGCCGCTGGTGTCCGGCAGGACCGTCAGCGGACCCTCGACAGCGGTGAGCCAATCGCGCAGGTCGCCACCCTCGAGGCGCAGCGGCTCGCGCTGGAACCCGTCGGCCGCGTCGGCCTCGACCTCGCCGAGCACGTCGGCGACGAAGCGGTCGTACAGGGCGCGGAACTCGAGGCTGCCGAACAGCTCGCGGACCTGGTCGGTGTCCGGCGGCAGCATGCGCAGCTGCTCCAGCGGCGGCAGGTCTGGCACGTCGCGACGCAGCGCCATGACCTGCAGGTTGGTGCGGACCTGGTCCTCGTTCTCGGCGAGGTTCTGCGGCAGCTTCTTGCCGCCGACCTCGTCGAGGTTGGCGTAGATGCCCTCGACGTCACCGAACTGGCCGATCAGCTTGGCCGCGGTCTTCTCCCCCACGCCGGGCACGCCGGGCAGGTTGTCGGAGGTGTCGCCGCGCAACGCCGCGTAGTGCAGGTAGCTGGTCGGGGCGACGCCGTACTTCTCCTGCACGGCGTCCGGCGTCATCTCGCGCACGTCGGAGATTCCCCGCACGTTGTAGAGCACGGTCACCTCGTCGCTGACCAGCTGCATCGCGTCGCGGTCGCCGGTGACCACGCCGACCTGCCAGCCGGCGTCGACCGCCCGGGTCGCGAGCGTCGCGATGACGTCGTCGGCCTCGACGCCGGGGACCTTCACGACCGGCACCTGCAGCACCTCGAGCACCTGCTCGATCAGGCGCACCTGCGGGCGGAAGGTCTCCGGGGCCTTGGAGCGGTTCGCCTTGTACTCGGGATAGGCGGCGGTGCGGACCTCGTCGCGGCCGGCGTCGAACGTCACCACGACGTTGCCGGGACGCCGGTCCGTCAGCAGCTTGATCAGCATCGACGTGAAGCCGTACACGGCGTTGGTCTGCTGGCCGGTGGTGGTGCGCAGGTCCTCGGGCAGGGCGTAGTAGGCCCGGTAGGCCAGGCTGTGGCCATCCAGCAGGAGCAGCAGCGGTCGCTCGTCGGCCACGTCGGCGGTCCTCGCGTCGGTGCCCGTGCAGCCTGCCCGGGCGGCGTCGTGGCCCGGGCGTCCCCGGGCGTCGTGCGTCGACGAGACTAGGGCCCGCGGCGACCGTCCCCACAGGCATCGGACCGCGGGTACGAACCAGTGCCGACCCGCGGCTCGGCGGCCGTACGGTGTCCCGGCCAGCATCGCCCGAGCGCCCGGGAGGCCCGCGTGTCCACCCCAGCAACCGTCCGCGACGTCGACACCGCCGGCTTCGCCGAGCAGGTCGTCGCGCGCAGCCACGAGGTCCCCGTCGTGGTCGACTTCTGGGCCGCGTGGTGCGGCCCCTGCCGGACGCTCGGCCCCACGCTGGAGGCGGCGGTCGCGGCGCGTGGCGGGCGGGTCGAGCTGGCCAAGGTCGACGTCGACGCCAACCCGCAGCTCGCGCAGGAGCACCGGGTGCAGGGCATCCCGGCGGTCAAGGCATGGCGCGACGGGCAGGTCGTGGCCGAGTTCACCGGCGCCGTCAACGCGAGCCAGGTCGAGGCCTTCCTCGACCAGGTCGTGCCGAGCGAGGCGGACCGGCTGGCCGCACTCGGGGCGG